>Ga0316187_10000858_pt1 | contig 25167 bp, 18 predicted proteins | sample CroRivburrow1_MG_FD_204927 | JGI IMG/M metagenome (GOLD analysis project Ga0316187, IMG submission 204927) | Coastal sediment microbial communities from Maine, United States - Cross River worm burrow 1 | ecosystem: Environmental > Aquatic > Marine > Coastal > Sediment | place: USA: Maine...
GGAGGCGCCGGTGGTCACTGAGGTTTCCATCAAGCTGACGGATGAGCTGAAGGAAGGGCAGGTGAAGAACAGCCTGTCCGGCTTCTTCTCAACCCTGGACGTTAAAAACTGGCAGGAGCTGGAGCCGCAGGCGGCGGCCATGTTCATCTATGTGGACAGCGCCATTCTCATCTGGTTTCTGGTGATCATGGGGGCGCTGATCTTCGGTCTGGTCAATACGTTGATCACCGCCGTCATGGAGCGGATCAAGGAGTTCGGCATGCTGCGTGCGGTGGGCATGAAGTCCAGCTCGGTGATCGTGCAGGTGGTGCTCGAGTCCACCGTCATCATGCTGGTCGGGGTCGCGCTCGGTGTCGCCGTTGGCTGGTTGCTGGCAACCCAGTGGCTGGGTGACGGCATCGACCTCAGCCAGTGGGCCCAGGGCGTGGAGATGGCCGGCATGCGCAGCGTGCTGACGCCACTCATCCTGCTCGAGGACATCGTTCTGGTGACCGGGCTGAGCCTCTTCTTCGGCGTCCTGGCCGCGCTCTATCCCGCCTGGCGGGCAATCAAAATCAAACCTCTGGAGGCTTTACGCAGATGAGTGATCTGGTCGTACGCTGTCAGTCGATCTCGAGAACCTACCAGGACGATACCGTGCCCGTCCGGGCGCTTGTCGACGTGGATTTCGAAGTTGCCCGAGGCGAATTCGTCAGCCTGGCCGGGCCATCCGGTTCCGGCAAATCCACGCTGCTGAACGTGATCGGCGGTCTGGACCGTCCGGATGAAGGCTCTGTGGAAGTGGATGGCGTTCTGCTGAACGATCTTTCCGAAAGTGAGCTTTCGGATCTGCGCCTCGAGAAGATGGGATTCGTTTTCCAGGCCTACAACCTGATTCCCGTGCTCTCGGCCTTGGAGAATGTGGAGTTCACCATGCAGCTTCAGGGTGTCAGCTCTGCCGAACGGCACAGTCGATCCGCCGCCATGCTCGAAGAGCTGGGCCTCACCGGCATGGCCGACCGGCGACCGGGGGAGATGTCCGGTGGGCAGCAGCAGCGGGTCGCTGTCGCCCGTGCGGTCGTCACCCATCCCGTGCTGCTGCTGGCCGATGAGCCGAGCGCGAATCTGGATTCCAAAACCACTGAAGAACTGCTGAAACTGCTGCAGCGGCTCAATGAAGATCATGGCGTTACCATCGTCACCGCTACCCACGATCCTCTGGTGATGAGCTATGCGAAGCGCCAGGTGCGGCTGCGCGACGGAGAGATCATCGAGGACAGTGCCCTCCAGGCGGCATGAGATCGAGCGCCCGTAATCGCCTGCGACGGCGGTTCCGCTCTGGGTCCGCGCTCGCCCTGCTGCTGACTACCCTGCCGGTGTTCGGGCTCGAGATGGATGTTCGGGCCAAGTTTTTCGGCGTTGGTGCCGCATTGCCCGAGCATAGCCTGCAGCGACAGATCGGCGGCACACCCGCCTATGACTACACGGCAGATCTGCGCCTGCTGTTCACCCAGGAGGTGGGGCGGGTCACGCTGACGGCCCATCACAACACGATTCTCAACGGCGGCGATTCCTTCGCTTTTCTGACCAGCCCCGGCGCTACCCTCGATCAGTCCGCAACGGACGACGACTTCCGGCTCATGGATCTGACCTGGGAGCTGCACGATGGCGACCGGCATCGGCTCGTGCATCGCTTTGATCGGCTGGCGCTTCAGTACCGCGGTGCGACCTGGGGTCTGACGGTGGGCAGGGAGGCCGTCAGCTGGGGCAGTGGCCGGGTCTTTCAGCCTATGGACCTGTTCAGCCCGTTTGCGCCCACCACCGTGGACAGGGATTTCAAGACCGGTGACGACCTGCTGATCGTCGATAAGCTGTTCAACGACGGCAGCGATCTGCAGTTCCTGGGGGTTGCGCGCCGCGATCTGGAAGGGGACGCGACCTCTGACGTGGCCAGCGCCGCTCTGAAGTGGCGTAAGTTCGTCGGCAGCAGCGAGCTGGAGCTGTTCGGCGGCAAGCATTATCGGGATCAGGTCTATGGCGGCGCCCTGCGTGTGCCGGTTCGAAGCGCCATGCTCCGTACCGATCTGGTGGCCACCCGGCTCGAGGACGGCGACTGGTATGTTTCCGGCATCGTGAACCTGGATTACAGCTTCGATCTGGCCGGTCGCTCCAGCTACGTGTTTGCCGAGTACTATCACAACGACTTCGGCGTGAAGGCGCTGCCACCCAATCCCACGCTGCTGCCGGACCCGTTGACCGCCCGTCTGCTCCGCGGCGAAGTGTTCAACCTGATGCGCGACTACCTGGCGCTGGGTGGATCCTTACAGTGGCATCCCCTCTGGACTCAGGCGCTGACCCTGATCGGCAATCTGAACGATGGCAGCGCTCTGCTGCAGACCACGCTGAGCTATGTACCGAGCGACCATGCAACGCTCGAAGCGGGCATTACCGTGCCCTTCGGTGAGGCAGGAGAAGAATTTGGCGGCGTGCCGGTGCTGGGTGATGAACTCACCACCGGCGGCGCGCTGCAGGGCTATCTGCGCTGGGTCTACTACTTCTAGCTGCTGAGTGCTTAAATCGATCTCCCGGGGGAAATTGGGGGATGAGATGACGGATATCTACGAGTCACTGGACGCCGCGCTCGAGAAAGGCATGGCGTACGCACATCACGCGGCCAATCAGGGCGATGCGCTGGCGCTGGCGACCAACTTTGGCGATCGCACTTTCAATCAGCTGAATGGCCGGACCAACCAGCTGCTGCGCTTCCTGCGCGATCGAGGCATTGGCGCCGGGGATGCCATCGCCGTGGTATCGCGAAATCGTCCTGAGTTCATCGAATGCTTCGCAGCTGCCCTTCGGGGTGGCATTCGCTTCACACCGGTCAACTTCCACCTTACCGGGGAGGAAGCGGGTTACGTGATCGACAACTGCGAGGCGAAAGCGGTGATCTACGATGCGGATCTCGGTACCGGGGTCGATGCGGTCGCGCACGCGAAGAGCTGCGACGTGCGCCTCTCCATCGGCGGTCAGATCGACGATTTTGATGACTATGAGTCGGCCATCGCCGGATTCGATGCTGCCGACATCGAGGATCCTACCCGTGGCACGACGATGCTTTACACCTCCGGCACCACGGGTCGGCCGAAAGGCGTCTATCGGAAGAGCCAGCCGGTGATCGCCACCGCAGCGCTGCAGGTGAATGGCCACGGACCCGGCAAGGTGAATCTGTGCACGGGCCCGGCGTATCACGCGGCGCCGCTGATGTTCAACGTCAATCTGCCCATGCTTGCGGGTGCCGCCATCGTCATGATGGACAAGTGGGACCCGGAAGAAACGCTGCGCCTCATTCAGGCCCGCGGCGTCACCCATACGCACATGGTAGCCACCATGTTCCATCGTCTGCTGCAGCTGCCGGAGGACACCAGAGCGGCGTACGACATCAGCAGCATGGAGTACATCGTCCATGGCGCCGCGCCCTGCCCGGTGCACGTCAAGCACGCGATGATTGACTGGTTCGGCCCGATCGTGAACGAGTACTACGCGGCGACCGAAGGCGGCGGCGGCTTCACCATCGACTCGGAGACCTGGCTGAAAAAACCGGGCAGCGTCGGCAACACGCCGAATCCGGAAGGCACGCGGATCGTCGACGATGATGGCAACGAGGTGGCCCAGGGGGAGACCGGCTCCATCTACTTCAAAGCGCCGGATGAAGGCCGGTTCGAGTACTTCAAATCGCCGGAAAAAACGGGTGAGTCCTATCGCGGCGACTGGTTCACGCTGGGTGACATGGGCTATTTCGATGAGGATGGTTTTCTCTTTCTCAACGGTCGGAGTGCCGAGACCATCATCTCCGGTGGGGTGAACATCTACCCTCAGGAAGTGGATGAGGCGCTGCTTTCTCACGAAGCCGTGCTGGATGTCTGCACGGTGGGTGTGCCAAACGATGAGTGGGGCGAAGAGGTCAAGTCCGTCGTGCTGCTGGCCGAGGGCTTCGAGCCGTCAGCGGAGCTCGGTGACGCCATCATCTCTCATGGCCGGGAACGGCTGGCGGCATTCAAGAGCCCGCGTTCCGTCGATTTCGTCAGTGACCTGCCGAGGTTGCCCAGCGGCAAAATACAACGGCGCCTGGTCAGGGCGCCGTTCTGGGAGGGCAGAGACCGGCAGATCTAGTGCCGGTCTGGCGAGGTCTTCGCCTCACCTGGCGCTGACCACGTAGCGGACGGTTCGTTTCACCTCCCTTTCCGCAGCGCGCTCGCCTTTCCGCGCTTTTTTACGATCCCCTTTGCGATGGTCGTCAGCCTTGTCGCGCTTGCCACGGCGGTCCTCAACCCGCTCATGGGCCAGCTCTTCCGCCAGTCGGGCCCGCTGATCCTTCAGCCGCTTGTTGCGTTCCCGCGTTCGCTCGAGTTTGCGCTCGGCTTCGGCCAGTTCTGCTCTGGTATGCGCCTGTTCAGCGCGGAGCTTCTTCAGGCGTCTGGCCTGCTTCCGATCCTTTTTATCATCGTCCGCGTTGGCGATCAGCCAGGCGAGACCGAGCAGCGGTGTGTTCTGCATGGCCTGATGGTTGGCCTGGTTCCGATAGTTGTAGGGATTTTCTGTCGCATGTCGCCGACCAGCACCGTTCCGGTACGCCCAACCGTGCTGCCGAGGTTCCAGCACCGCGGTAACGGATCGAACCTGGGTGCCTGGGCCGAGGCGCAGGTGCCACTTACGGTCGGCGCGGCTGGGTGCCGGGATGCGCGTCTTCTCCCTGGACCCCAGGAAGTATCGCTGGGTCTTGCTGTTGCCCGTGCGCAGGGATGCATAGCCGTTTGAGAAGCGGCCGTTTTTCGTTACCACGGCGACCAGACGATAGCGGTCGAGATCGACGTTGCTGTTCTGCATGATCAACCGGCCCAGGGGCAGCGTCTCGGGACCATGGTCTCTGACAGGAATCTTCACGCGGACTTGCTGCTGGTAGTTGCGGTAGATGGGCCCATAGCGATAGTGGTCCTGTTTGTAGCCTCGATCGTAGTGACCGTGGTTGTAGCCTTTGTGATCCGCAAGGGCGTTCCCGCCTGCCAGTGAGGCTGTCACGGCCAGCGCAGAGGCGGCCAGCTGTATGGCCCGTTTCTTCTTCTGGTTGGTTTTCTTGTCAGTGCTCGTTCTACGCATGGGTTCCTCCATGACTTATCAATGTGGGACCCAGATTAGGGTTGCTGCACTGAACGGGCTCTGAATCGGGAATGAACGATTTCTGAACGCGGGTAGCGGGTCTTCCCTTCGAAAGGCGCCCGGTCGTCAGGCTTCCAGCAGCCTTTCGAGGTTGACGCCGAAATCCGCAGGTGCGGCCCGGGTCAGGGTGATTTCGCCGCAATCGTTGAAGCTGGCGTAGCGGCGGAAGGCGCCCGCCAGGGCGGGGTAGAAGTGATCCTGATCCGGATCGGCGTCCGCTTCGAAATGCAGGTGTTTGATTTCGAACCGGCCTTCCTGACGATGGGCTTTGCAGTCTGCCCTGCCGATCAGGCGATCCCGATAGGCAATGGGCAGGCTGTAGTAGCCGTAGCGGCGGTTTTTCTCGTTAACATAGCACTCGATCTGATAGTCGAAGTCGAAAACGGACTGCAGCCGGCCTCGATGAATCACCAGGTTGTCGAACGGCGAGAGCAGGGTTGCGCGCGCGGAGGCCGGCGCGGCTCTGGACGCCAGCTGCGCGGGGTCCGTGTAGGCAAGCGCACCGCAGGGTTGGCGAATGGCGATGAGGGTGCCTGCCGACAATGACTCAGCGAGCAGGGTCTGCAATGCTTCGCGGATCGCCTTGCCGCGCCGCAGGTGGGTCACCTCTTTCGGCGTGATGAAACCGTGTGCGTTGAGCATGGTGCGCAGCAGGTATGCCGCCATCTCGCCATCGTCCGGCATGCGGGTGTCCACCCCTTCCGGCAGCACGCGCTCGCGGAGGTCGTAGGTTTTCTGAAAACCCTCTCTGCCCGTAACCATGAGATCACCCTGCATGAAGAGCTGTTCCAGCGCCCGTTTGGCTGGTTTCCAGTTCCACCATCCGGACTCGGCGTTTTCGCCGGATTCAAACTGTCGGGCCATCAGCGGACCTTCCGCCTCGACGCGGGCAAGCACTTCCGCCATGAGCTTGTCGTCCCGGCTGCGTACCCAGCGCTCGGTGCGATTACGCATGGCCTCCATGCGCGGCAGGGCGAAGCGGTAGTCGCGCATGGGCAGATAGGCGGCGGCGTGATACCAGTACTCGAATATGGCCCCGTCGGCCTGAAGCCGGTTCAGATGTCGAGGCTCGTAATTCGGCACCCGGCTGTGCAGCACGTGGTGATGTGCCCGGGCGACGACGGAAATCGTGTCGATCTGCACGTAACCGATGGCCTCAATTGCCTTCCGGGTGGCGTTCCGGCCTCTGCCGAAGGGTTCAGTCTTGAGCAGGCCCTGGGAATCAAGGGCGATGCGCCGGAGCTTGGCGGCAGGAACCGCAGTTGCCGTGGGTTGAGCCATTCGATAATACTCCGTGGGTTCGATTGCGAGAGCAAGACGAGGGGCAAAAAGAAGGTGGTCGAAAATGAAGCATGACTTCTGGCTGGAGCGCTGGCAGCAGGACCAGCTTGGCTGGCACCTGCCTGCGACCAATCCGCTGCTCGAGAAACACTGGCCAGGTCTCGGCATCACGCGGGGCGCGGCGGTGTTCGTGCCACTTTGCGGCAAGAGCCTGGATATGCGCTATCTGGAATCGCTCGGGCACGCGGTGACCGGCATTGAACTGTCCCGGAAAGCCATCGAGGCTTACTTTGAAGAAGGCGGCGAAACCCCGGAGCGCACGGAGCACTTTTATCTCGCTCGCTACCAGGGCCGGCGCAGCACGATCTACTGTGGGGATTTCTTCGATCTGGCCGCGCCCGACATACTGGGCGTTCGTGCCGTCTATGATCGTGGTGCGCTGGTGGCTTTGCCGCCTGGCCTCAGAGAGCAATACGCGGATCACATGCTTCGGGTCATACCCGAACACGCACACATCCTGCTGATTGCCCTGGAGTACGACCAGGATCAGGTCGCTGGTCCGCCCCATTCCGTGCCGGAGGCGGAAGTGCAGCGTTTGTTTGGTGAGCGTTGCCGTATCGAGTCGCTCGAGCGGACGGAAACGGACAAGCTGCCGCCACACTTCGTTCAGGCGGGGCTCGAGTCGGGCGTGGAAACGGTCTACAACCTCATCAAGGACCATTGAACATGCGCATGCTCGACGACAGGGCCACGCAGAAGGTCGCGGCGAACGGTCTGGAGCTTGCCTGTCAGGTCTACGCGCCGGCGGCGGAGCCCGCTGATGCGGCCATCGTTCTGATCCGCGGGCTGGGCACCCAGCTCATCGAGTGGAGCCCTGTGCTGATCGAGTCGCTCGTGGCTGGCGGGCTCAAGGTGGTCATCTTCGATAACCGGGATGTGGGTCTCTCCGCCAGGCTGGACCGGGACTACGCGCTCTCGGACATGGCGGACGACGTGGTGGCGCTGATGCAGGCGCTTGGTGAGGCGCGCTTTCACGTGTTCGGGATCTCCCTGGGCGGCATGATTGCTCAGCTGGTGGCTGTGCAGCATCCGCAGGCGGTTCGATGCCTTTTTTCCGTTATGTCTTCCACGGGTAATCCGGACCTGCCTCGACCCTCGAAGGAGGTCTGGGATCGGATGATGATGACGGCAAGCACGCGGGCAGGGCTCATCGAGCTGGATGTGGAGAATCGGGTGGTCTGGGGATCGCCAGGGTACCCCGAGACGGAGGCGGAGCGCCGGGCCATGTCCGAGGCGGTCTATGATCGCAGTCACTACCCGGAAGGCGTTGCCCGACAGATGGTCGCGGCCCGCGAAGACGGCAGCCGGGTCGAGCGACTCGGCGCTATCACCGCACCTACGCTGGTGATCCATGGGGCAGACGACCCGCTCGTGCTGCCTGCCGGTGGCGAAGATACGGCGCGAAGCATTCCGGGTGCCGAGCTGGTCATGGTGCCTGGCATGGGTCACAACATCCCGCACGCGCTGGCGCCTCTAATCGCAGAGCGCGTGCTGGCGTTCATTGCCCGGCACTGAAAGATGGAGCCGCGCAATTGAGGCCGTCGCTGGGGACAAACTTCTTTTTTTCAAGGCCTTGAGAGGGCGGGGATCGCACCCATCTAGGATCGGGTAACAATGGAAATTGCCCGAGGAGACTCACCCATGAGCATCGTTCGATTCAACCCTTACTTTGCAGCCGATCGTCGAACCGCCCCGGCAGGCTGGACGCCGGTAGCCGACGTCTGGGAAACCGGATCGGCCTATCGCATCGACCTGGAGATCCCTTCCGTACCCGCAGAAGCAGTAGATGTATCCGTGGAAGAGGGAGTGCTCATCATGAGCGGCGAACGCAGCCGTACTGAGCGGGCCGAAGGCGAGCGCAATCACCGCCTGGAACGCCGGGCGGGCAGGTTCAGCCGCCGGTTCAAGCTGCCGGAGGATGCGGATGCTGAAGCCATCAGCGCACGGATCGCCGATGGCCTCCTGGAAGTGACGGTGGGCAAGCGTGAAGAAAGCAAGCCTCGACGCATAGAGGTGGTCGCCGCCTGATCCCAAGCGCTCGGCCGACGCGGGTAGTCCGAGTCGGCTAGAATTGAGCGCATGACCGAGGATTCCGCAACAGAGAGCACGGAAGCCGACCCGCAGCCAACGCCGCTGAAGGATCGGATCCGCATCATCATCTTCGAGGCCCACACGCCCGCCGGCAAAGCGTTCGATGTGGGCCTCATCATCTGCATACTGCTCAGCGTGCTGGCCGTGCTGCTGGATTCAGTGGTGACCCTGCACGAGGCCTACGGCGACTACTTCCTCGCCATCGAGTGGTTCTTCACCATCATATTCACGCTGGAGTACGCAGCCCGTCTCTGGTGCATACAGGACAAGGTCCGTTACGCCCGGAGCTTTTACGGCGTTGTCGATCTGCTCGGCATCATCCCGACTTATCTGAGCCTGCTGCTCGCTGACACCCAGTACCTGCTGGTGATCCGGATTCTGCGCGTTCTCCGGGTTTTCCGGGTGCTGCGCATGGTGCGGTACGTGGGCGAAGCAGAGCTCCTCACCCAGGCGCTCATAGCCAGCCGGCGCAAGATCACCGTCTTCATCTCCTCGGTGCTGGCGCTGGTGGTGATATTCGGATCCTTCATGTACCTGATAGAAGGCGAGGCGAACGGCTTCACCAGCATCCCGCGCAGCATCTACTGGGCGGTGGTCACGCTGACGACCGTGGGCTACGGTGATCTCACTCCAGCTACCCCGCTCGGCCAGGCCGTGGCGACGCTTGTGATGATCATGGGCTACGGCATCATCGCGGTTCCGACCGGCATCGTCACCCTGGAGCTCTCGGAAGCGCACAAGCGGGCGGCCAACACGCGGACCTGCCCGGCCTGTGCAGTGGAAGGGCACGTCCGGGAGGCGACCTACTGCTGGCGCTGTGGCGCCCATCTCTACGCGCAGAACCCGAACCGAGAGGGTGGGTTGGATTCTGCAACACGGGAGATCGGCGAAGGGCTCTGACACCCTTTGATCGCCGAGGACGAATCCGTCATGGGTTCGGGCTAGAATTCTTTGCCCACCCCGAAATAAATCGGTATCAGCAAACAGGGAAGACCGTATGAGCCGGAACAGCTTCAGCACCAGAACCACCCTCGACGTCGGCGACAGATCCTACGTCTATTACAGTCTGCCTGCGGCCAAGGCAGCCGGCCTTGGCGATGTGGACCGTCTGCCCATGTCTCTGAAGATCCTGCTCGAGAACCTGCTTCGCTTCGAAGACGGTGTGTCGGTCAAGGAGGAAGACATTTCAGCACTGGCGGGTTGGGCCCAGGATCAGGCCCAGGACGATGGCGCCCTTGCGGAAGAAATCGCTTTTCGACCCGCCCGGGTGCTGATGCAGGATTTCACCGGTGTTCCAGGGGTCGCGGACCTGGCCGCCATGCGCAGCGTGGTTGTGGATGCTGGCTACGATCCGGCGATCATCAACCCCCTGTCGCCGGTGGACCTGGTGATAGACCACTCTGTCATGGTGGATGCGTTCGGGACGGAGCAGGCTTTCGATCAGAACGTCGCCCTTGAAATGCAGCGCAACGGTGAGCGCTATCGTTTTCTGCGCTGGGGACAGCAGGCGTTCGACAATTTCCGCGTCGTGCCGCCGGGCACGGGCATCTGCCACCAGGTGAACCTGGAATATCTGGCCCGGGCGGTGTGGACCAGAGAAGAGAACGATGAGGTGCTCGCCTATCCGGACACCCTGGTCGGCACGGACAGCCACACCACCATGATCAATGGTCTCGGCGTGCTCGGTTGGGGCGTGGGTGGCATCGAGGCGGAAGCGGCCATGCTCGGCCAGCCCATCTCCATGCTGGTGCCGGACGTGGTGGGCTTCAAGCTCACCGGCAGCCTTGCCGAGGGGATCACGGCCACCGATCTGGTGCTCACCGTGGTGGAGATGCTGCGCAGGAAAGGGGTGGTGGGTAAGTTCGTCGAGTTCTACGGCGATGGCTTGAACCATCTGCCGCTGGCGGATCGTGCGACCATTGCCAACATGGCGCCGGAGTATGGTGCCACCTGCGGCTTCTTCCCTATCGATTCTGAGACCTTGCGCTACATGGCGCTGTCTGGCCGGCCGAGCGAGACCATTGATCTGGTGGAGGCTTATGCCCGGGCCCAGGGTATGTGGCGGGAGCCGGGTATGCCGGAGGCGACTTTCACCGACACCCTGGCTCTGGACCTGGCCACGGTGGTGCCGAGCCTGGCCGGCCCCAAGCGGCCTCAGGATCGGGTGGCGATGACAGACATGCGGCGCGCGTTCGACGAGGCGCTGGAGCTGCAGGGGCGTGCAGCGAGCAAGGATCTGCGGGTCCCGGTTCCGGGTACCGACTACGATCTCGGTCATGGTGATGTGGTGCTGGCCGCCATCACCTCCTGCACCAACACCTCCAATCCGGCAGTGATGGTGGGTGCCGGCCTGGTCGCGCGTAAGGCGCTGGCTCGAGGCCTGCAGGTGCAGCCGTGGGTGAAGACTTCTCTGGCACCGGGCTCCAAGGTGGTGACGGAGTATCTGGAGAAGACGGGCCTGCAGGATGATCTGGATGCGCTCGGCTTCAACCTGGTGGGCTACGGTTGTACGACCTGCATCGGTAACTCCGGGCCTTTGCCCGATCACATCTCCTCAGCCATCGCTGCAGGCGATCTGGTTGTCGCTTCAGTGCTGTCCGGCAACCGCAATTTCGAGGGGCGGGTGCACCAGGAGATCCGCACCAACTGGCTTGCCTCGCCACCCCTGGTGGTGGCCTATGCGCTCGCCGGCACGGCGCGCATCGACCTATCCAGTGAGCCGATCGGCCAGGATGAAGCCGGTGCGGACGTATTCCTCGCCGATATCTGGCCCTCTAACCAGGAGATCGACGCCGCGGCGGCTACCGTCTCGGCGGAGATGTTCGAGCGGCAGTACGCGGACGTGTTCACCGGCCCGGAAGCCTGGCGCGCCATTGAGGTGGACAGCGCCGGCACTTATGCCTGGGAGGATTCCACCTACATCAAGCAGCCGCCTTTCTTCTCGGTCGGGGGTGATCTCAATCAGGAAGCAGCGGTGACCGGCGCAAGAATCCTGGCGCTGCTCGGCGACTCAGTTACCACGGACCATATCTCCCCTGCGGGTGCCATTCAGGCGGACAGTCCTGCCGGGCAATACCTGCAGCAGGCAGCGGTAAACGAGGCGGACTTCAACAGCTATGGCTCGCGTCGCGGCAACCACGAGGTGATGATGCGCGGCACCTTCGCCAATATCCGGATCAGGAATGAAATGGTGCCAGGCACCGAAGGGGGTTATACGCGGCACGTCCCGAGCGGCGATGAGCTTTCCATCTACGATGCGGCCATGCGCTATCAGGGCGAAGGAACGCCGCTGGTGGTGATTGGCGGCAAGGAATATGGCACAGGCTCTTCGCGGGACTGGGCCGCTAAAGGTACCCGGCTGCTGGGTGTGAAAGCGGTGATCGTGGAGAGCTTCGAGCGCATCCACCGTTCCAACCTGATCGGCATGGGCGTGCTGCCGGTGCAGTTCAAAGAGGGTGAGGGCCGGCAGACGCTGGCGCTCACGGGCGATGAGATCATCGACCTCGGCCTGCCGGCGGGAGTCAGTGAGATTACGCCCCGCCAGGATCTCGTTCTGAAGGTGACGCGCTCGGATGGCAGCACGACGGAAGCCACCGTCATGAGCCGGCTCGACACCGAAAACGAGATCGCTTATTTCGAGAGCGGCGGCATTCTGCAGTACGTGCTCAACAACCTGGTCGAGGCAGCGAGCTGATCTTGGCCGGCGGATACCCAGCCGGCGTTCTGTTCGATATGGACGGTCTGCTGCTCGACTCCGAGCGGCTGGCCCGGGATGCCTTTGTCCGCGCCTGTGAGGACCACGGCTACAAAGCAGACCTGGTCACCTACCAGCAGTGCATCGGCAGCACCTACGATAAGACCCGTGAACTCATCATGGCCGCTTACGGCGAGAATTTTCCGTACCAGGCTATTGATGAGCGCTGGAGTCACCATTACCATGCGCGCCTTGCTGAGGGGCCGGTTCCGGTGAAAGACGGCGCGATGGCCCTGCTCACGCATCTTGCGGCGCGTGAGACGCCTATGGCGCTGGTCACGTCCACGCGCCGGGCGACGGCGGTAGAGAAGCTCGAAGCGACCGGATTGATCCGGTTTTTCGACAGCCTCATCTGCGGCGGTGAGACCGAGCGGGGTAAGCCTGACCCAGATCCCTATCTGGCTGGTGCTGCCCGACTCGAGCTCGAACCGACTCGCTGCTGGGCGCTGGAGGATTCGGCGAACGGGGTGCGGGCGGCGGTGAGTGCCGGCTGCACGGTCTATCAGGTTCCGGATCTGGTGGCGCCCACGACCGAGCTTCGACAGCTCGGGCATCAGATTGTGGAGACCCTGTACGCGGTGCGCTCCACGCTGGAGGCCCTGGAAACGCTGAAGCGGTAGCTGGTCCTGTTGAACGGGCGCTGGTTACCGGCCCAATGGAAGGCAAAGTTCAGCCGTTTGTGAAACTGTTGGTTGGCGCACACTCGGGGCGAACGCCCTGTAGTGTAATCGGGCGATCAGAAGTAGGTATGGATGCAGGTGAGGCCTGCGGACAGGCGACTGTCCGCGGCAGACCGGTCGAACGTTCTCCTTCGGATCACGATAACGGTGTCAGCAGGCCTCGGGAACTTCCCAGCGGAGTTCGGGGTCAAGAAAAAGGAGGTCGGGCTCGAAAGGCCTGGTCAAGAAGTAGTACTCCCTGCCGAGGAGATAAAAAGTGATCAATCGTAGCGAGTCCCAGCTCATTGCCAGGGACCAACATAATCAGGTTCGTAAGTCTTCGAACAAGCGCCACACACGCCTGGTCACGCCTGTGCGTGGTAGCGCGCCGCAGCGCAAGAAAGCGTCCTGATCCGTCCTGATCCGTCCTGATCAGAGAAGCCGGGCTTACCCCGGCCGTTTACTGATCCACTGACAGCCGACCAGGCCGGCATCCCGTCGGGGCCGGCTGCGTCATGGTGGTGTGTTCAGCCGATCCGGGTTTCCGCCTGCTCGGGTACCACGGTGTTCTCGATGTGGCCGAGCTTATCGATCTCCACCCGGACAACGTCCCCCTCCACCAGCCAGGATGCTGGTTTCATCGCCGCGCCCACACCGGACGGGGTGCCCATGAACAGTACATCACCCACATCCAGCGTGAAGGCCTGGGTCAGGTGCTCGATGGCGTCGAAACAATCGAAGATCAGGTGCTTCGTGTTCGAGTTCTGACGCACTTCGCCGTTAACCAGGCAGCGGATGTCCAGATCGTGGGGATCGCCTACCTCGTCCGGCGTCACCAGGTACGGGCCAATGGGACCGTGGGTGTCGAATGATTTGCCGATCTGGAAGGTCTGCGCTCGGATCTGCCAGTCGCGCACGCTCACGTCATTGCCGCAGAAGTAGCCGGCGATCACCTCGCCTGCCCGCTCCTTCGGCACATGCTTGCAGGTCTTGCCGATCACCAGGCAGAGCTCTGCTTCATAGTCGAGCATGGGCGACACTGATGGCAGGTTGATGGGCGCATACGGCCCGTTGATGCAGTTGTGCTGCTTGTTGAACCAGACCTGATGCTTGGGGGCTTCCATGCCGCTTTCGGCGATGTGGTCACCGTAATTGAGACCGATGGCCAGCACCTTGCCTGGATTGGGTATCGGCGCCAGCAGTTCCACGTCCGCCAATGCCAGGGTCGTACCACCGCCCAGTCTGGACTCGATGGCGGCAACGTCGATGCCGCCTTTCAGAAGGCTCATCATGTCGCCAGGCAGCCCGCAGGATTTGAGGTCGACAATCCTGTCGTCCTGAACGACGCCGATTCCGGTCTCGCCTCCGGACCCGGAAGTGGCACGGTAAGTCGCAATCTTCATAGACAATTCTCCATTTAAGTCTCTAGTCCATTCTTTCGATCAGTGGGCGCTGTAGGAGCGCCTGGTAGTGGGGTCAGTGGCTGGTGTGCTATTCGGGCGGCGTCGGCCACGTCCACGCCGATGGTTCTGAGGATCAGTTCGGCCATATGGTCAATGGCTGTGCCGGGATCCTCGGCATCGAAGCTTGCCAGCAATCCTGCGACGAAGCCGCCGCCCATGAAGTTGTTGGCTGCCTGCAGATCCGTCACCTGGAAACGACCCGACAACAGACCGCGCCCGAAGTCCCGGGCTGAAAATCGGCCGATGGCATCCTTGATGAGCTCGATCGGCAATCCACCTTCCTTCAGCAGCCAGCGCCAGAGGGGATCTCCCTGCATGCGACGGCCCATGTAGCGGGTGGACAGACCGACGACCTCCGCCGGGTCATCCCGGTCGCCGAGATGTTCCTGGATGTCAGTATCCCACTGCCTGGCGGCCGCACGAACGATCGGCAGCAGCACCTCGTACTTGCTCTTGAAGTGCAGGTAGAAGGTGCCGTGGCCCACATCTGCGGCGCTGGTGATGTCGCCGATGGTGACCGCTTCTATCGGCCGCGTGCGCATCAGACGCTCCGCCGCGTTGATGATCCTCTCGCGGGCCTCCCGGCGCTTGCGGGCGACTCGGGATTCTGGTCCTGCTTTGGATTCCGCAGAGGGCTCAGCAGAGTTCGTCGTTGGCAGGGATGCCATATTGCTCCGGTTTCTGTTGACTGACTCGAGTCATAAATGATAGCTTTAAAAAATGATCAGAGTCAATTATTCAAAGAACAGCTATTCAGTGACCAGCTATTCAATGACCAGCAGCAACGGGGGCTCAGCTGGATGCCGGACTACGATGTAGCAGTGGTGGGAATGGGGCCTGTCGGGTGCACGGCGGCGTTGCTTTTCGCTGAAGCCGGATTGTCCGTGGCTGCAATAGAGCGGGACGAAGAGGTCTACAGGCTGCCGAGGGCCGTCAATCTGGACGGAGAAATCATCCGGGCCTTTCAGAAGGTGGGCCGCGGCCAGGTGGTGCAGGATCTGATGCAGGCGGTGCGGCCGGGTGACCGGGCCGGCTTCGCGAACTCGAAGCGAGAGTGGCTGTTCGGCCAGGACTTCGTGCCTTTCGGCAGCAACGGCTGGCAGCCGATGAACATGTTTGATCAGCCGGAGCTCGAGCGCTATCTGCGCGACCAGGCCGTAGGGCACGAGCGGGTAGATGCCTTCATTGGCTACGAGGCGGACACCCTGGTGAACGAATCGGACGCCGTGCGAATCGAGTTCAGCCGTCCTGGAGAAGGGACGCAATCTCGGACCGCCCGCTACGCGGTGGCCTGCGATGGCGCGTCGAGCCCGACCCGCAAGGCCTACGATATCGGCTGGACGGATCTGGGCTATGACCACCACTGGCTGGTCGTGGATGTGATCGTCAGGGACGGCCATACCCTCAACAACGACACGCTGCAGGTCTGCGACCCGGACCGGATCGTGACCTATGTCTGTACCAAGGATCCGTACCGACGCTGGGAGTTCAAGATGAACCCGGGTGAGAGCGCGGAACAGATGCTGGACGAGGAAATGATCTTCTCGCTGATCGATCCCTGGACACCGCGAGGCACTTACGAGCTGCGGCGGGCCGCGGTCTATCAGTTCCATGCCGCCACCGCGGACCGATGGCGGGAAGGACGGATTTTCATTGCCGGTGATGCGGCACACCAGACGCCGCCCTTCCTTGGCCAGGGGATGAACGCCGGCATGCGGGATGTCGTCAATCTGGCCTGGAAGCTGCCCATGGTGGTGGCGGGGCTGGCTGAAGATGGCCTGCTCGATACCTACTTCGCGGAGCGCAACGCCCATGCCCACGACCTGGTGGATTGGGCCGTTTCCATCGGTCGGCTGATGGAGCACATGGCGGAAGAAGAACGCTGTCAACGGGAAGGGTTACCGGCACCGGAAGCCCCCGCGGCGCTGAAGTCGTCGGGGTACGGCCAGGGTCGGGAACAACCGCCGATTCGTGACGGTGCCGTGCTGCTCGAGCAGGTCTCGGATACGGGCTCGACAGGCTACCTGTTCTCCCAACCCATCGTGCGCAAGGACGAGGGCGATTCGGTGCGGCTTGATGAGCTGCTCGGGCCTGGCTTTGCGCTCGTCAGTCGGTCAGCGACACCCGTGCTCAGCGAATCCTCTCAACGCATTCTGACTCGGATCGGCGCCAGGATTGTCAGCCTCGACGGGCTGACGGCTGAGCGCGGTCGCTTCGACAGATTGTTCGAGGCGCACGAGGCCGCCATTGTCCGTCCCGACCGACTGGTGTTCGGCCATACCGATGCGCAGCTCGACGTGGATGCGCTTGTCGAAGCGCTGGGCCGGAAGCTCTCGCTGGCCGATATCTAGACAACGCAGATGATTTTGAATTTGATTACTGAAACGCCGGAGATCAAACGGCAGGAGGAGCAACGATGAAATTGACCTGGTCACACGCGGTGCTGAACGTCCGCGATCTGGATGCCATGCTCGGCTTCTACACCGAAGTACTTGGTTTCACCATCAGCGACCGGGGGCCGCTCGGGCCCGGCGCGCCGGACATCGTCTTCATGAGCAATGATCCGGATGAGCATCATCAGGTTGCCATGGTGCCGGACCGGGATGGGGAGACGGCGGCGAACCCGCTGAATCACCTGGCTTTCCGGGTCGAGAGCTTCGATGACGTTAAGGATCTGCACGATCGACTGGCTGCGCGGAAGACGGACATCCTGCCGCTATCACACGGCAACACGCTGTCGCTGTACTTCAACGACCCTGAGGGGAACGGACTGGAGGTGTTCTGGGACACGCCCTGGCACGTGCAGCAGCCGCAGGGGAAAGTCTGGGATACCGGCCTGGACAAAGACGCAGCACTCGCCTGGGTGGAAGAGAACTTCTCGGCGGAGCCTGGCTTCGAGGCCCTGGAGAAATCCGGCGCGGAATTCGTCAACCGTGGACGCTGATTCTCCCGGTTAAAAATAGAGCGCGCTCAGGACCCAGGTGAGGGTGACCCACATCAGGATGGTCAGCGGCACGCCGACTTTAACAAACTCGCTGAAGGTGTAGTTTCCGGCGCTCATCACCAGCAGGTTGGTGTTGTACGCCATGGGTGTGGCGTAGCTCATGTTGGCGCCGAACAGCACAGCAAGCACGAAAGGCTCTGCGGGCAGGCCGAGCTGAACCGCGATGCCCACGGCGATGGGCGTGCCGATCACGGCCGCGGCATTGTTCGAGACGATATTGGTGAGTATCGCCAGCAGCAGCATCAATGCGGACAGGATCACCGTTGGCGACGCCCCCTCTGTGGAGGCGAGAAACAGGCTGGTGAGATAATCGATCGCGCCGGTCACCACCAGGCCGTGGCCCAGCGCCAGGCTCGCCACCACCACGAAGAAAACAGAAGGGCTGATCGCACGGATGGCGGCCCCCAGGTTCAGGCAGCGGGTGGCCAGCAGGATGGCGGCGCCTGCGACGGCGCTGACGGCGATGGGCAGGATGCCGGTGGCGGCGAGGGCGATGGCACCCGCCAGAATGGCCAGCGCCAGCCCGGCTTTGTTGCTCGTAGGCAGATCGACGCTGGCATCCAGCACCAGGAAGTCGGTGGTCTGCTTCAGGCTGGCAATCTGCTCCCTGGAGCCCTGCACGAGCAGTATGTCCGCGGGTTGCAGCAGCACTTCCTGAATCTCCTGCTTGGCGTCCCAGATGTCCCGCCCGGCCCGATGCAGGGCCAGAACGGCGATCTGGTAACGATCGAGAAAGCGGGCGAATTTCAGGTTTGCCCGATCCAGGGTTGAACCCTGCACCACCGCGATCTCTGCCAGCATCTGATTTTCGGCGGCAAGCGGATGAGCTTCGTCCACCTCCCGATCGGCTGAGTAGAGCGTAGCGCCAAGCGCGCTCTCGTAGGTCTTGAGTTGAGCCGGCGTGTCGTTCACCCGCAGTCGGTCGCCGAGTTTCAGCACCACGTCCGGGAGTGGCAGGATGAAGTTCTCACCGCGGCGGATCCGGGTCACCTTCATCTCGCCGTCGGTTGCGGCCATGGCGTCAGCCAGGGTGCGATCGATGAACGGCGAGTCCTCATTGAGCTGCAGCCGGGCTTCGAACACTCGGGGTGACGGGTTGTCCAGGTCGATGGCGCGCGCCGGCAGAAGGCGCGGCGCGATCAGCCACAGATAGAGGATGGCCACGCCGCCAGCGATCGCTGCCGGCAGCACGAAGTCGAACATGCCGATCTCCTCCAGGCCCAGATCGTTGGCGACGCTGACCACCAGCAGGTTGGTCGACGTGCCGACGGTGGTCGCCATGCCGCCGATCAGCGTGGCGAATCCCATGGGCATGAGCACGGCGGCGGGTGAGCTTGAGGTGCGCAGGCAGACGCTGACCAGAATCGGCAGCAGCAGAACGACGATCGGGGTGTTGTTCACGAAGGCGGAGAGCACGGCGCCCACCAGCAGGGTTGCCAGGAACGAGAGAAAAGGCGCCTTGCCCCAGAAACGGCCGAGCAAACGGCCGACAGGCTCCAATGCCCCCGTTCGAACCAGGCCCTGGCCAAGCACCATGAGTGCGCAGACGGCGATCAGAGCCTCGTGGGCGAAGCCGGCGAAAAAGTCCGCGGGGGCCACGCCCGGATAGGGAAACAACGCGAAGCCGGTGGCGAGCAAGGCAATCAGGCCCAGACTCGAGAGCTCGAGCGGAATTCTATCCCGGGTGAACAGAATCAGGGCAACCAGGGTCAGCACCATCATGGCGATGGCGTGCGTATCAGGCGTGGTGATCACGTGGGCTCGAGTCCGGGTATTGCCGCTATGGTAGAGCAAAGCCGGACGCTTAAGAACGCATCATTTCACCCGGGAACGTAAGGCCGGAGTGCTGGCAGATCGGGCGCTCCCGACCGGTCAGAACACGAGCGCCACAACCTCCTCGAAGTGGGAGACGAAGTGCACGGTGATGCCTTTCCTGATGTGTTCGGGAACTTCCTCGTAGTCCCGTTCGTTGGCAGCCGGCAGGATCACCTGTCTGATTTTCTGCCGTTTGGCAGCGAGCAGCTTTTCACGTACGCCGCCTATGGGATAAACCTGCCCGGTCAGGGTCAGCTCGCCGGTCATGGCGAACTGACGCTTCGGTGCCCTGCCCTTTGCCAGCGAGAGCAGCGCGGTCGCCATCGTGATACCGGCGCTGGGCCCGTCTTTCGGCGTCGCTCCGGCAGGCACGTGCAGGTGTATGTTCGCCCGCTCAAAGTAAGCCGGATCGACGCCGAGCGACTCTGCCTGGGCGAGCAGGTAGCTGTAGGCTATGCTCGCCGACTCCTGCATCACGTCGCCGAGCTGGCCGGTGACCTTCAGGCCGGCCCGGCGCTCATGGACCCGGGTTGCTTCCACCGGCAGGGTGGCGCCACCGAGCGCCGTCCAGGCAAGGCCCGTGACGATGCCCACACCCTGCTGCAGCGCTTCCTTCTCGTAGATCGGTCGACCGAGGTAGTCGGTAACGTCGTCAGCGCCGATGACTATAGGCTTCTTCGCGCCTTTCAGCAGCTTGACTACCGCCTTGCGGACGATGGCTGCCAGCGATTTATCCAGCCGCCGAACGCCCGCCTCCCGGGAGTAGCCCTCGATAATGGCGGAGAGCGCGGGCGCGGCGACCTTCAGATCGCCGCGCTTCAGCCCGGCACGTTCGAGCTGACGAGGCAACAGATGCTTGCGGGCAATGGCCTTCTTCTCGCTGTCCAGATAGCCGGACAGGTGGATCACCTCCATCCGATCCAGCAGCGGACCGGGAATGGTGTCCAGCTGGTTGGCCGTGCAGATGAACAGTACCCGGGACAGGTCCACGTCCACATCCAGATAGTGGTCGTGGAAACTGCCGTTCTGCTCCGGGTCGAGCACCTCCAGCAGGGCGCTTGCCGGGTCTCCCTGATAAGAGGCGCCGATCTTGTCCACCTCATCCAGCATGATCACCGGGTTGGCCACGCCAGTGTCCTTCAGCGCCTGGATGAGCTTGCCGGGCATGGCGCCGATATAGGTGCGCCTATGGCCTTTGATCTCCGCCTCGTCGCGCATACCACCCACGGAAAAACGATAGAAAGTGCGGCCGAGCGATTCAGCGATGGAGCGCCCGAGACTCGTCTTGCCGACGCCCGGTGGGCCTACCAGGCAGATGATCGAACCCGCCACGTCGCCTTTCATGATGCCGAGCGCGAGGAACTCGAGGATCCGTTCCTTCACGTCCACCAGACCCTCGTGGTGCGAGTCGAGCAAGCGGGTCGCCTTCGTGAGGTCTTCCGTGTCCCGGCTCAGCTTGCCCCAGGGTACGCTGGTCAACCAGTCCAGGTAGTTGCGCGTGACGCCGTACTCCGGGGAACCCTGTTCCAGGGTCGACAGCTTTTTCAGCTCCTCTTCGATGCGCTGGCTGACCGGCTCCGGAACGATGAGATCTGCGATCCGGGCCTGGAATTCCTCGATCTCTGCGGTCTTGTCATCCTTGGCGATGCCGAGTTCCTGCTGGATGTATTTCAGCTGCTGGCGCAGGACGGCTTCTCGCTGATGGCTCTGAATCTCCGATTCCACATGGGCGCGGATCTCGTTCTGAGCCCGGGCGATCTCGAGCTCCTTGTGCAGCAGTTCCACCACTTTCTCCAGGCGACGCTGCAGATTTATCGTCTCCAGCACCTCCTGCAGCTCCGGCCGGGAGGCGGAGGTCAGGCTGGCGGCGAAGTCCGCCAGCAGCGACGGCTGATTCGGATTGGAGCGGGCCAGGAAGACCTTCAGCTCCTCGCCGTACAGCGGGTTCAGGGGGATCAGTTCCTTGATGATGTTGATGATGGCCACGGCATAGGCTTTCTGCGCTTCATCGTCTGCCTGCGCCCGCTCGGGAAAGTACTGAGCCGCGGCGGACAGCGGCGGCGCCTCGGTGACCCAGCGTCGGACACGAAAACGCTGCAGGCCTTCGAGCAGGATCTGCAGCTGGTCGTCTTCCCGGTGCACCCGATGCACACGACAGAGGGTGCCCATCTCATGCAGCGCGTCAGGTCCGATGTCTCCCTCTGTGCCGGTGGCGAGATCTTCGCGCAGGGCAATCAGGCCGAGCACATCCTGCTCACGCTTCTGAACTGCCTTCAGTGTGGGCATCCAGGTTTCCGCATCCACCACGAGCGGAATGGCCTGGCCCGGAAAGAACGGCCGCTCGTAGGGCAGCACCTGGATGATGCCGGGATGGGCCTCGCTCGGCAGGAGTATCTGGCCACCGCCTTCCGACTCGATCACATCGCCCTGCTGATCGATGTCCATACGCATAGATCCTCGTTGTCCTTAAGCCTTATTTAGGGGCGAATGGGGAAAAATCAATGCGCCCGCGCAGCATCCAGGGATTTCGGCCGCGCGGCCAGAGGCCGGGCACGACGGCCCGGCCGGATCTTACGGGAATGCGTAGGGCGGTTAGCCTTACTGGATGCTGGTGTCGCTGTCGGCCGACGTGCGTTCGACCAGGGCCACCTGATGGGTCAGGGTGATGAGGTCCAGCAGGATGTTGCCTGATTCGGTGAGCAGGGGATCCTTGCTCGGATCAGGTTCCTCATCCGCTTCCTGTTCGGCCTTTCTGAGCTCATCCAGAGCGTCCAGGCTTTCCACCGGTTCTTCGCCCTTGGCGAGCCGCAGCTCGTTTTCGAGATCGAGCAGCCACTGGTCTTCGGCGGCTTTCTCTTCCGTGCGTACGCTCTCTCTGAGCGAGAGGTGGGTCCGCTCCCGATTCTCCCTGGCCTTATCGGACAACGCTCGCATGTAGTTGAAGTCCGGATCGTCAGAGGTCCGTGTGTTGTGCAGGTCGGTGAGCTCGGGCAGGAGCGTCTCGATCTGATTGGTCTGCGGGTAGATGGCGGGTTGGATCACGTCCCACGGCATGGCGTCATCCAGCGCGCTCTCGCCGATGCGCTCCGAGTCGAAGGTCTCCGGGAACTCGATGTCCGGCAGCACGCCCTGGTGCTGGGTGGACTGGCCGGAAACCCGATAGAACTTGGCCGCAGTAATCTTGAGCTGGCCACGATTGAGCGGCACCAGCGTCTGCACGGTGCCTTTGCCGAAGGTCTGATTGCCGATGATGATGCCGCGGCCGTAGTCCTGGATGGCGCCGGCGAAAATCTCCGAGGCGGACGCGGAGAGTCGATCCACCAGTACGGCCATTGGTCCGTCCCAGGCCACGTCGCCGTCCGTGTCTGCGTACACATTGGCGCGTCGGCTGGCTGCTTTGACCTGAACCGTGGGGCCCGACTTGATGAACAACCCGGTCAGCGAATCCGCCTCCTGCAGTGAGCCGCCGCCGTTGTTTCTGAGGTCGATGATCAGGCCGTCGATGCCGTCGCCTTCGCTCTGCAGCTCGTCGATCAGACGACGGACGTCGCGGGTCGTGCTCTTGTAGTTCGGATCCCCCTGCTGCACGGCTTTGAAGTCCACGTAAAAGGTGGGAATGTTGATGATGCCGATGCGACGGGTCTGGCCGTTGTGGGTCAGCTCCAGAACCTGCTTATGCGCTGCCTGCTCTTCCAGTTTGACCGTGTTGCGGGTGATCTGGATGACCTTGGTGCTGTCATCGTCAGTGGCGTTCGGGATGACCTCCAGGCGTACGGTGGATCCTTTCGGACCGCGGATCAGCTCGACCACGTCGTCCAGGCGCCAACCGACCACGTCGATCAGCGGGCCTTTCTCTCCCTGGCCGACGCTGACGATCCGATCGCTTGGTCCGATCAGTCCCGACTTGTCAGCCGGGCCTGCAGGCACCAGCTCGACGACGGACGTGTACTCATCCTCATTGCGCAGCACGGCGCCGATGCCTTCCAGCGACAGCGACATATTGATGTTGAAGTTCTGCGAGGTGCGCGGCGAGAAGTACTGTGTGTGCGGGTCGTAGGTGCTGGCGAAAGCGTTCACGTAGAGCTGAAAGGCGTCTTCGCTCTTGGTCTGGCGGCTCTGCTTGAGGCGGTTCGTGTAGCGTTTGGTCAGCAATTCCTGGATCTCTTCGATCTCCTTGCCGTTCAGCTTCATGCCGAGAGCAGCAGCTTTCAGCCGCTTGTGCCAGATTGCGTCCAGCTCGGATTTGTCCGAAGGCCAGCTGGCGTTCTCCCGATCGATTTCGATTTCTTCGTCCTCTTCGAAATCGAGACCGTCCAGGCCACCTTCGAGCTCGCCGATCAGGTAGGCGAGACGCTCGTTGAGACGAATCTGGTAGAGGTTGAAGATCTCGAACGCAGGTTCAAGATTGCCCCGGACCAGGGCATCGTCGAGCAGGTAGCGATATTTCTCCAGCGCCTGTACGTCTGCCTCGGTAAAGTACACCTTGGCGCCGTCCAGCAGGGACAGGTACTTCTCGAAGATCTCGCTGGAAAGCTGATCATCCAGCGGCTTCTTCAGGAAGTGGTTGTGTCGGAGCTGATCGACGATGCCGAGCGCTGTACGCGGATGTACGTCCAGCGGCGACAGGGCGACGATCTCGGCCCGTGCTTCGTCCACCGGATCCGGTGTGGTGGAGATGGCGACCTGTGGTGCAGCATCGATGGATGCGTCGGTCGCTGCATCGGGCTCCGCCCAGCTGGCTGGGCCGATGCCGAGCGAGACAGCGGTGGTAACGAACGCCAGTACTGCGGCGAACCTTCGGCGAGGCGTGACCTCGACCGGCGGGTTTTCTCTGGTGATCATGTTGTCTCTTTTTCGCATGTGTCCTAATTCGCTGTTACAGGCCGCTGAGGTCGCACTGTCTGATTGACTGCGAGCGCGTTAAGATGCGCACCGGCTAACCCTATGGTTCTGCAAGGACTGCACGGTCGAGTCAGGTCAGCGACCGCAGTCTTGGGCTGTATCCCGGGCACATCTGCTGGCGTCTAGCACGCCTTTTTATCTGCTACCGCAGTTGTATCTGATGCCCGGCCGCATGGTAGGTTCCCCCAAACCTCTCCAGCGAGACTAGCCAAATCCCAAATTGGGTCATATGAAAGGAATGTAACCCGGTGCTCAGGTTATGAGCAACCGGAACTAGGAGACTGTATGACGTATTCACGCCCCCGGGCTGGATCGGATAGCACCGGCGCCCAATACCACGGAGTGCTGGGTAAAAAGGCTGGTAAGTTGACTTTAAGCCTGCTGGCAGGCGCTGGACTGCTGCTCGGGCTCAGCGCCTGCGACGCGCCGGTCGCAGAGGCGCAGGCGGCGGAAAACGCCGCGGTGGAGCTGGGCTCCGATATGCAGAAGGCGAGTTACAGCATCGGCTATTCCATGGCGGCCAACGTGCGCCGGGAGTTCGGCGACGATATGGATCTGGCGGCTTTCCAGGCCGGCATAGCCGATCAGCTGGGCGGCGGCGAAAGCCAGGTCAGTGAGGCGGACGCAAACGCCGCCCTGCAGGCGCTGGTCGCCTCCAAGCAGGCGGCTGAGCAGGAGAAAGCTTCGGAGAACATCAGCGTGGGCAGAGAGTTTCTGGCCGAGAACGGTGCGCGCGACGGCGTGACCACGCTGCCGTCAGGCCTTCAATACGAGGTGTTGACCGCGGCGGAAGGCGACAAGCCGACTGCCAGCGATCGGGTCACTACCCACTATCGGGGCACCCTCATCGATGGCACCCAGTTCGACAGCTCCTACGATAGGGGCCAGCCGGCCACCTTCCCGCTGAACGGTGTGATCGCCGGCTGGACGGAAGCATTGCAGCTG
>Ga0316187_10000859_pt1 | contig 25164 bp, 20 predicted proteins | sample CroRivburrow1_MG_FD_204927 | JGI IMG/M metagenome (GOLD analysis project Ga0316187, IMG submission 204927) | Coastal sediment microbial communities from Maine, United States - Cross River worm burrow 1 | ecosystem: Environmental > Aquatic > Marine > Coastal > Sediment | place: USA: Maine...
CTGCCTACGCCCTGCTGAACCGTCTCGGCCACAAGCTCACCCGTCACCGAGTCGGTCATCTTCGCTTCCATGAACAGCACGGATGCCTTGTCTCGCGTACCGGTCGCCTCGGCGGCGCCGGTGACAAGCAATGCAACGGGAACGAACTGCCAGGCATCCAGTTCCTGCCTGGTCACCTGCGCCCCGGTAATGGCGGCCTGCAGCCGCCCTACTCCCTCGCCAGGCGTGTCGGTCAAGACAGCATGCTTGCTCAGCTCCCGGGTCAGGGCCTCACGGAAGTATTCAGTGATACGCGCAACGTTCTCAGGGTCCGGTCGCTCCCCCTGGGCCAATGCCGGAGCAATTTCCATCACCACCGGATCCACAATAAAGGTGTTGTAGTCTTTAAGCGGAGCGTCGGGGTTTATCCAGAGCAGGACGCCCGGTTCACTCTGTAATGGTTCAAGTCTCGAATAGTCGTCGAGAAAGCCGGCGAAGTTCTCCTCGGACACCGTCGACTTTGCCTCGGGGGTGTCCGGGCTCGACGCGCATCCAGCCGCCAGGACCAAAACACTCAATAGCGATGCGACAATCAACACGTATCTCGACATTGGCACGCTCAGTCCCGCAACAACCACTTTCGATTTCATACCCCCTCCAATGCCTGATGGCTAAAAATGCTCATGTTTGCGGACACGCCGCAGACACACGAATGACGCGCATGAGTGAGTTGCCACCTTAGCACGATGCGCTAACGTTCAAACCTCGGAGACCATCCGGATCAAGACGAAATCCGCGCATTCCAAGCGTCAATCCAAACCCTTGACTTCCACATAGTGGATGGGCTCGGTGAGGGCGCCAGATCCGTCGCTATATCGATCCCCTAACGATGGCAGCGGAGAGCTGCCCGTTTGTTTTCCGCATCACGGATTTGTTGATTGGTCTGAGTCCAGCACCGCGTGCTTGCGACCGAATTCGCTTGCAAAAACCTGTAAGCGGTCAACATTCTGTACCAGACTGCCATCACCGATATGAGACACAAGGGGACTGTCGCATGGCCAAGATCGAGCGGGTGGAAATCCTGCTGGTGAACCTGATGCCGCAGGTGGTGCGCACCGACGCCATCCAATCCTTTGTCAGCCAGGAAACCCCCCTGGTCCGCATTTACGACAGCGACGGCGCGGTGGGAGCGGGTTACAGCTACACCATCGGCACCGGCGGGCACGCGGTAATAGACCTGTTGCAGCGCCATTTGGCGCCCCTGCTTCTGGGGCGCGAGGCGGACCGGATCGAGCAGATCTGGCGCGACCTGATGTTCAGCACCCATGCCACGACGGTGGGCGCCATCACCTCCCTGGCGTTGGCGGCGATCGATACGGCCTTGTGGGATCTGCGCTGCCGGAAGACGGGACTGCCACTGCACCGGGCGGCGGGCGGCGCGCAAGATTCGGTGCCCTTGTACACTACCGAAGGGGGCTGGCTACACATCGAGACTCCGGAACTGGTGGCGGACGCCCTGCGGGCCAAGGCAGCAGGCTTTGGTGGCAGCAAGGTCAAGGTCGGCCGGCCCCATGTCAGCGAAGATGTCGAACGGCTGTCGGCGGTGCGGGATGCGGTTGGCCCCGAGTTCGAAATCATGGTGGATGCCAACCAGGCATTCCAGGTGGATGAGGCCCTGCGCCGCGCGGCCCGTTATGAGCCGTTGGATCTGGCCTGGTTCGAGGAACCGATGCCGGCCGACGATCTGGATGGACATGTGCGACTGGCGGCCGCGACCCGTACACCGGTGGCCATTGGCGAATCCCTCTACAGTATCAGCCAGTTTCGAACCTATATGGCGTCGGCGGCGTGTTCCGTGGTTCAGGTGGATGTGGCCCGAATCGGGGGGATCACGCCTTGGCTCAAGGTCGCGCACATGGCCGAGGCCTTCAACCTCCCGGTGTGTCCCCACTTCCTGATGGAACTGCATGTGTCGCTGGTGGCCGCGATACCGAACGGCCGATGGGTGGAGTACATCCCGCAACTGGACGACATCACCCAAACCGGCATGCGATTCGAAGGCGGGCGCGCCACCCCTTCAGACGACCCGGGGCTGGGCATCGACTGGGACTGGGAGCAAATAGAGCGCATGAGCCTGGTCATGCACGCGCTCACGCCCTGACTCTGACTCGACCGCCCGGCACACCCTGCTATTGGGTCACGGCTGCCGAACCGGCCGGGCGCGACAGCCCCTTCTCCACCGCAACCTCTCTCATCCGTGTAACCAGCGCACGGGAGGTTTGTCCATTGGCGGCAAGACCCTGCTCACTTTGAAACTGCTTGATGGCGCCGCGCGTCTTGGCACCGATCACACCGTCCATCTCACCGATGTCATACCCCAGATCCAACAGGGCTTCCTGCGTATCCACCGCAAGCTGGAGTTCGTCGCGTTCGGTTTGAAAACCGATAAAACCCTCGCCGTAGGTCAACGCTGGTGGCCGTTCACCAGCGGCCAGCGGTTTCTCCGGATGATCCGTCAACAACATGCCCTGAATCGCCCGCGCCAGATCGCGGTGATCCTGTGCCGAATTCTTGCGCAGAACATTTGAAAGCACCGTTGCAATGTAGAACAGACGATTTTGCCCAGCGGGCGACTCGACGATGGCGACCGAGTTCATGAAATTGCGTTTGTTGCCGTGGTATTTGGTGCAGGTGAACCCTTCTTCCGGCTCGCAGCTGTATAGCGAGCCGGATTTGAAGTACACGGCGGACTGTCGCAACACGCCCGAGGACGCGTAACGAATTCGCCGCTCGGTGATGTACATCAAACGCTTGATCTCGCGGCTGGACCACTCGTCGACCAGCTTGCCCTGCTCCATTTTCAACATGAACAGCATCAAGGAACGCGGTGTGGCATAGCTGTTGGTGCCGGGAACCCGTTTCTTGCCCTCACGGGTGAAAAAGCTTCCCTGGCGCAGACTGCCCAGGTCCAGTCCGTTGCGGGTAACCGGCTCCTGTATGGCGCGCTCGAAAATCTTACCGAGATCGGCTTTCGGCGTGTCCGCAAGAAATGCATCCGATTCCGCCTGCGACACCGGGTATCGATCACCGAAATGGGTCAACAGAATCAGTTCCTTCTGCACCATTCCGGCGGCCGAATTGGAGCTGGGTGACATCATCCAGTCCAGGTAGGTGTACAAAGTACCGCGATCGCCCTCTTTCAGCGGGCGGCGCGTGTACTTCTGCGTGCTTTCGTCCCAGAACGGAACCGTGTGATGATCGTAGACGCTGAACACATCCGCGGTGACGATGGTGTCCATGAGTACACGTCGACGCGCTTCGATATCGTTGGGGTAGATGTCGGCCAGGGCTTGAAACAAGGCCAGGGAGACCAGCAGTTTCCCGACGCTGCCGGGATTTTGCTGCACGTCGCCTCGCCATTCGCCATAGCGCGGATTGTTCAGGTCGGACAGGTCAAGCAAGGCCAACCCGTAACGATCTGCATACTGACCCAATAATGATTTGAGCTTGGCGGTGAGGGCCGGATCGGCGGGCGGCAGGGTAAAATCGGGTTGTTCCAACAAGCGAAGGTCGACCATGGACAGCGGCATCAATTCTCCGGCCGGGCGCGGCTTTCCGGAGATCACGCCTTCCTGCATCAAACGCTGTGCCTGAAGTCTGGGAATGCCGGTGGACTCGTATCCGTCCAATGGGTACGCGGTCGCGAAATGCGCGAACAGACTTATTACCAGCGCCATCAAAACGACGATAGTCCCGTGCGCCCGGGCGCTTACTCTGATCATCATGGTTGATCCTTACTGCTTGCTTAGCTTAAATGCCTGGCGACTGTAGACACCCTACATGGCCCAGTCCAAAACCTCGATTTCGGACAGCGGAACGGGGTCTCGCTGGAACACAAGGACACGGCGGAACCCATCGGTGACGTAGGTATTGCCAGACCCGGTTTCACGGGGTTTCTCTGCCGCCACCTCAGGCATAGCCCGAACGCTGCCGAACTGCCGGACACCTTGCGAATACAGCAAGTCCTCCACCAACTGCTTGCGCGCCTGATCCGGGTCGAGTTGGCCCGACCCTTGGTCACTTCCCGCACGACCCGCGGACGGCTGGCTGGTCTGTACCAGCCAAACGGGTTTCCCCTGGAAAGTGATCGGCGCCAGCCAAAATCGAGTCGTGTGGCCCTGAGCCGTCACCCAGGCGGCGCGTTTCCCCCCGCCGATGTCCTGCTGCCGGTTGAACAGCATCAGCGGATCCAGGTCGGCCCACTTGTAGCCCCGGGTTACGGCTGCGGCAAAAACGTCCTCCGCGTATCCGATCAGCACCAGGTTGAGCGGCGGCCCTTGATCGCCCTTGGGATCAGAGACACAACAGGGTAGCGTTTGCAGGGCTCGCCTGAGTTCCTCAGATTGCTCGTAGTCGCGAATCGCCGGGTACAGATCGTCCGGATCCAGAATGGTGGAATCGGAAACGGTCTCGGGCACTTCTGCAAAAAAGACAAAACTCAACAGGCTGCGATCACTGACCAGAGCCACCTCTACAGGTCGCATGCCTTGATCCAGGTTGGCGAATACAAACCCCTGATGAGTCTGGCCCGGGCGCACGATCCGATTGATTCCCAGGGCATCGAATTCCCTGTCCAATGCCTCATTGTCCTGTCGAGCGAAGGTTCGATGGAAGCTGTAACTGACCTCCCGGGGCGAGAAGTATTCCGGATCAATGCCGGTGGGCAGAAACCATACGGGGTGTGACGTATTGTTCTCGATTTTCAGCCATATGGGTTGCACGCCCTTGGCGGCGAGATCGTGTCCGCTCAAGTGCTGGGACTCGTCTGCACCCAATATGGAAAGACTGACCCGAACATCCCCCTGGACCTGGGTTTCGGCCCGGTTCTGTACCGCAGTCAGATCGAGTTCCTGAAGCGGCGTGTGGCTGGCACAGCCGGTGATCGCAAGCAGCATCCACAACAGGCAGATATGTAGGCATAGCAGGCTCTGTCTAGCGGCGGCAGCGCCGCAGGGGCGGATGTGGGACGGGACACTAGTCAATTGCGGGCACCTCCGCTGCCCCAATGTCCGACCAGTCTTCCAGATACTCGATGTTGTCCAAGGCACTGGGGCGCGCACCGAAAATGACCACCACCCGCCATCCGTCACTCCAGTAGGCGTCACCGGTCAGATTGAAACGCGGCGCCTCCGGGGTCGCCGCCCCGGACCCGGCGGCATAGCCAAACGCACTGACCGACTGGGAAAACAGCAGGTCCTCCAGCAGGTAACCTCTTGACTCATCGACATCGGAATCGATGGCATGGGTGGAAATCGTGGGCGACTTGATCGTGTACTTGACCCCGATATCCCGACTGATCTGGCCCACCCACACGGGGTGACCGCGAAAACGCATGGGACTCAGCCATAGACGGAGATGGTTGCGCTGGTGAATTGTGCCACGTGCCTTCTGAGCACCCACGTCCTGGCCGCGGCCGTAGACATAGAGCGGACTGATCGGCGAGTACCGGTAACGGGCGCCGGTGAGAAATGACCCGACGGTCTTCCATATGGCCCCGGACCAGGTGTCCTCCACCGGATGCCAACCACGACGGGCAAAGGCGCCGAACATATCTTCTGTTTCGCCGATCAACACCAGATTCAGTGGGTCGCCGTTTTCGGTTCCCGCCTTGTTGGTGGTGCAGCAGGGCAGACTGGCCAGGGCCCGCTGGAAAGCGTCTTCGTCTTCGCCGAAGTCGACCATTTCCTCATCAGCGTACAAACCGGCGAAATCCACCGAGTCCGAATGACCCCGGAAATCGGGTAGAGGAACCACAAAACCAAAGGTATGAAACACGCCCCGACCGATCAGGTCGATGTCCACGACTTTGATGCCCTCATCCAGGTTCACCAGCACAAAGCCCGATTGCGCCTCACCCGGCATGATCGGGCTGTCGAACGCCAGAGACAGAAAATGCGCCTCCCGTTCGCGGGCGGTTTCCACTCCTCCTCCAAACCTGGCAGCGGCCTCAGCGGGCGAAAAATAGTGGGGATCTATCCCGGAGGACATCAGCCAAAGCGGCACCGATCCACGATTTTCCACCTCCAACCAGACCGCCTGCATCTGTCGCCGCGCAAGATCGGCGCTGAAGATGAGAGAGGCCTCCTGCGCCGTCGGCACGGCCACCGTGACGGACACGTCTGACTCGACTTGGGTCTCCGCACGACCCAGGTAGGCGGTCTCATCCGTCGGCATGGGCGAAAATGAAGCACAACCCGCAACCGTGAGAACGAGCATCAGCACGCAGGCACTGAAGCCGTGCCATTGTGCGCGAATGCGGCAAGACGATGGATGGTGTTTCATCACGGAAATCGGGGCAGCTCGAATGGCCGCAGGCCCAGTGCCGAGCTTGCCGATCGATATGTACTCATGGAAACGGACACTAACATGATGGCCGATCGCGGCGAAGTCGAGTGGGTAGAGATGCACCGGAACATTGCCCAGCTCAAGACGCGAGTGCGCCAAATGCCAACAGAGTCGCCAGCGCCGAATTGCGCGTCGGGCGTTTCCCCCACCGTGGCCAAATCCTCATCGTGCAAACGGCCGCGATGATTCATCAGCCTGTGAAGTGACCGTGCAGCCAGGAGACCACAAAGGCGTTGACCAGATCAATGAAGAATGCGCCCACCAAGGGAATCACCAGAAACGCCGTCGGTGACGGGCCGTACTTGTGGCTTAGGGCGGACATGTTGGCAACAGCGGTGGGTGTCGCGCCGAGGCTCAAACCGACAAAGCCCGAAGACATGAGCGCAGCATCGTAATCCGAACCCAGCAGTCGAAATAGAACGAAGTAGGCCAGCAGCAGCACCGCGGCGACCTGACAGATCAGCACGATCAAAAGCGGTCCGGCGACACTGGCCAGTGTCCAAAGCTGCAGCGACATCAGCGCTCGCACCAGGAATATGCTGAGGGACAGTTCCGCGATCAAACGCATGGCGGCGGAGTGGGTCGGCCATTCGATCCGGGGCAGGACCACAGGGCCCAGATTGCCAATCAGAATCCCGGCGAACAAGGCGGTGACAAACTCCGGCAGATTGAGGCCGAGATAGGCGATCAGCGCATTCAGTTCCTCGCCAATGGCGGATGGCCAGGGCGATCACCAGCAGGGATGCAAAAAAGTTTGGCACATCGATGCGGCCGCCGGCCTCGTCCGCCGCGGACAACATGGGGTCCGGCGCCTGCGTGGTGCTTGGCCGCAGCTGGTTACGCTGAATCAGCGACTGCCCAAGCGGCCCGCCGACCACACCGCCCGCAATCAGTCCGAAGGTTGCCGAAGCCAATCCGATGGTACCGGCCGCGGCCACGCTTTCTTCGAATACCGGGGCCCAGGCGGCGGCGGTGCCATGGCCCCCGCTCAACGCCACCGACCCGGCCATCAGCCCGGCCAGGGGCGGGGCATCAAACAGGGTGGCCATGCCGACACCTACCAGGTTCTCCAGCACGATGACCGCGATGCACACCGCCAGCGTCAAGCCCAGCACCCGTCCCCCGTTCATCAAGTCGCTGAGCCGCGCGCTCAATCCAATGGTACTGAAGAACGTCAGCATCATGGCCTCGCGGGCGGTAAACGTGACGGTGGTGGATCCCGATAGCGCAGGGCCGCCACCAAAACGGCGACCACCATGCCACCGGTGACGGCTTCGGGTATGCGGAAACGATCGAGGACACCGATATTGCGAGTCAACCAGCGCCCGATGAAATAGGCAATGATCGCGACAACCAGGGTTTGCTCAGAATCAAAGGTGATTTCGCGCATCAGGGAATCCCTAGGGAAGGTCATGAAGTCAGGAGTTCGTTGCATTTCAACGGGACGAGGAGCGCCCCACATCCACCACTGGGGCCGGGCCATGGCCGATATTGACATGTATCAGCGTCGAATTGCCGTTCACAGGACATAATGAGGCTGAAGATGATGCGTACAGACCCGTTCCAAAGCCGTCGCTCGGAGTGTGGGAACATGTCAAAGCAGAATCTCATGGCACGCTGGCTGACGGCCATTGTGCTGCTCGCGATGCTTCCGGGCTCAGGCTGGGCCGGGATAAGAATCGGTGTAGCCGGGCCGTTCACCGGCCAGGCCGTTTTTCGCGGCGAACAGCTGCAGCAAGGCGCCGAACTGGCGGTGGCGAACCTCAATCGAACCGGCGGCGTGTTGGGACAGCAGGTCGAACTGCTGATTGCCGACGATGCCTGCGACGCGAAGCAGGGCGTGGCGGTGGCGCGTAAACTGGTGCGCGATGAGGTTGTGCTGGTTGTCGGACATGCCTGTTCTCATGCCTCTATTCCAGCTTCCAACGTCTACCAGGCAGCAGGCATCGTCATGATGTCGCCGGCATCGACCCATCCAAAGCTCACCGACCAGGGCCAGGATACGGTCTTTCGCATGTGCGGTCGGGACGATGACCAGGGGCAGGTCGCCGGTGATTATCTGGCGGAGCATTGGGCCAATGCGCGCATCGGCATCCTGCACGACGGCACCATGTATGGCCAAGGCCTGGCGGAGGTGGTCCAGGCTGCGCTGTATCGGAGGGGCGTCAATCCGCTGGTGTTTCGCGCCTACCCACCCGGCGCCCGCGACTACTCGGCGCTGGTGGATGAGCTGAAGGTGCAGGGCGTTGGCGTGGTCTACATCGGCGGCTACGCCGCCGAGGCCGCTCTGATCGTGCGCCAGGCCCGGGACCGAGGCTATGACGCCCAGTTCGTCTCCGGCGACACCCTCACCGTCGATGAATTCTGGATGATCACCGGCCCGGCGGGCGAAGGGACCCTGGTGACCTTTGGGCCTGATCCGCGCCGCAATCAGCAGGCGATCGCGGTGGTGGAGCAGTTCCGCGAGCAAGGGTTCGAGCCGGCCGGCTACACCCTGCATACCTACGCCGCCATTCAGGCCTGGGCACAGGCGGTGGAGCGGGCAGGCACAACCAATGTCCGCGCCGTAGCATCCACGCTGCATACCGATGACTTCGACACCGTGCTGGGCCGCATCCGCTTTGATCAAAAGGGAGACGTCAGCGCTCCGGGATACATCTGGTACCTGTGGTCGAACGGCCACTATGCGCCGCTCCGTTGAAGGACGGCTAGCAACTGGGAGACAGAAATGGCTCAGGCAAGGGAACATCGATACGCGGAGCGTGGATGCGATCGGGGTGTGCTGTCTCCCGACGGCCAACGTACGGCACGCCCGCTTCCGTGCGGATTCAGCCGGGGTTAGGGACATGGGTCAGCGCCTGGGTGTTCGTGGACGTCTGCTGCTGGCCTTTTTTGGCATCAGCGCATTCGCGCTGCTGGCCGCCGGCACCGCCATGGTTTCTTCTCTGTCCGCCGGCAACGCAATCAAACACATCACCGGTCATCATGTTCCCGCCACTGTGGCATCGCAGAAACTGTCCCGACAGGCGGAGCGCATCGCCGCCGCCACACCCATTCTGCTGACGGTGGAAACGGCCGAAGAGCACGGGCCCGCCTCCGATCGAATCGCCGTGGACCTGGCCCGCCTCGACGCCCTGCTTGACGCGCTGCGGAGCCGGGACCCGGATTCGGATACCATCGCGCTGATCTCCAATCTGGTGGAACGCCTGCACAGCAACCTGAACACCATCGACACCATGATTTTCAACAATCTGGTGCTGATCGAACGGCGCCGGGAGTTGTTGCGGGACCTGGGGTTCACCGACATCGCCAGCCGCCGTCTGCTGGCGCCGGGCACGCTGGTTCTGAACGCCAAGCTGGCCGAACTGCGCACCGTGATCAATGCCCCCGACGTGGACCCGTCGATACAAGCACAACGTCTCGCGGATCTGGCGGTCCCGGTGAACGCGCTGGCGCCGGTCGGGCAGGCCCTGGTGGAAGTCTCATCCATCTATGAAATGCTGATCCAGGCCGCTGGCGCCGATACCCAGGAGGACCTGGATCTGATCGTATTTCCGTTGCGCCGGGCGCTGGACACCTTGACCACTCTGATGGCGCACATGGATGCGGATCTGCGGGGGCGCTTTGCGCCCAACATCACCCGTTTCTGGGGTTTCGTGGACAGCCCCGATGGACTGATCGCCGCCCGGGGGCGGGAATTGCGCCACCTCGGCCTGGTGAGCACCCTGCTGGCGGAAAATGTTGACATTTCCAGGCAGTTGACCGAATCGGTAGACCGGCTGGTGCGCCGCACCGAACGGGATATCCAGGCCGCCAGCGCCGAGACTCGATCGGTTCAGCGCTCCAGCGCCCTGATCCTGCTGGTGGTGGTCGCGCTCAGTCTTTTGTTCTCGGCTCTGATCGTATGGCTATACGTGGACCGTATCCTGATCGCCCGGCTGACCCGGTTGAGCGACGGCATGTTGGCCATTGCCGGCGGCGAGTTGAACACCCCCATCCGAATCGGTGGTCAGGACGAAATCGGCCGCATGGCAAGCGCGGTTGAAGTGTTTCGCGAAACCGCCATTGAAGTTCGCCGGACCAATCTGCGGGAGATTCAGGCGGCGCGGAAACGCCTGAGCGACGCGGTGGAGTCCATTTCCGAAGCCTTTTCCCTGTACGACGCCGACGATCGCCTGCTGCTCTGCAACAACCACTATCGGGACAACCTCTATCCGGACATTGCAACCCAGATCGTGCCCGGGGCAACCTTTACCGAAATCCTGCGCGCCGCGGTAAACGCGGGTCTGATTCAGGACGCAATAGACGACCCCGAAGCCTGGATGAAGACCCGCCTGAACAGCCATCGGACACCTCGGGGAGTGCAGATCCAACGGCAAGCCGACGGTCGCTGGATCCAGGTGGACGAGCGCCGGACTGAAGAAGGCGGTACCGTGGCGGTGTATTCGGACATCACCGAACTCAAACAGCGCGAACAGGAGCTCAGTCAGAAATCCATCGCCCTGGAAAGACTGTCGAACCAACTGGGTAAATACCTGCCGCCGCAGGTGTACGACTCAATTTTCAAAGGACATCGGGAAGTCAAGGTGGCCAGCAGTCGCAAGAAACTCACGGTGTTCTTCTCCGACATCGCGGGTTTTACTGAGACCGCGGACCGGCTTGCTTCAGAGGAACTGACCGAACTGGTCAATCAATATCTGACCGAGATGTCCCGGATTGCACAGCAGCATGGCGCCACCATTGATAAGTACATGGGTGACGGCATTCTGATTTTCTTTGGCGACCCGGAAACCCACGGCGTAAAACTGGACGCACTGGCCTGTGTGGAGATGGCCATCGCTATGCGGGAACGGCTCAAGGATCTGGCGGACCAATGGCGGGAATCGGGGCTGGAGCAAGCCCTCCGGGTCAGGATGGGCATCCACACGGGCTACTGTACCGTCGGCAACTTCGGCAGCGAAGACCGGCTGGACTACACCATCATTGGCGGCGCGGTGAACGCGGCCTCACGCCTGGAAGCCAGGGCAACCCCCGGTGAGATTCTCATCTCCTCCGAGACCTACACCCACGTCAAAGACCGAATCCACTGTCTGGAACACGGCAGCATCGAGGTCAAGGGCATTGCCTACCCCATCGTCACCTATCAGGTAATGGACTCCTATGCTCACCTGGGTGCGGAGCGACGTCACTTCCACGAAGCGCATCCCAATGTCAGCCTGGACCTGGATCTGGAAGGCATGACCCAAGCTGAGCGCCAGCGCGCGGCGACCATTCTCAATCATGCCCTGGATCTGCTGGCTGGAGGCGACCAGGGCGATACGCCGGATCACAGCCTGACGAGTGAAGATCGCGACCTTAGGCGCGGATCAAGCAGCTGAGTGTGTCGCATTCTTGTCGCTGGCGATGCTCGAACCGCTGCTTTTCACTTGGGTCGCCGTGTGTCCTCGTGGGGCTCAGGCCGCGCTGCGCTTCGATGCGGACCCGAGATGATCCGCTGGGTATAGGTATCCGGCACAGGCGGAATCGCCCAGTGCCGGTGGAAGTCACTGTAAATCGCCGTGTATCGTCTACGTTACGGGAGGACGGTTGGCGTTACTTTGGCCGTACGTGTTCGATCAGCCTTGGAAGGAGTTTCGGGTGAGAATTTCAACTGTGTTAGGTATCACCGGCGTTACGTTGCTGCTAGCCGGCTGCGCGGGCGGGGGAGCCGGTAACCGCGTCCAGACTGGAGACTGCGCCGGCGGTGAGTGCACCGGGGTGTGCGAGGACGAGGTCAAGGCCTACGTGGAAGAAAGACTCGGGACTGAAGCGACTGACATCTACTTCAGCTTTGGCAATGACGATCCCGGCCGGCCATCCACGTCCGTGGTCTACTTCAGCACCAAGGACTGTACCTACGGCGGTGAATACCAGGCCGAATTTTTTGGCACTGCGGAATCCTGCAGCAACGAGTTTCGCGGCAAATTACCCAAGTACGTGGGCAGGTTGTTGGTGGTACCCGAAGACTGCCCGGGATAAGGACATTGCGGCGGGGAACCCAGTGTCTCGTCCCATGAGTTCGTCGCCTTTCACAGCGTCCCCGATCCACCTATGCATGGCGGCGAACCCACCTCTCAAAGAAACATGAGCCGCTTTGCCAGCGTCAGAATCTCCTTGAACGGCAGTTGGGTAGCGCCCGCCGCCACCAGGGGCACAAGCGCCGCGGCGCCGATCGCGATGTAGGTTGAGCGACCCATCAGCAACAATGACATGCTTTGAGCGGCGGCGTAAATCTTCGCCGGATCGGCTATCTCGGAGGAAGCCGCTGTTTCGGCCTGCTCGGGCGCGCTCATGTTTGTACCCAGGACTTCACGTTCAGTGGCTCGATGATGGCGCAGTGCCTGCTCATCGCACACCTCGAGAGTGCGTTTCTTCAGTGCGACGAGCCGTTTACGAAAAACCATGAGCGGAAACGCGAACAATCCCAGCACCATGGCCAACCAAATGCCCATGACAACACCGTAGGTGGTCACGGCGAGCGAGCCGGTCAGGAACTCCTGAGCGACGGCGGCCGCCACACAACAGCTGACGGCGAACACAAAGGTGGTGTAGGCACCGGGGTACTCACCGATAAAGGCCAAGCCGCCTTTCCCATCAGGATGGGTCACCACCAGACGCAAGTCTAGTGCGGCCAGCGCACGCAACAATCCGCCCCATACGAAGTGCCGCCAAAGGCTTCGCAACAGCAAAAACCAGAACATTGGCGCGCTGATCAATACCGTCCACCACCCGGCCAAGGTCAATGATGCGCCGTCCGGCGAAATACGGACTGCCCAGGACGCAGTCTGGACGTCCAACAGTCGGAGCAGGCTGGCCGCCGAGGCAACAATGGCGATACTCAGGCAGATCGTCTCGGCCAACCTGGAGTCGCGCTGCTCGAGCGCGTGCACAACCGCCGCGGCCGCGGGTTCGAAAGACTGTGGCGCCAGGATCGGCGCACGTACAAATGGTCTCAGCTTCGCTCGCAGAGTCTGCTCGATCTGCCGCTCCATCAAGATAAACAACCCGACCGCGATGACGAATCGCGCCCAAACGCCCAGATCGAGCAAATAAGGCTTCTCGCCCCCGGCCGCGTTCCCGGCGAGACCGGCAAGCAACAACGGCACGCCCCAGGCGATTCCAACGTAAAGCAGCGCGCGAGGTCCGGCGCGCAGCGCATTCTCACGAAGCAGCCCAAGGCGTTGCTGCAACTCGTAGAACGGACCGCCTCGGGCCAGGCGAAAACGCTCCATTTCGTCATCCAGATGTGTCATTTGGTCAGTCGCCATAGGGTGTAGAGAAAAGGCGGCTCGAATTGCCAAGCTGCCCACTTGGTCCAGATCACAATAGCAGCCGCGATGAACCTATAGTTTACATAGGGTCGCATGATCGGCCGGGCTCATTGCGCAAGCCACAGTTTAAGCGCGGTTGCGACTTGGTCGATCTCAGCGTATCGGACCAGCCTGAACGGGGATGGACAGGCCTGGCCATGTTGCAGCACGTTCGGCGGATGCCAGCACCGGAATGACCGCGACATTGCAATCCCAGGTTCGCGGGGTCGCCCATGCCCCGCCCGCCCGATAGCATGGGATCAACCGTACACTCCCCAACCGCGCCCCGGTGCGGTCAGATGAAGCCTGCACCCGCCCGATGGAATCAGCTCGCCATCGACACTAATGATCGAAACACCCACCTACAGCCTACATGCGTTCGGTCGCTGAAGGGAACCAGCAGGGCCGTGTACCCATCGCTACCGGCATCCGCATGCGCATAGTTGTTCTATTAGCAAGAACTCCAGCGATGAAGCTGTGCATCTGAATCCCAAGATGCAAGTTCACGAATAGATCAAAGCCTCCTTGGGTAAATGGCGAACACGGTTCAGATGATCCTCAAGGCGGTGCCAGAACTCCTGGAAATTTCCATTTTTTTGTGATGGCAAGTCTCATAGCGGACCCTCCGGCCGCAGATACTGAATCAAAACTTTGACTGACTTTTCAAGCTGGCCCGCCCATGTTTATGCTTCGACAAAGTCGAGCGTCGTTGGATGGAAGAGTTCTTCAATCGTCAACTCACGGCTTGCAAGTCCCTGCTCGTGCGAGTAACGGAACAGGGTTTCCAATGTCTTCCGGTTAGGGGCGATTCCGTATGGGAAAAAGTTCTTACCCATCAGGCTCTGCGTTGTCTCTAGCTCCTGCGCATACCAGGGTAACGTTTTGAGGAACCAATTCTTCTGCATCTCGAAATAGGCCATCCTCTTTGAATTAGAGTAGGCATCAAACACCGCTTTGGATAGCCAGGGATACTGCTCGACCAGATCGTTGCGAATGGCAACGGCGTGCATAATGGGGAAAATGCCGGTCCGCTTAAAGTAATCCTGCTCGGTTGCACGAACATCGCTGAACAGGCGCTGAATTTTTGGATTGCCCTCCACGAAGGCACGAGGTTCGATCGCATGGAACAGAGCATCCACGTCGCGGTCGACCAGAAGCTCGGACTCATCCTTACCCGCAGGCCCCACGCTTACGGATAGATTTTCGGGAAATACATTCTCATTCTTGGAAACCGTTCCGGATACTGCAGCGGCAGAGTCCTTGGTAGAGACGACCCACTCGATATCCTCTTGCCGCAGGCCGTACTCGTCCTGCAGCATTCCGCGAATCCATTGCAGCGAAGTTGACGAATATCCGGGCGTAGCGACCCGCTTGCCCTTTAACTGCGATGGATGATCGATACCGGAATCGGCGTGTACGAAAATGCTCTTGTGCCGGAATGTTCTCAACGGAAAAACCGGAATCAGCGAGTAGGCCCTGAAATCATCGTTGGCATACCCCAGCATAAAGGGCCCCAGGCCGATTTCCGTTACACCGCGAGTTTGAGATCCAGAGAAGACATGATTGTTGAGGTCACCGATCTTGTCCACCTCGAACGAGATCTCGCACCCTTCGACCTCGGCATCCCCCATCATGAATGCCTTTACATGATCGTATGGATAGCCGGCTGCCTTGAGGGACAAAGCAGGATCTTTACTGCCGGCAAGCGCCATTTTTGGTTGCGCCAACACGAGAGATGCCGCCGCAAAAACCGATCCTTTCAAAAAATCTCTTCGATGAAATGCCACTGTAGCGCCTCCGTCCGTATATTCTGTTCTGAGACCTTAGGTCGAGAGAATGAGTTAAGTTTGGATCCGAAAAAGGCACTATCAAAATGCGGTACCAGCGGTGTTAGAACTCAGACCGAATTGTGAAGCCTGTGACAAGGATTTGCCGCCGGACTCGACAGAGGCGTGCATCTGCACCTACGAGTGCACGTTTTGCCGTGAATGCGTCGAACAACTGCTGCGAAACGTTTGCCCGAATTGCGGCGGCGGTTTTGCTCCAAGACCCATACGACCCAGAACTGAACGCCGAGCGGGCATCAGCCTGGCGCATCATCCAGCCTCCCTGACGCGCGTCCATACGCGATACAGCCGGGAGGAAATACAACAATTTGCGGAGTCGGCCCACTCGATCGATCCGCTCGACAGATAGGATCGCAGGGTGGCCAAGCCCGGCACGCACCCGACTTCTGGCGGCCGCTCAACTGACTACTCCTCCCATCCGGGTGGAGTGTCATCCCACGGATATCCGTTCCTCGCCATGTTGTATCCCCGGTCAAATAGCTTGCCCATGTATTCCGGGTCGAATGGTTCGTTTTCCATTTCATCGAAGTCGTCCGGCACATAGGCCAGGTGATAGCGACCGCCGTCTCGGCGGGTGACTGCATAGATCCGATACAAGTCGCCAACGCCCTGGGTGCGGATCAGCGTGAATATCGAGCGTGATGCAATCGGCAGTATCTCGGGCTCCACCACCTCGCGGCGGGGAGCCAGTCGGGAGTTGCGAATGATATAGGTGTTTGCACCCTCGATCACGCCCGTTGCCTTGAGCAGCTCCGACCAATCCATTGCCGTTGGATAGACAAAAACCTGTGACGTCGTGCCGCCATCCACGTGCAGTTCGTCGTACATTTCGCCATCTACCTCAACGGTGATGCGCACCGGCGGGAGCGCGCCGGGAATGGATGCCGATGCGAGCATGATCTGCTGCACCAGGCTTTTCGCGTTCGGGTGGCCGCTGGCGGAAATCGCCCCAACATTCCAGATTACCGGTCTCATGAAATCCAGATCGGTTGTGCCAATAAACAGCTGCCGCCCCCGTCGATACTCCGCCGCAACGGCCGACATGACCTGGTCGGTGACATGGCGTTCAATGAGTTCGCGCAAGGGCGTGGAATCGGCGGCCGCGTCGGAAAATACGACGACGGCTAACCGCCTGCGGCGCGCAATGTCCTCACTTCTGGTGGTCGTGTAAACCTCGCGCAAAACCCCATCATAATCGGGCCCCAGGAATGCCCAGGGCGCGATCAGAGCACCGGTACTGACACCCGTGACCATTTGAAACTCGGGCCGGTTTCCAGCCTCGGTCCAACCCACCAGCAAACCGGCCCCGAATGCGCCGTCCTGCCCACCCCCCGAAACCGCCAGGTAATTGTGCTCAGGCACGAACATGGCCGGGTAGGCACGCTTGCCTTCGGCAGTCGAAAGTGACCGCAGCCTTTGTTCATATTCGGGAGGAATATCGTCGCCCCAGATTCTGGCGTTGGTAATTCCAGGGATCTGTGCACGCCCCACGAGTGCGTCAGGCACCGGATTGCGCGGTGCAACCCCGGCGCACCCGGCGAGACAGAACAATATCAGCAGCAACGGACACAGGCGTCTGCTGCGGCCAAGAGCAGCCAGATGATCCACTGAAGGCCCGCCCCGAACAACGACAGACCCAGCCTTGTGCTGGCATGATTCAGAACGGTGTGCACTCATCGATTCAGCCCGCCGGGCTCAGAACAGAGTGTAGATGAACGGCGCGATGGCCGAGCCCTGGGAAACGACAATCAGGGCGCCGAGCAGTACCATGACCAGAATGATGGGTGCCAGCCAGAACTTCTTGCGCTCACGCATGAATCCCCAAAGGTCACTCAGGAACTCCATCATCAGAATGGTTTCTCCATGTTTTCCCGCTTCGGCCTGCGGCTTTCCACCCGATAGCTTGCCGCTGCTGAGTCCAGTCCGCGGGCCATGGGGTCGCGGGCGACCCAACGCATGATCAACCCCGTGGGCACGATCAGCAGCAAGAACACAATGCCGAGCACCAGTGGCGTGGTCACTTTGTTCAGCAACAGCCCGAAACGCATCCAACCCTGGTACACCGGCCGCAACGACCTGGGCGCGACCACCCCCCAGATCGCAAGCACGCCGCCCAGAATCCAGGGCCATATTGGCAGGCCGAGCCCAAACACCCAGGGCAGCAGCAGACCGAACAACAGCGCAAGAATGCAGCCCGTAACCAAGCCAAAATGGCGCAAGCCCTTGGCATCCAATTCGGGAATGCTGTGTACCAACGGGGTGTGGGTCTCCATCAGTCCAGCTCGAACTCGGTTTGCCAGGAATCGTCCCGTTCCCACTCGGGCTGATCGGTTTTGGCCATGAGAAAGCCCTCGATCACCAGATAGTCCATCTCGGTGCGCATAAAGCAACGGTAGGCATCCTCGGGGGTGCAGACTATCGGCTCGCCGCGCACATTGAACGACGTGTTCACGATCACCGGGCAGTCCGTGCGTTCAGCGAACGCCTTGATCAACTCATGGTATCGGGGATTGGTCTCGGGATGAACCGTTTGCACCCGGGCCGAGTAATCCACATGGGTGACCGCGGGGATCTCCGAGCGCGGCACATTGAGCTTCTCGATGCCGAACAAGGCGGCCTGTTGTTCGGTCATCGCGTGGCGCTTGTCACCCTTCACCGGCGCCACCAGCAGCATGTACGGGCTGGGGCGGTCCAGCTCGAAATAGTCCGACACCCGCTCCCCCAGCACCGAAGGCGCAAACGGGCGGAACGATTCCCGGTACTTGATCTTCAGGTTCATCACCGACTGCATCTTGCGGCTGCGGCCGTCGCCGATGATCGAGCGCCCACCCAACGCCCGAGGCCCGAACTCCATACGGCCCTGGAACCAGCCGACCACCTGCTCCTCGGCCAGGATATCCGCCAGGCGCGGCAGCAGCTCCGCGTCCTGCTGATGTTCATACACTGCCCCGAGCCCATCCAGCCGCTCCCTGATGTCGGCGTCATCGAATCTGGGACCCAGGTAGCTGCCCGACATGGCGTCCGAGCCGTTTGCGGTGCGAGGCTGTTCCAGGTACTGGTGCCAGAGCGCCAGCGCCGAGCCAACGGCACCGCCGGCATCGCCGGCCGCCGGTTGGATCCAGATGTCCTTGAACGGACCTTCCCGCAGCAACCGGCCGTTGGCAACGCAGTTCAACGCCACACCCCCGGCCAGGCAAAGATACTCCGCGCCCAATTCTCTGTGCACGGTACGGCCCAAACGCAACACCGCCTCTTCCGTGACCGCCTGTATCGAAGCGGCAATGTCCATTTCCCGTTGCGTAACCGGGGATTCCGGGCGCCGGGGCGGGCCGTCGAACAGCGCGTCAAAGCGCCGGTTGGTCATGGTCAGACCGGTGGTGTAGTTGAAATAATCCATGTTCATGCGAAAGGTGCCGTCGTCCTTGAGATCAAGCAGCTCCCGCAGAATCACATCAACATACTTCGGTCTGCCGTAGGGCGCCAAACCCATAAGCTTGTACTCACCGGAGTTGACCTTGAACCCGGTGAAATAGGTGAAGGCCGAATAAAGCAGCCCGAGGGAATGGGGGAAATCGATCTGCCACTGAGGCTCCAAAAGGCGACCTCGACCCATCCACACCGAGGTGGTCGCCCATTCCCCCACGCCATCCATGCACAGGACGGCCGCCTCCTGGAACGGGCTGGCATAAAAGGCCGACGCGGCGTGGGACTGATGGTGTTCGGAAAACATCAGCTTTGGCATGGCCGAGGCCTTGCTGCCCCCCAGCGTTGCCAGCTCCCGTCTGAGCACGGTCTTTAGAAAAAGCTTTTCTTTCAACCAGATCGGCATAGCCGCGAGGAACGAGCGAAAACCGCGAGGCGCATAGGCCAGATAGGTTTCCAGCAGACGGTCGAACTTCTCCAGCGGTTTGTCGTAGAAAACCACATAGTCCAGGCCATCCAGCCCGATCCCCACCTGTTCCAGGCAATAGCGACTGGCTTCATGGGGAAATCGCGGATCGTGCTTCTTGCGGGTAAAGCGTTCCTCCTGGGCGGCCGCGACGATGACACCGTCCTCAACAATCGCAGCCGCGCTGTCGTGATAGTAGGCGGATATGCCGAGGATTCTCATAGCACGTCCCAGTCAGTCACTGTATTGCAACACATCCCGTCTCTACTCTACGAAGTCAAGCGGCGGCGCTGGAAGGGCGCAGCGCCTGATCGCCGCCCTTTGACCTCAATTGCCCAAGATCCCTTTCAGAAGGCCGCCCACCCCGCCTTTCTTTTCTACCCCTTCGGACGGCGCCTCTTTCGAACCTCCATCAGTCGCTTGCTTGGTTTGCCCGGGCTCACTATTGCCACCGGCTGACGGCGATGTTTTTTGCTGCGCAGTCTGACAGGGACTCAGCACAGCCGGACCGCTTTGATCCAATAGACCCTTGGCCAGCTCAGACAATCCACCGGTGGCGACGGCAACGGAAGCCGTCACACCCTGTTTGAGCAGGCCCTCCGGGTTCAACTGGATTTCCGGCACGGACAGAGTTCCCCCCACCTGAACCAGCCCGGCCAGTGATACACTCCTGCCCCTGGTCAGAGCCGTCACGGCAAGACCGGCGGCATCGTCTTTGGCCTTGGACTCGATCAACAGACTCAGCTCCTCATTTTTCAGATTGATGGTGCCGGCGCCCAGGATCGCCATTTTATCGGTTTCGAAAGCGATCCCCCGATCAGAGTTGGCAAGCCCATTTTGAATGTCATAGCGCACAACAGCGCAGATCATGCTGGTGGAATCAGACTGCTCGGCGAGGGGATTGAGAGTCCCGAGAACCTGGGTGGTCACGTTGGCGCCCGCAAAGTCGATCAGTTTGTTGCGAATCTGTCCGGCCCCGGTGACCACAAGCACTTTACCATTCAAACCGGCCGCCAGAGCTTGGATCGAGTCGCCCTGGCCGCTGAGATCGATGGCAACGTCGGTGCTGCCGCCGGCGAGCACGTCTTTGCCACCCGCTTCCTTCAGCAGCCGCCCCAGATCGATCTGGCTTCCTTTAACGTTGAGCGTAAGCCCTGCCGGGGTCGAACCAGCATCGACCACCAACCCCGCGTCGATCGACCCACCCGCCACCTGCGCCATGGCCGGCTTAAGGGTCAGATGTCCGTTGTCCAGCAACACCTGGAGATCCAACTGTTGGACGCTTATTTGCGGCGTCGTGAGGCGCCCCGCCTTGAACGAAACATCCGCATCGAACCCCCGCAGCGCCTCGAAGGGCAAGGGATCCGGCGAAAACACCCGGCCTGTATTTTTCCCTGCGGGCTGGGGTGCGGTTGATTTCGTGGTGCCGGTCAAATCGGTGAGATCGAGGTGGGTTGAGACAAACTGGGCAGACAGTTTCGGGCGATCACCGGTAAGCAGGACCGACAACTCGCCCGAGACATCCGACCCGCCGATGGTTGCCTTGAGATCCTCGAGCCGGTAAACACCCTCACCATCCGACACCCGACCGGCCACTTCCAGCGGCCCCAGTGGCGGCAACTCGGCCCCGGCAAAGTCTGAAAGGCTGGCGAGCGACGCGGCCTTCGCGTTGATGTCCAGGCTCACACCGGCGCCTTCCATGGGGCGCTCGATCGCGCCCTTGGCCGTAACCAGGGCGCCCGCCGCCTCCACGCTCATCTCAACCGGATAGGGTTCGTTGCCGAGCAGGGCCTGCAACGCGCCCAGTGTGGCTTCGATCGAGATGGGGATGTCGTTGTACTCAGCCACCGTCTTGACCGCAAGCGGGCTGCTGGTGTCGTCGGCCCGGGCCGAAAGCTCATCCACCACCAGCTTGATGGTCTCACCGGTGGCGCCGTCGAGGAAACGCAAACGGGCACCGCTGATGGCAAGTTCCAGCAGCCCCACGACAAACCCGCCCGCCTCCACGGCATCATCTGAAGCCTGCTCCACCTGCTCTACCGCCGCGGCACCCAGCTCCCAGTTCCCACGACCTTGAGCATCGGTCTCGAGCAAGATATCCGGCTGGACCAGGGTAAGGTCCTCAACCGTAAGCTTGCCGGACAACAGGTTAAACAAATCAAAGCGCACCTCCGCGCGTTTTGCCGTCACCATATCGGGCTCACTGCCCCATTCGGCGTTGGCGAAACGCACGTCACTGACCGCCACGGTGGGCTGCAAGGCGGGCACCAGGCTCAGGTCGCCGAGTTCCAACTCACGTCCCGTGACATCCTGAACCAGATTGACGAGCACACCCTTGTACTCGTTGGCGTTGGTCGCAACGTAGGCAACGGCGGCAATGACCACGACCGCGACCGAAGCCACAACCGCACCTGCGATCTTAAAAACAGTGCGCTTCTGCATGTGAGCTCCTGTGTGAGAGGGATCTGCCGAAGCATAGTGGGAGCTTCGGGGTCCCCCATGTCCGCCGACTATGCCACGAAAGCGTTTGCGCCACCTTTGGGCGCCTCTGATCTACCGATCGCTACTCTGCGCGCAAAGCTTCAACCGGGTCCAGCCGCGCGGCGCGCATTGCGGGGATCACACCAGCTGCCAGACCGATGACAATGGCAATGCCTTCCGCCAAAACGACGAATACCCATGGGGTATGCACCGGCAGAGCCGGAATTGACCATTCAAGCAACTGGCCAATGCCAATGCCGAGCACGAGGCCGAACAGACCGCCAATCGCCGAGAGCACGACAGCTTCACCCAGGAAAAGCGAGAGCACCTGTGAATACCGGGCGCCCAATGCCCGGATCAGCCCGATCTCCGAGGTGCGTTCCGCCACGCTGATGGTCATGATGGTGATGATTCCGATTCCACCAACCAGCAGAGAGATGCCGCCGATCGCGCCAACGGCAAAGGTGAGCACACCCAGGATCGAACCCAGAACGTCGAGCATTTGTTGCTGGGTGATAATGGTGAAATCTTCCCGGCCATGGCGTGACACAAGTAAACGCTTGATGCCATCGACGACGTGCTCAACACTTGTGCCCTCGCGATACAACACATCGATTTCCATCAGGCCGTCGCGGTTAAACAAGTCCAGGCCGCGGGCCAGTGGTATGTAGACCGTGTCGTCCAGATCGAAACCGAGCACCTGACCTTTGGGTTCCATCACCCCCACGACCCGATAACGATCACCGCCTATGCGGATACGCTGACCCAGAGGGCTGACACTGCCAAACAGCTCGTCCTTGACCTTGTTGCCGAGAACAGCGAAAGCGCGGGGGGCGACCGGGTCATCGTCGGGTAAAAAACGTCCTGAACCGATGGGCATGCTGAACGCCACCGGAAAATCGTGGCCGGCGCCATACACCGTTGTTCGGCGGGTTCGATTGTTCCCCTCGACCTCGGCATTCCCTTGCACCAGACCGACCACACTTTTGGCGAACGGCAAACGCCCCAGAGCCTCCGCATCTTCTATCGAGAGCGGCCTGACTGCGCCGAACACACCCATGCTCATGCCCATGGTCGACGTTTTGCCCGGATTCACCGACACCAGGGTGGTACCGAACTGAGTAAACTCCGCCAGTACAAATTGATGGATGCCTTCACCGATGGAGGTCAGTAGCACCACGGCCGCAATCCCGACCGAAATCCCGAGCATGGTCAGAAAGCTGCGCAGCTTGTGTGCCCACAGCGACGTACCGGTCAACTTGATGAAATCTTTGATCAGCATGTCAGCGTTTCGATAGCGCCAGCACCGGGTCCAGCGTGGAGGCTTTACGCGCCGGCAAAAAACTGAACACGGCGCCGGTGAGCACGGCCACAAACAAGGAAGCGAAGATCGCCCAGGCCGGCGGGTAGGCCTGAAGTTGCGGTAAAGCGAAGCGTATGGCCCAACTGCCCAGCTGTCCCAATGTCAGGCCGATCAGGCCGCCGATCGATGACAGCAACAGCGCCTCGGACAGTATGAGTTGGAGAATCTCCCGGCGGGATGCCCCCAGAGCCTTTAACAAACCGATCTCGGCGGTGCGTTGTGAGACCGCCACCAGCATGACATTCATGATCAGGATACCGGCCACCGCCAAACTGATCGCGGCAATGCCGCCCACGCCATAGGTGAGCGCACCCAGGATGCGATCAAAGGTGCTGAGCACGGCGTCCTGGGTAATCACCGTGACATCCTCCTCACCCTGATGACGGGTCCGAATCGTCTCTTTGGTGAACTCGATGACCCTGGGGATGGCGACGCGTGATTTTACTTCTATGAAGATTCGGAACAATGACGGCACATTAAACAGGGCTTGTGCCGAGGCGACCGGAATGATGACCAGTTCCTGGACATCGATGCCAATCGATCGGCCTTCCGAGCCCAGAATGCCAATGACACGATAGCGATTTTCACCGAGGCGGATCCATTGCCCCAACGCGTTGTGGGCGCCGAACAGCTCATCTCGAATCTTGGCACCGATGACACACACCGATGCGGCGCGATCCCAGTCTGTCGCGGGCAGAAACTTACCGCGTGCCAGTGTCCAATGCCGGATCTGCAGAATATCGCTGGAAGATCCGATCACGGTGACTTCGCGTTTGCGGCTTTGCCAGGACGCCTCTGCTGCACCAACATTCAGCGGGGCAATCCGCGCCACATGCGGATTGCGCAGCAGTGCCTTGGCATCGCCGAGGGTCAGGTCTCTCGGTGTCAAACCCATCATCGTGCCAAGACCGGCACCCGCCGTTTCGCTGCGGCCCGGTATCACGATAACCAGATTGGTGCCCAGTGAGGCAAATTCCGCACGGACATAACGGCGCGCACCCTCACCCAAAGAGGTCAGCATCAGCACCGAGGCAACACCGATACTCATGGCGACCAGCATGAGGACAGTGCGCGCGCGATAACCCGCTAGTGCGTCCCACCCGAATGCAATGACGTCACGCGTTCGTATCATGCGCTGTCCGGTTGACACTATCCGACTGGATCCGACCATCGACCATTTCCAGTGAACGATGGGAGCGATCCCCCAGTGACTGGTCATGGGTGACCACGATCAATGTGATACCGCGTCGGTTGAGTGCTTCCAGGGTTTCAATAACGTCCCGCCCTGAGGTCTGATCGAGATTGCCTGTCGGCTCGTCCGCCAGCAATACGGACGGCTCGGTGATGGTCGCGCGTGCAATGGCCACGCGCTGTCTTTGGCCACCCGATAATTGCTCGGGCTTGTGATGGGCCCGATCGCTGAGGCCCATGCTTTGCAAAGCGGCAGCCACCTTGGTCTTACGCTTTGCCGGATCGATTCCGGAAAGGACAAGGGGCAGCTCGACATTTTCCGCCGCGCTCAGGCGAGGAACCAGATGAAAGGACTGAAATACAAACCCGATGTTCTTATTCCGTGCTTGTGCTTCTTCGAATTCATTCAGCTCAGTGACGTCCCTGCCATTGAGAAAATATCGGCCCGAACTGGCATGATCGAGCATACCAATCAGATTCAGCAAAGTGGATTTGCCGGATCCGGATGGCCCCATGACCGAGAGATATTCACCTTGTTCGATTTCCAGATTGATGTCATCCAGAGCGTGGACGACTTGATCGCCCACCTGAAAATCGCGATGAACATTCTCCAGCTTAATCATGTGAACTGCTCGTTCTTGCGCGATTATTCCGGTTCAA
>Ga0316187_10000860_pt1 | contig 25149 bp, 37 predicted proteins | sample CroRivburrow1_MG_FD_204927 | JGI IMG/M metagenome (GOLD analysis project Ga0316187, IMG submission 204927) | Coastal sediment microbial communities from Maine, United States - Cross River worm burrow 1 | ecosystem: Environmental > Aquatic > Marine > Coastal > Sediment | place: USA: Maine...
TTGCCGGTTGTGCGCTCATACTGGCGGCTGGGGTACTTGAGGTCACCCTCGCACGCCGTGAAAAAGTCCAGATACCCGCTTAAAGACATTAATATTATGGCTAAACATATGTTTTCGACTTGTAGATCAGTTGTGCCTCCGGATAATAGTTTTTGGCATGACCTATTGCAGGCTCTCAGAATCCGTAGCAATCTATCGCCTAACGCCTCGCATGCAGCCGGACGCGGCAAAGCCGCGCCGCTGATGCGAGGCGTTAGAGTGCTATGAAACCTCGGAACTGGATTTCTTATTTGGCATTGCTCTCAGGATTAGCATTAGGTCCCTATGCATTATCAGCTGCAAAATCAAGCCACCCTCCACTTGAATGGAGCCATATTCAATTTATGTTTATTGGTAGCGTTGTTGGCATGTTGTGGACCATAGGAATTCAGCTGATAAGAAAGGAGCCAAAAGCTAGCAAATTGGGAATAAAGGTTTTCACTCCTTTATCTATTTTCATGGTGGGGTCAGGCATCGGAGCATTGGCCACAGGCTACCACTACAGTGAGTTTACTCCAGCTAGCATCCTATTCCTCGCTATAGGAATAGGTATGTTAATCGGTGTATTTTTAATGAGACTAATAATTCTTGCAAGATACAAATCCGCACTCTAACAATCGCATGCAGTCGGACGCGGCAAAGCCGCGCCGCTGATGCGAGGCGTTATGCTGCATTATTGACATACCATACTTGATATATATACTATTTATAGTATGTGGGTCGTATATGAACATCGGAAAGTTCCTCGCCAAATTCGTGGCTTACCGCAAGACATCTTGAAACGATATGAGAAATGGAAGGATATCGTAGCTATCTCAGGCCCTAACGGTCTCAGGTTGATAAAAGGATTTCATGATGAATCTTTACGGGGGGAATGGAAAGGTCACCGCTCATCGCGACTTGGCAGACAGTTTCGAGTCATATATCGAATAGAGAAAGATCAGGTTCTCGTTCAAGTCGTAAATATAACTGCCCACGACTATCGGAAGAAATGATATGAAAGATTACAAAATTGCTAAACGACAAATTGAAGTCAGTGTGGGTGAATCAGTCCGCATCATCCGGGAATTGCAGGAAATGAGCCAGAATGAACTTGCTCGTGCTACTGGTATTCCCCAATCCACGATTTCAGCCATAGAAAATGATCGCATAAACCTGGGCGTAGAACGAGCAAAGCAACTTGCTGTAGCACTCAAATGCCACCCTGCAGTTTTGGTGTTCCCAGGATGGGATATCCATCAAGCAGCATAACAAAAGCATGCAGTCGGATCGCCCAAAGCTCGCTTCGCTCCCTTTGTTCGACCGCTGATGCGAGGCGTTATTTTGATCTCCGGAAATGAATAAAATCCGCACAATTAAAATTGCGTTACTCTTTTCGCTTTTGGTCATAATCACATCAGTCGTGCTATTGGTGTTAACTGTTGGTCCTCTCTCTTCCTCGACTTTGAATGGTTTAAAATTTGACGGAGAAGTTCTAGTAAAACAAATCGAAGAATATAAACGCATCAATCGGGAGTATCCCAAGACTCTAGCTCAGGGAGGAATTAGTAGTAGCGAATCTCGGTATGGAGGCTGGCGATATACTTTGGAAAATGACTCTAATACTTATTTTCTTTCAATTGGAAAATATGAGAATGATTTGTTTGTACTGTATTGGAACTCCGAAACAGGTGATTGGTATCTTGACTCATAATCAACATAACAAAAGCATGCAGTCGGACAAAGTGCCCGCTACGCGCTCATTTTGACCGCTGATGCGAGGCGTTAGGCGACAACGCGAGACCTATGAGTGAATAATCAACTCCTCATGAAGCTGGCCATCAAGGCACTGTGGGCGCTCCGTATTTTATTGACTGGAACCAGTGACGCCGTCTGTGGTTCGCTTGATCTGGAGATGCCCGAATGAGTACCGTGAAGCGGGTGCTGTTCGTTTGCGTCGAGAACGCCAACCGGAGCCAGATGGCTGAGGCATTCGCTCGCATACTAGGTGGGAAGTTAGTTGAAGCATACAGCGCCGGATCCCATCCATCGGGAAAGGTCAATCCAAAGGCGGTCAAGGCCATGCGCGAATTGGGATACGACTTGTCAGTCCATGGATCAAAGTCGTTGGACGAACTCCCGGATGTAGCATTCGACTTCGTGGCTACTATGGGCTGTGGGGATGCTTGCCCCATGGTTCGAGCCAAGCAACGAGCAGATTGGTCTATTCCCGACCCGAAACATCTTCCGTCCGACGAGTTTCGAGTCGTTCGGGATTTGATTCAGGACAGGGTCCGAGTCACGCTAGACGAGCTAGGTGTTCCGCCAAATGTCGCCTAACAAACGCATTCAGTCGGACAATGTGCCCACTACGCGCGCACTTTGCCGCTGAGCGCAACGTTAGGCGATAAATCATGAAACTAACTATAACTGGCGTTGACTATGCTCCTCCAGAACTTGAGGACCAAACACCCATTGTTGTTTTCCTGCTACGGGAGATTCCTGGTGATGATCGCCCTGATTATTGGCTAGGTGAGGTTAAAGTTCCAATCAGGTGGATACACGAAAATCACGAACTAACAATTAGGCATCTCGTGCTTGCCGCCAGATGGGAAGGTACTCGCATAGAGCCTGACGCTAAAGATCTTCCTGTCGGAATTGCCTATGTTACGGATGAGTCACTATTAAAAGATGAAAGACTCAATTTAGATAAATGTCATTACGTTGCTATTGGGATATCGCATGAAACCGGTGGCGGAGAAACAATAGATAAAAATGAGAACATTCTTGCAGGGACTATTGCCAGGTCATTTGGTATGGGGAATAAAGAGTGAGCAAATTGTCGCCTAATAAGCCCATGCAGTCGGACCCAGCAAAGCCGCGCCGCTGATTTGAGCGTTAGGGGCTATAATACTTGACCTTGCTCCTGGGTAAGAACAAAAACCAAGTTACAAGAGGGGATCGACAATGACTGAGTTCAATACATTAAAAGGCGAATCCAAAAATGTAGATTGGAACGTCAATGCACAAACTGGTGTGTTGACTGATGTGCTGTTAGGTAAGCCAGATCATTTTCGATGGGTTCCGTTGAATTCGATTTCTGCTGTAAATCAGGCCAATCAAGAGCAGTTGGGTTACCACTTTGATAAAAATAAAGCCTTACAGCAACACCAAAGCATGGTCGATGTATATGAAGCCAATGGAGTTCGTTGCCACTTTGTAGAAGCAGATGAGGGTCTTCCAAGTAGCGTCTTTACCCGTGATTCTAGCTTCATGACACCTTGGGGTGCGGTTATAACTAGCGTGCAAACACCGCCCCGGCGACAAGACTATTCTGTAGTTTCCGAGTTTTATCACAAAGCAGGAATTCCGATATGGAAGTGGGTGACCGCCGATCATTTTGAAGGTGGTGATTTTGTCATCGTAAAGCCCGGAGTAGCACTGCTAGGATGGGCGGGTGACCGGTCTACCCAAACCGGTGCGGAGCAAGTTGCCAAATGGATGGATGACATGGGCTGGGAAGCTTTTGTCGTACCGATCCCCCCTCAGTTTGTACATATGGACGCTGTCGTCGTTATGCTGGAGGAAAGCCTGGCGTTAGTATGCGAGGATGCATTACCAACGTACGCCATCGAATGGCTCGACCAGCAAGGTATCGAACGAATTATTGTTCCCTATGCTGATTGCGTGAAACTGGGTGGTAATGTGGTTAGTCTTGGTAACAAGCGCGTGTTATCCATGGCACACAACGTGAATATCAATAAGCGACTAAAAGATGAAGGTTTCGGAGTCACCGCCGTCGAGTACGATATGTTTGCAATTGGTGGTGGCGGTGTCCACTGCTCTTGCCACGAGCTCAGAAGAGAGTGAGAACAACCCTGGCCCCTAACAATCGCATGCAGTCGGACAAAGTGTCCGCTACGCGCGCACTTTGCCGCTGATGCTGAGCGTTAGGTTGACGGAGAAAAATATGCATCTTGATTGGAATGCAAATGGCTGGTTCGGGAGTCAACTCGGCGGAACCGCATGGATATTGGTAGCTGCAGCGATTGTATTGAGCCATAACACGTGGACTGGACTTACTCTTCTAGTCATTTTTCTCATTCCAAACATGGTAGGTTATCTTTTGTGGCGCAAGAAAAAATTCTCCTGTCATGCATCATTCCAAATTCTTTTTGGACTGACTGGTTTATTCGGATTGATTACAATTTATGTTTTAGAGCGTAACAATTTATGGTTAGAAATTCAGAAAGGTGGTTCAATTTCTGTGGTATTGGGTTATTTTTTAATCACCTTGATCGTTTTAATCTTAATGTTGACGTTTTATTTGAGATTTGGACGTAAGCCAAATGCATCGTCAACCTAACAAACGCGTGTAGTCGGACAAAGTGTCCGCTACGCGCGCACTTTGCCGCTGATGCTGAGCGTTATGAGGCACCCTCAACTGCCATCGCTAATCGGCTAGTTTCAAAATTGGAATCGTCGATAACTCTACTTTCTTCTTGATACTCTATTCAAAAGCACATTAAGAATTAGTTTCCTATACTCAGTTTATTAACGATCCCCGATAAGGGAATCTGCTTTTCGTATTTACATATTCACGATATTTTGACTGATGAAATTTTTTTCGAATTATTCCAGGGTTCTGATGATGCTGATTGTATCTGTGGCTCTGACAGTTTTCGCGACCCTTGGAAATGGAGGAGTAGATTATGAGTGTGTTATCGAAAAACTAAAGAATTACAGTAACCCGGAATTGAGGTCCTGGTCTTGTTTACACTTCGCTGCAGCCTATGGTGACACATCTCGGATGATAAAAATGCTAGAAAAAGCCGCTGACGTGGAAGCAAGGAGCATTGAGGGCAAAACGCCCATATATGAAGCTGCAAAACGAGGCAAAACATCTGCGATAGAATTACTAAAGGATAACGGGGCAGACATCAACGCTAAAAGCGATCATCCTGGCTTCACCCCATTGCATGTCGCGGCTGAGTACAATCACCATGAGACAGTTAGATATTTATTGTCTCAGAACATTGATATTGAAATAGAAAACAAGTGGCAGCAGACACCCCTTTCACAGGCTTCCTGGCGATTTGCAGATGCAGACATGATTGCCCTGCTCCTTGATCACGGCGCGAATATTGATACTCAGGACAATTATGGTTTTTCCCCTTTGCACCGAGCGTCTGGTAAACAACGGCTCGAAATTATGAAATTTTTAATTTCTAAAAATGCGAATATTGATATCGAAACTGACGGAGGTTCGACACCACTAATGTTCGCGGCACGCAAAGGTAAGATCGAATCGGTTGAATTATTGCTTGAGTCAGGCGCTCACATAGAAAAACGACCAGGTCGCAAGTCGGCCCTGACAATGGCAAAAAAAGCAGGACATGAACAGATTGTCAGCTTACTCAGGAAATTTGGTGCAGTTGATACGACTTTGGTATCCCAAAAACTGAAGTCCGGGTACAAAAATTATGAGAAAGGCGATTTTTCTGAATCGCTTTTAGAATTGAATATATCCCTCAAAGAAGACCCCAACAATGCACAATCCCTCTATTACCAAGGACGCACCTATCAGAAAATGAACAAGTTAGATCTTGCGCTTGATGACTTACTAGCATCAGTCAAGATTGAACCAAACAATGTTGCCGCACTGGAGGTTATCGGATGGCTATACTTAAAAAGAAAGAACTACACTGAAAGCATCCGTTATTATTCGAAAGTTCTCGAGCTAAATCCGCATGATGCCAAAGCGTATCACAATCGTGCCGGGCTCTATGCCCGTTTGGGTGATCTTGAAAAAGAAAGGTTGGACGTCGTTATCGCATGCGATAAAGGATATGTGAATGCATGTAAAATGCAGAAAAAACTGGAGAATTAATTCATACCTTTCCGAAGCGAACCATGACGAATTCGATTTGCTCACGATTTGTACTAGTTACCCAATGACGATCAAACGCCAACCTGATTTGAAATTTGTAATACGCACATAACAAACGCGCGCAGACGGGTCGCCAGACCGCTATGCGCTTTGACGACCGCTGATGCGAGGCGCTACAGTGCGCAGAAATTTACTAATGTTTTAATGCACGTGTATTAGAGGAGCCAGGTTTATGAGTGTTGACAGCTTTCGAAAGTTGCTTAAGCCAGTAACCGATTTTGTATCGAGTCAGGCAGTGGACGCCGCGCTCGCCGAGAAACTAAATCGTCGGTTTCCACATACTGACAGGACATTTAAAACTATAGAGGCAGCCTGCCACAAGGCGATCTCGGACGGCTGGATGTGCGCGCAGGGCTCAAGGGGACGACGCTTTGGCCGCGTCATCGAATCGAATGAAGAGACTGGGAGACTAAGCGTTGACGTGGTCGATTTAGAAAACATAGTTGGTCCACACCACCGCCATCCATCGGGCGAGATATGCATGATTATGCCCGTCACTAAGGCTGCTCGATTTGACGGTATGGCCAGGGGATGGTGTGTATTTGAGCCAGGGTCCGATCATCGACCGACGGTTACAGATGGAGAAGCACTCGTACTGTACATGTTGCCAGATGGTAAGATTGAGTTTACCGAACAATAGTTGCGGAAAACCGGCCGCAAATAACAGACCCATGCGCTCAGGCAAAGTGCCCGCTACGCCCACACTTTGTCGCTGATGCTGGACGTTATACGCAAAATAGTAACCCGGATTTCCAGGCATTCACTTGACACTTAATGGCTTATTAACTGATGAAATTGATAATTCGTAATCTTGCTCGCAGCACTACCGAAGAAGAGTTAAAAGCTCTTTTTCAGGAATATGGCACAGTACAGTCTTGTGATTTAGTGTCAGACAAGACCACCGGTGGATCCAAGGGTTTTGCTTTTGTGGAAATGCCGAAACCAGGGGAAGCCAAGGTAGCAATGAAAAACTTGAATAATATGACTATTGCCAGCAACAAGATTCGTGTCAAAAGAGCTGAAAACAAAACAGGGTAATATGGCAGCCAAAATCGACGCCGTAAGCGGCACATCTCATTTTAGCGTTATCGACCAAAAATACTCAGCGTAATGTCGGTGCATCGAAAGTTATGAGCAGTAAACAATCGAATAATCCCTTGCATGGCCTAACGCTCGAAAAAGTTATAACGAGGTTAGTAGAGCATTACGGATGGGATGGGATGGCTCAGAGAATCGACATAAATTGTTTCAAGAGTGATCCATCAATAAAATCATCACTGAAGTTTTTGCGTAAAACCCAATGGGCCAGAGATAAGGTAGAAGATTTGTATATTTCAACATTTGAAAAGCAGTCCCCCTGGGGTAATGTCCACTAAATGGTACTGAGTTAGCCGTATGGTAGTTGTTGAAATAGCTAAGCATCTTGCGCATAACAGACGCATGCTGTCGGACAAAGTGCCCGCTGTGCGCGCACTTTGCCACTGATGCGAGAAGTAAGCGCTTCAAAGAGCAATTATGATCGAACATGCAAATTCTAATCACGCCCTCCTAAGCTCGCTGGAGCTTCCTTGTGGTGCGATTCTTAAGAATCGACTAGCAAAGTCGCCAATGTCGGACTCGCTGGCGAACGGTGAAGGTGATCCCACCGCAGCACAGATTCGCCTTTACGAAAGATGGGCGGATGGCGGTGCCGCAGTGTCTTTCATCGGTGAAGTTCAAGGGGATCCTCGCTTTGCGGAGAAACCGGGAAATTTGGTACTCACAGAACACACAAACAAGGAGATGATACGGTCATTAGTCAGTCGGGCGATGATTGAGGGCGCACATTTATGGCCGCAGCTCGGCCACGCCGGAGCCCTTTCGCACTTGCCGATAAGTCAACCTAAAGGACCGTCTGCTCTTGATATTGAAGGTCTTCAGTGTGCAGCTATGTCAGGTGATGATATTCAGGATTTGTCCCACATGTATGCAAGAACTGCATTACACGCAAAGACTGCGGGCTTTAGCGGTGTTCTTATTCACGCCGGCCACGGGTTTTTACTCAGCCAGTTCCTTTCTCCATTGTTTAACCACCGGACTGATGGCTACGGCGGTTCAATCGAAGCACGATGTCGTATAGTGCTTGAAGTAATACGCGAGGTAAGGCGCGCCGTTGGTCCGTCGTTTCCCGTTGGGATCAGGATTAACTCAACGGATCAACTTGAAGGTGGATTGACAGAAGTTGATGCTTTAGATGTGGTACGCCTTCTCGATCGAACCTCGATCGATCTGATTGATGTTAGCGGAGGCACCTATTTCCCCGGCGCGAAGGCAAGTTCAGACGGTTCAAGTCGGGGACCATACTTTCTTGATTTTGCTCGACATGCAAAAGGGGTAACCAAAGTGCCCGTGATGTTGACGGGTGGATTCAAAAGACGTGATCAAGCAGTCGATGCAGTGGCAAGCGGCGCTGTCGATATGGTGGGTTTAGCTCGTGCCATGGCTCTTAATCCCCGGCTTGCGGAGGTCTGGTTGACCGAAGCAGGAGGTGATCCCGAGTTTCCGAAATTCGATTCCAATCCGCCTGGGGGGATAACGGCCTGGTACACCATGCGATTAACGGCTTTGGGGGAGGACCAGGAGGATACTTTCAGGCTAGACCTTCCTACTGCTATTCGAATTTATGAGGATCGCGACGAACAACGTTGCATTAAATGGCGCGAGAAATTTCCTCAATTGCAAATACAGCCATGAATACTAATTCGCAGGAACTGCTATCAAACGCATCCAGTCGGACGCGACAGAGCCGCAGATGCCGCTAGCCTGGAGTCACTCGATCGAAGGAGTTAACTGGGAAGAGCTCGCCCAACTTTTCTCAGCGGCCCCGTTGGGAAAGAAGAATCCCGTTGACTTGAAGGTTACTTTTTCAAACAGCATGTTCGTATGTTTCGCGCTTGATGCGAATCGTCTGGTAGGCGTGGGGAGAGTGCTAGCTGATGGAGTTGACTGTGCCTACATTTGTGATATTGCCGTTCTACCAAGTCACCAGGGTACTGGTATCGGTAGAGCTATCCTCACTGATCTCGTGAAACGCTCGCGCCATCACAAAAAGCTCATCTTATATTCGGTCCCTGGAAAGGAACCTTTCTACGAAAAAGCCGGGTTTAAACGGATGACCACCGCAATGGCCATATTCAAGGATCAGAACCAGGCGGTAGCTTCCGGTTACATTGATGAAACATGATAAACGCATCCGGTCGGACAAATTGCCCGCTACGCGCACTTTGCCGCTAATTTTAGTCGTTAGTGTTTCGTAAAGAAGGTGGTAAATTTAATTAGAGGAATTAAAAAAGAAAGAAATGACTAAAGTACAATTGGCAATACTGCTGGGCGCTGCATTTTTTACCACAAATGTTAATGCACTAAGCCCCGACGCTAAAGAAGGCAAGGAACTATATCCTGCATGCAACGTATGCCACGATCAAGCATTGGACCCTCCCAAGGGTCCGCCTATGTGGGGAGTACAACGCCGCTATAAAAAACACTCACTTGATGACGCGGCATTTGTAGAAAGTATAGTCAACTTCGTCAAAGCTCCATCGCTGGATCTTGCGATACATAACCAGGCTGTTAAGCAACTTGGTTTAATGCCTCCCATGCCATTGCCAGATGTAGTATTAAGAAAAATAGCTACTTATATTCTGGAGGAAAAATTTTCGCCACCGTGTGATCACTGGAAAATGGCCATTACGCGTGCAGAAAAAAAGGGAAATATGGGGCATGCCCAGAAGCACCGAAAGATGTATAACCGATTTTGTAGTCAAACTTAATGCGAAATTGGCTTGAACAGCATCACGCTAACAAGCGCATGCAGTCGAACAAAGTGCTCGCTGCGCGGTAACTTCGCCACTGATGCCTAGCGTTATGCATCAACCCAGAGGCAGTATGAAGAAAATATTAGTAGTTGGAGCAAGCGGCGCTACGGGAAAACTTCTTGTTGCGGATTTGCTTAAACGTGATGTAGAGGTAACCACTATTGTAAGAACCTCTAGCTCCCTAAAAAATACATTCAAAAGTCATCCAAACTATCATGAAGTTTCCGCTAACATTGCTGAGATGTCTGATAGTGAATTGTCACCACTTCTGAAAGACTGTGATGTTGTGCTCTCATGCCTGGGGCATAATTTAAACTTCCGGGGGATGTTTGGAGAGCCCAGGCGATTAGTCACGGATACTATTGTAAAAGTGTCTCGGGTAATAGAATCATTGAAACCAGATGAGAAAGTAAAAGTGATTCTAATGAATACTACCGGTAACAGTAATCGTGATATTCCGGAAAAGCCTCCGCTGTCACAAAGATTTATAATTTCAATTCTACGCCTGCTACTCCCTCCACATATAGACAACGAACAAGCTTCTGACTTCCTTCGAACTTGCATTGGGCAACATCATTTATTTATTGAATGGGCTGCAGTCAGACCAGACAGCCTTACGGATGAAGTCGAAGTATCTGAATATGAAATTCATCAATCCCCAACAAGAAATGCAATTTTTGATGCTGGTCCTTCCAGTCGTATTAATGTCGCAAATTTTATGGCGAATTTAGCCACTGATTCTGTATTGTGGAATTTGTGGAGAGGCAAGATGCCAGTGATTTACAATGGTGCATAACAAACGCATGCAGTCGGGCAAAGTGCTCACCACACGTTCACTTTGCAGCTGATGCGAAGCGATATACGGCAAGCCTACTCATAAAACTGACTTTTATAATAAACTACTTCACAAAAGTAGGTCCCTTGTAGAAGCAGTGCCCCATCTATAGACTCCAAAAAATAACAAGCCAACTTTTCAGGAGAGATCATGGCTGAAACAAAGGCTTTTCCATCTCATCAAGAAGGGCGTTTTTATCTCTCTGAGGGTGGGACTGAAACCGAATTAATGTACAAATACGGGTTCGAACTTCCCCAATTCGCAATCTTTCCATTGCTAAACAATACAGGTGCCGTTTCAAAGATGAGGCAAATGTTTCGGAGTTACCTGGATGTTGTCGCTAATAATGGCATGTGTGCACTCATGGGAGGTTTAGATTATCGCGCCAGCCCAGATTGGGGTGAATTGCTAGGTTACTCGCCAGCAGGTCTCGCCGAAGCAAATCATCAATCGATAGATTTTTTAAGAGAGATAGCAAATGAGTACGCTTCGGATATTCCTGAAATTTTAATTCAGGGCTTAATTGGACCCCGTGGTGACGCTTACGAACGTAATGCCAAAATCACCGAGAACGAAGCCGAAGATTACCATTCCGTTCAACTCGAAACATTAAAAGACGCGGATGTTGATCTAGCTCTGGCTATGACTTTTAACAATGTGCCCGAATCCATTGGTGTTGCCAGAGCAGCGGCTAAAATTGGAGTTCCCCTTGGCATTTCGCTTAGCCTGGACAGTACCTCAAGACTAAATTCCGGACCTGAGTTAGCGGAGGCAATTACTACTATTGATGCTGAGGTAAACCAGTCACCAGAGTTCTATTTGATTAATTGCTCTCATCCGGTGGAGTATGAGCCAGCACTTGTGCCTGGTGACTGGATTGATAGAGTAAGAGGTGTTCGACCAAACGCTTCAAAAATGGAAAAGATTGCGTTGTGCCAGATTGGACATCTCGAAGAGGGTGATCCGGTAGAACTGGGGGAACTCTGCGGGGATCTCGCGCGACGTTATCCTCACATGGATATATGGGGAGGGTGCTGTGGCACCTGGAGTACCCACCTGGATGAAATGGCAAAAAACGTTACGCCCGGGCAAGTTTAAATATTTACCGTTTCGAATATCTAAAAATGCTGCCTAACAAACGCATACGGTTTGGACCGGCTGACGCCTGGGCACGGATGTGAGCGTTATGCGAAACCCTAAGTTAAATCGTGTTGGTCGCCTACTTATCGGCTTACTAGGCCCCGCTATTATTGGTTCGTTTATCATAGTGGTTCATGTTTTTGTATCAGCAGGAGTAAAGGAAGGGCTATCGATAGAAATGTCCCAAAATGTGCTTAAAGGTTTCGTTTTATTTTTGCTCGCCGCGCCAATTTTTATTGGCCTTCAATCTCTTGTTTACACCATCGTGATGGAGTTTATCGTCCGGCCTAAAGTTCGTCTTCGATATGTATATCTGGTAGCGAGTTGCATGTTGGGGACAGCATCAGGGCTGGTAATTGATGTGATATTTAATGATCATCCATTTTTATCCATTATTGGCACGATAACCGGCCTTCTGACTGGCTTAATTCTGTATGACAAAAATATTGCAAAGTTCGCATAACAAACGCATTGGCGGCCACTAATGCGGAGCGTTAAGTGGATATCCAAATTTTGCTTATAGTATCAATAATGATACTATCCAAAATGAGTGGCATAGCAAGGATCTTGAGGGAAATGAGATCAAATCCCAAAAGGGTTCAATTCTCAGATCTTAAGTAAAGTCTGCGAACACTACTTTGGCGCTCCCGGCAACATGGCACAAGCCATCGTATTTACAAAACACCGTGGCCGGGTGATCCCAGGGTAAACATCCAGAATCAAAAGGGGAAAGCTAAGCCTTACCGAGTCAGGCAAGTACTATTGCCATTAAGAAATTAAAGGTAGGTCATGGTTCCTGAAATTGATAAATATACATATAGAGTTATGTGGTCTGAAGAAGATCAGGAATTTGTCGGATTATGTTCGGAGTTCCCCAGTCTTAGTTGGCTTAAACCCAGCCCGGAAGCGGCATTAAAAGGTATACGAGCTCTAGTCAAATCAACCATTAAAAATATGGTTGAAAATAGCGAGTTTGTTCCTGAACCAATTTCGTCGAAAAAATACAGCGGAAAATTTATGGTGCGCGTGCCACCCGAAGTTCATCGCCATTTGGCTATAGAAGCCGCTGAATCCGGAGTAAGCCTAAATCGATTAGCAAGCGCGAAACTTGCCCAATAATGCACATAACAAACGCATGCAGCTGGACCAGCACACCGCTACGCGCGCGCTTCGCCGCTGATGTGGGGCGTTATGTGGCACTTACAAATCCAAGAGTTGAGGAAAAGGTAAATGAACGAGGAAGAATTTAGAATTCTGGCAAAAGAAAAGGGATATGGTGAGGTCCAATTCCAAAAAGTTGGCCCGGGTCCGGATGAAGAAATGCATGCTCACGAATATTCAGTATTATCTCTCGTCTTAAGTGGTAAGTTCATAATGACAACTGACGAAGGGACAAAAGTTTTCATAACGGGGGATTTGTGTGAAAACCCCGCAGGCACAATGCACCAGGAGAAAACTGGCCCAGACGGTGGCTCGTTTTTGCTTGCAAAGAAATTTAGTTGAAATCAGTCATTAGCCTGTCGCATAACGGGCGCATGCAGTCGGACCCTGCAAAGCCGCGTAGCTGATGCGGGCGTAGAGAGCACTATGAGTTGTCTAGTACTTGATGCAATGGGCGTAATATTTAAATCTGCTGATGATGTTGCTGAATTGCTCATTCCCTTCATAGCCGAGAAGTCCGGGTCAATTGACGAGGAATTCATTCGATCAACGTATTTAGAAGCCAGCCTCGGGAAAATTAGTCCTGATGAATTTTGGGAAAGAGTAGATGTGCCATCAGCGTTAGAAGATGATTTTCTTTCCCGGCACACACTAAATCATGGGATCGTAGAGCTCTTGTCCGAAGCAAAGAGCAAGGACATTTCAGTATGGTGTTTATCAAATGATGTTGGCCGCTGGTCTGATAAGATTCGAAACAATTTAGGTATTGAGAAATTTTTGAGGGGATCAGTCATCAGCGGTGATATAGGAATTCGAAAACCTGATAAAGGAATCTACGAAACCCTGATTCAATCAAGTGGTTTCAAGATTGAAGAAATTTTATTCATTGATGATCGACAAAAGAACGTAGTTGCCGCACGGGAATTAGGAATCGAAACGATTATGTTTGAACCAGAATCTGGATTTTCTGATGCGAAAAAATGGATATCACAATGTAATCTCTAACAAACACATGCCGTCAGACCCAGCAACGCAGGGCCGCTGATGTGCGGCGTTATATCAATAGTCAGAGGCGCATATGGACAAAGCATTAACAGGGTTTCTGGTAGTACTTGGAATCTCGCACTTATTACTGGTAGTCGTTCCAGTCACAACTACTTTGCGAACATCTATCTCAGTAAAAAGTAAAATATTATGGTGCACATTCCTCGTGTTCCTTCCATTCATCGGTGTCGCTTTTTTTCATTTTCGATTCAGGACAAGCCTGTTCCTGGGAAAAGCCTGGGATCCGAGTCCGCATGATTTAGGGGTAAGAAAACCACATGATTCATCAAACGATCGAGATTGACGCAGGTTGACATAACTGGCGGTTGCAGGCAGACATAGTGCCCGCTACGCGTATTTTACCGCTGAGTACAACGTTATGTGGCGAACAGGAGCCCCTACTCGTTGGTAAGTCCTAGCTGCTGAACAATACCGGCCGAATCATAGTAATCGCGGCCTTCAACGACTTTGCCATCCTCGACGCGCATAACACTGCAATAGCGCACCTTCACTTTGCGTCCAGTGGGTGCAAAAGTACCATGACTCGTTTGAAGTGGCCCGGTATGCGTCCCACGGTTCACAAACTCCACCACAGCCCAGTTATCCTGGACAATGACATTCACCACCTTACATTCTCCATCGGGAAAAGCCTCACGCCATCGATAGTAATCGTGTTTGTAGGCTTCGGGCCCTGGTTGTAGCTCGTTTCTGGCGACATCTTCAAATTGGCAATCTTCGGCAATAACAGCTGCACCACGGTCAGGATCCCGCAGGTCCCAGGATTCGTGGAAGATACGTACAATTCGTTCTGTTTCAGATACAGGAGTAGACATCAGAATTAGTTTCGGCCATAAAATAGTGATGTTAGCATCAAAGCACCTGCAGTCGAACACAGTAAAGCCGGGTGGCTGATACGGGGCGTTAGATGGCAGGGTTCAATTTCATACTTATCCACCGGGAGGTAAAGATCTATGGCAAAGCAAACAGATGAGGTCACTGTTGAATTCTTGCAGGCGTTTGCGGATGCATGGAATCGTCATGATGCGGAAGATCTCATGTCGTTTATGAGCAATGATTGTGTGTTTGAGTCTTCAGCGGGAGAAGACGCTTGTGGTACCCGCTACGAGGGCCCGGAAGCAGTTCGCAAAGGATATTCCAGATCCTGGGAGGACTTTCCAGATGCCCAGTGGAACGATGCACGCCATTTCGTAAATGGAGACCGGGGTGTTTCTGAATGGGTTTTCACGGGCACGAAGGCTGACGGCAAGCGAGCCGAGGTGGCAGGTTGCGATATTTTTACGTTCCGCGGCGGGAAAATAGTCGTTAAGAATTCTTATCGAAAGAATCGGCCGCTAATATAAATGTAAGTAATCATGACAGATTTGCCATCTTACGAGCGCATGCAGTCGGACAAAATGCCCTTCAGACGTCACTAGATGCTTGTTCGAAAGTATTGCGCAGCTGACATGGTCACGATCATAGATATTTGGTACGAGGGTTGGCATTCGATTAACGCGAAACTTGTCCATCCTCACTCGAAAACCGAGTGGCGATATCGATGGGTTTCCGAGATCACCCCAAAACACGAAATCGCAGTGGCTGAATCAGATAATGAGATCCTGGGTTTCGTCACTTTGAATCTCGAAACCTCCGAGTTATCTCAACTCTTCACCAGGCTATCGGAACAAGGCCATGGCGTTGGTACCGCACTGATAAACTGGGCCAAAAACAGGTGCCAAAAAGGAATATATCTGTTTACACTTGAAATCAACTATCGTTCCAGGGAGTTTTACGAAAAGCATGGTTTTCGGGAAACTGGTTTGTCGACCAATGCGATCAGCGGCCTTCCCACGGTTCGATACGAGTGGCGAAACACCTGACAAACGTTTTCAGTCGGGCCGAGCGCAGCCGAGATACTAATGAGAGCGTTTCGAATCATTTAATAAGATGTGTAGATCTATTGCAGGCATTTTAATTTTCGTTTGGGCAGAGATCGTTTTAGCGGGGGGTGCACCCAAAGACCAGGTGTCCTGCGAAGAGCTGGGAGGAGCCCATCGTGAAGATAAGGCACTCTACTGAATCTGATCGCACTGCAATTAATCGTATCCATAGGAGTGCTTTTGGGCAGCCGCAAGGCCAGGAGATTGTGAAGCTCGTCAATGATCTGCTGGACGATGAGACGGCAAAACCTTTGCTTTCGCTGGTGGCAGAAAAAGGCGGAAAGCCGGTTGGTCATATTCTTTTCACAGTGGCACAACTCCAGCCCGAGGATCAGGAGGTTTCAATTCGTATTCTTGCGCCTCTGGCAGTTGCAAGCGACTTTCAAGGCCAGGGCATTGGAGCTGCGTTGATTAAAGAGGGCCTGAAAGAGTTGGCAGTGTCAGGCGTAGACCTGGTTTTCGTACTCGGCCATCCTGGTTACTATCCGAAGTTTGGGTTTCAAACCGCGGGTCTACTTGGATTTCAAGCGCCTTATCCAATTCCTTCGGAGCACGCAGATGCGTGGATGGTTCAGGAGTTGATTGCAGGAGTAATCGGTAGTGTCGACGGGAGGGTCAGGTGCTCAAAGATATTAAACCAGCCCAGGCATTGGCGCGAGTAAAACCCGCTAACAAGCGATTGTAGCCAGATAGACTGCATGATATGCGCAGCGTTATTTGGCCTATAGCAATTGAAAGGACCTGTCGGCGGTAAGTAGAAAATGAAAATCAACCGGATCAGCATATATCGTAAAGCTCTGACCTATGTAGGCGGTAGTTATGCCTGGGGTCGTGGCAGAAGACACCATGAAACCCGTTCGGCGGCCCCACCTCAATAATCTCCTGGTAGAATGCGTAGCAGTTGAACCCGCCAGCAAAATTTGGAGAAAACGGCTATGACGAACAATAAAACTGGTCTTTGGGGTGATACGGATGCATACGAAATTTACATGGGCCGATGGAGTCAGAAAGTAGCACCACTGTTCTTACAATGGCTCGATGCACCAGCCAGTAAATCATGGGTTGACGTTGGTTGTGGAACCGGAGGTCTCACTGAACTAATAGCCAGAAAATGCAAAGCTTGTTCGATTGTCGGCGTGGATACGGCGCAAGGTTTTATTGAAGTTGCGCGAAATCGAGTAAAAAATGCCGAGTTTCGTATTGGCAGTGCAGATAACCTGGGTATGCCGAGTGATTCGATCGATTACGCAGTCAGTGGACTGGTACTGAATTTTGTGCCAGATCCCCATGCAGCAATAGAAGAAATGGTCCGCGTTGTACGGCCCGGTGGATCAGTTGCACTCTATGTTTGGGACTATGCAGGGCATATGCAGATCATGCGCTACTTCTTCGACACGGCAGTTTTGTTTGATGCACATTCCGCCGATTTCGATGATGGCATCAAAGCTCCGATCTGTCGTCCGTCAGCACTGAAAGAAGCGTTTGTTGCAAGCGGTTTGACAAACATATCACTTAACGCGCTCGATATTACGACACCGTTCGATAATTTCGATGATTACTGGAGCCCTTTTCTCGGTGGAGTCGGGTCCGCGCCAAAGTATTGTGTTTCCCTTGAGGAGTTGGTTCGAAATAAGGTAAAAATGGCGCTCAAGGAAAGATTACCAACGGGCCCAGAGGGCGAGATTCTACTCGCTGCCAGAGCCTGGGCAATCAGGGGAATAGTCGCAAACTGATAGAGACCAGAGTCAGGCTTACAAGTGAAAAACTGTTTAATGAAAAAACATATCATCAGGCGCTGCAGTCGGGCATAGTTATGCCTCTATCCACCTGTGATTTATATCGTCAGGAACAGAGATGCCTGAGCCAGATCTAGATTCCCTCGTCTACGTCTCTTCTGCCGTAAAGCTTTTGAGCTCCGAAGAAATTGAGTATTTGTTAACCCGGGCACGAGAACGAAATGAAGAATACGGTATCACTGGTGTCCTGCTATACATCGGGGGCAACTTCATGCAGTACATTGAAGGTCCGGCGGATAATCTCGAAGTTATATACAAGATAATTCGGGAAGACAAACAACACACTGGGATAATACTGGTAACTCGAGAAACTATTAAAGAGCGAGAATTCAGCGATTGGTCAATGGCCTATCATACCAGGGACGTGCAGGGTTATGTTGGCTCCCCTGGCGAAAGAGTGTTGCTTGAAAGGAACCTGGAACTCACCGTCACAAATCCGAGCATGGCCCGTATCGTGCTGCATGGTTTCTGGAACAGGAGCGGCTCCTAGCAAGCGCATGTAATCGGGTAAATTGCTGCCAGCTGTGCGCTTTGCCGTTAAACCGCGCGTTAAGCGCACTGGTAGGGAGAAATCATGAGAAAAATACTAACAGCCCTGGCATGTTTAATTATAAGCGGTTGTCTTGGGATGCCGGAGAATGTCTCCCCGGTAAAAGATTTTGAATTAGACAGGTATCTGGGGAAATGGTACGAGATTGCAAGATTGGATCACTCTTTTGAGCGAGGTCTTGAAAATATAACCGCTGATTATTCTTTACGAGAAGATGGTGGAGTTAATGTCAAAAATCGAGGGTTCTCACCTGCAGATAATGAATGGAGCGAAGCTAACGGAAAGGCTTATTTCGTCAATAGCGCAGAAGAAGGATATCTGAAAGTTTCCTTTTTTGGTCCGTTTTATGGCTCATATATTGTCTTCGAACTAGATAAAGAGGATTATCAATATGCTTTCGTGTCCGGCCCGGATTTATCCTATTTATGGCTTTTATCAAGGACGCCGCTAGCGTCCAGAGAAGTTATCACCGACTTTATCGAAAAATCAAAAGCTCTGGGGTTTGATACCGGGAAATTAATTTTAGTGAAGCAGAAGCTATAACGACCTGTACCTGCTAAAAATCCAGAAAAAATTCTTAATAGACAATCAGGATATAAAAGCATGAGTAAAATTCTCTCTCTTGTTCTAACAGTACTGGTTACAAGTTTCTCTGCTAACTCAGCAGCATCAAGCGATACGAGGGTACTCGTAGAATTACCTGAAATGATGCGGGCACACATGCTATCTAATATGCGTGATCACCTGGTTGCCATAAATGAAATCCTTGTTTACCTGGGCAGTGATCAATTGGATAAAGCAGCAGAGACTGCCGAGTATCGATTAGGCATGAGCTCGCTGGAATCTCATGGCGCCAGTCACATGGCCAGTTTCATGCCCGAAGGAATGCGCCAGGCAGGAACTGCTATGCACAAGGCAGCAAGTCGATTCGCATTAAAGGCAGAGGAAGGTGAAGTGCTAGCCGCTTACAAGGCGCTCTCCGAAGTCACTTCTGCCTGTGTGGCATGTCACTCGGGTTACCAGGTCAAATGAGATATTTGCCACCTGACCAGCCGCCGCAAGCGGATAGAACAGCTGTTGCGCCTTCAGTTTGCCGCCAATGTGAGCGTTAGGCGCAACTGACATGTATCGGCCGCTAAGCATTCTTTATATCCTTTATTTCATAGCTATCGTTGCGTATCCGGCCATTGGTATGAGCGATGAGAACATATGGGTAAATTTGAAACAGGGTGGCTACGTTGTCTTGATGCGCCATGCTAAGGCCGAGAAAACTGGTGACCCTCTCGCCTTAAAGGTCAACGATTGCAGCGTACAGCGAAATTTATCGGCGCCAGGTCGGAAAGAGGCGGCACTCATTGGTCAGGTATTTCGCAGTCAATCCGTTCCCGTTTCTGAAGTATTATCGAGTCGATACTGTCGTACCGGGGAAACCGCAGAACTGGCTTTTGGTCGCGTAACAACCTGGCAACCCCTGGATTTGCTCTTTGCGCTTCCTGAAAAGGATAGAGGTGCCAGGACGGAAATTGTCGCAGAACGCATTAGCACTTATGCGGGCAAAGATAATCTTGTCATGATTACACACTCGCCTAATATTGATGCGCTAACACTAGAGCTTGTGGAACCCGGTGGCTTTCTAGTCTTGAAGCCTGATCATAAAGGCAGTTTCGACATAGTCGGGTATTTTACACCTGATGATATCGCGACAGAGTGAGCCATAGGCGCCTGGCAGGCACATGATGGCGAATCTTCTTATGCCAGGTCGCTGCTACGGAGCGTTATGTCGCGCCACGCATTTACATCAGAAAATACTTTACGGAAACGAAAAATAATGACAACTCAACACTCCGATAAACTTTTCACCGGATCAATTCCCGAAATTTACGAAAAATATCTCGTACCATTGATCTTCGAACATTATGCGGAAGATTTGGCAAAACGAACACGAGAGAATCCGGTATCAAAAGTGCTGGAGATAGCAGCGGGTACCGGCGTGTTGTCGCGAGCATTGGTCAATGCGCTAGGGGCAGATGTCTCGGTCATTGCTACAGATTTAAATCAGGATATGCTGGACTATGGCGCTTCGGTTCGTGCATATCGAAATTTAGAGTGGCAGGAGGCTGATGCCATGGCACTTCCTTTCGAGGACGAATCCTTCGATGCCATTTTATGTCAGTTCGGCGTTATGTTTTTTCCTGACCGTATAAAGGCATATTCAGAAACACTGCGCGTATTGAAACCGGGAGGGCGCTTCATATTTAACGTTTGGGACGAAATCAAGGAAAATGAGTTTGCCGATACGGTTACCGAATCTTTAATTAGCGTTTTCCCCGACGATCCACCCCAATTTCTTCCTCGAACACCGCATGGATACTCTAACATTGAAGAAATAGCTTCCGAACTCAAGGAGAGTGGCTTTATCTATGCCCCCATCTTTGAAACCATAACCGCGAGAAGTATTGCTGCTGAACCCTCGATTCCAGCAGTCGCATATTGTCAGGGGACACCCCTTCGTAACGAAATCGAGAACCGAGACAAATCTCTATTGGAACATGCGACAGAAACCGCCACCGCGGCGCTGACCGAACGCTTCGGCACAGGCACTATCGATGGTAAAATTCAAGGTCATGTAGTAACAGTAGTAGCCTGATTATTTATAGAGAGAAGCCAGATAGCAGGTGCACGCGGGGCGTTAGGCGACTAAAGGAAACTGAAGCAATGTCGTAACCAGACAAACTACTCGCCGATGCGAGCGTTTTCGGCAATGTATTAAACCATGAAAAAAATCGTTCTAATTTTGCTGGTAATCGGTGCGAGTTGGCAATTCTACTCCGGTGGCGGCCAGGTAATTCTTGGACCTGGCGTAATGGCTGAAGAAGAGCCCTACCAGGCTAGCATCAGCTCACCTGCCAGCCACCGGATTGACGACTATACAATTACCGAGTTTGCGGAATTCAGTATCAAGGCAAAGGTTCTGTCGCGGAAAAACTATTACCTGGGGCGGGAAGCCGATCTGTCACCTGTCGACCTGGCACTGGGCTGGGGCAACATGTCTGATGAAAGCATTCTCGACAATATCGAGATTTCCCAGTCGGGTCGTTTTTATCAGTGGCGGGTGAAGTCCTTTCCTTTACCCCGACGTGAAATAGAATCCAGCAGTGCCAATATGCACCTGATTCCCGCCAACGAAGCAGTCGCAAGTGATATCAGGAAAATCCGCACAGGCGACATCATAGAGCTGTCTGGCAGTTTGGTTAATGTGACCGCAGCCAGTGACGGTTGGCGCTGGCAAAGTTCACAGACGCGCTATGATATCGGCAATGGTGCCTGTGAGTTAATCTGGGTAAACAGTCTCAAGGTGGTTACTGCGGAGCAAATTTAAATCAAGTATTGCAGATATAGCGACACAGACCTTTACAGTTAATGAGGACCTGTTGATAAATGCATCGAACTGGTAGTAGATCGAGGCATAAAATGCCTGGCCAGTAGAAGCTAACGAACCTGATTTGAGCTGGACCAACAATATAAGCGCTGTAGAATAGTGCGGTCAACAGACAGGTCTCTGCCACGAAAAATCATCCAAATATGCCTGGCACACACATGCAGACGGGTTTGGCGGGACTACGCCGCTGATGCGAAGCCTGGCACCAGCGGTAATTTTATTTATCAACGACATAAATTGAGGAGAAAAAAATGGCTAACGAAGGTTATCACGAACCCATTGACGAGCTAACAGACAAGACCAGAGACATGCACAGGGCAATAACTTCACTCATGGAAGAACTCGAAGCCGTGGACTGGTACAACCAACGAGTTGACGCCTGCAAAGATGGCGAATTAAAAGCAATTCTTGCGCACAATCGTGACGAGGAAAAAGAACATGCGGCGATGGTTCTCGAGTGGATTCGGCGTCAAGATCCCAGCTTTGATAAAGAGTTGAAAGATTATCTATTCACTGAAAAACCGATAGCCCACGAGTAAATGTCGGGTAACCAGGCCATGCAACCGAATATATCAGTTAACGCGTTCATGCTTTACCAGCGCAGTGAGCGCTAGCACTTACCGGCAGTCGAATGCAGTTAGTTTTCCGTAAAGCATTGCTAACAGATATTGAAAACCTGGTGTCAATGTTGTCGGACGATGAATTGGGAGCTCTGCGCGAGGACAGTTCACAGCCCTTAAATCAAAAGTATCTGCATGCTTTCAGTGAAATTGAAAGAGACGCGAACAACGAGCTGACCGTTGTCGAAAGTGACGGTGAGGTGATCGGCATGCTGCAGCTAACCTTTATTCCATACCTGACCTATATCGGTTCATGGCGTTGCCTGATCGAAGGCGTTCGAATTCGTTCGGATCATCGAGGCCAGGGACTGGGCGCCAGGTTTTTAAAGTGGGCCATCGAGCGGGCAAAAACAAGAAAATGCAAGATTGTTCAACTTACCTCCGATAAGGATCGACCTTCAGCTTTACGCTTTTATGAATCGCTAGGCTTTAAAGCCACTCATGAAGGCTTTAAACTGAAACTATAGCGCGCCGACAAAAACCTGGAAACGCATCACGGCAAGAATGACCCGTTGAAAAATGATGAAATAATTGCTGCGGTGCAACGCTGGGTGCAATCCTTTGTTGTGGATATGAATCTGTGCCCGTTTGCCAAACGAGAATTGACCAGGAACCGGGTTCGCTTCGCCTTGACAGCAGCGGAAACTGAAGAGGCATTGTTGATGGCACTGCAGGCCGAACTGGAGTTGCTCAATAGTAATACCTCTATCGAAACCACGTTGCTGATCCATGTAAACGTGTTGCAGGACTTTGATGACTATAATCAGTTTCTGAACTATACCGATAAATTGCTGCGACAGACGGGGCTCGAGGGCGTCTATCAAATCGCCAGTTTTCATCCACACTATCGGTTTGACGGCACCGGGTCAGATGACGCGGAGAATTATACCAACCGGTCACCCTATCCCATGTTGCATATAATTCGGGAGGAAAGCCTCGCAGGAGCCATTGCTGAATCAGCGAACGTCGATCAGATTCCCGCGCGTAACATAGCACTAATGGATAAACTGGGTCAGGCCAGGCTAAGGACTTTATTGCAGGCCTGTATCAATGGTGACTGAAAAATGAATTACGCCAACGACGTCAACTTCGGGCTCTGTTCGTGGCGCTGGAATTAACAAACTGAGTTTACTGATATGAAAAAACTGCTCCTGGTAATCAACCTGTTATTTATCAGCTCTGCTGTCACAGCCGCCACGTCTACGCCGCAAGTTATTTCCCTAAAGTGCAGTTACGCAATAGCTGCTGTTATTGGCGAAATAGGTACGCAGACAGGAAATAAGGTTATGCAGGAGGCGCTAAGCTTGATCGATGAAAATAACGGTGAGTTTGTATGCCTGCAACCGGGAGATGGAAAAATTTTTGTCGGGTTACAGTCCACGGAAATGAGCATAAATGACAATAGGCTCATGTTCACCATCAATTCGCTCAACTACGAGATCGAAAGAACGATCTATGGCAGATAGATCGGCTAACCGCAAATGGTCACTGGGCGCTGCTCGCATGCGTGCAACGCTAAGCATGGGATTCTTGCTGATTTTCGGATTTATGCGGACAACGGACGCCGCTGAAATTAACTGCGCACGAGGCGGAGCAGTGCATGCAAACCTGGGTGACGGCGTTATTATGCGGACCTGCATGTGGCACAACGCAGCCAACATCGCTATTCGCACAGGACCGCTGGAGCTGATAAAGAACGGTGTCCTGATATTGAAACTGGAAACAGATTTAAATGGCAAGCTACACGGTCCATATACCGCCTGGAACGACGCAGGAGAAGTTACCGAAAAAGGAAATTACGTCGAAGGCATGAAAGATGGGCCATGGACGACCACTCGCAAGAACGGCGTCAAAAAAACATTACATTATCGAGCAGGCATTATTGTTGATCCCTGATACAGACTGCCCTGCCAGACCTGCCGCCCAACACAGCCGACATGCGCCGAGAGACAATGGAAAACTTCAAAATCAGAACATTCCGTCCCGATGACGCGACTGATGTCATTGATTTATGGCGTGAATGTGGGCTTATTGTGCCATGGAATAACCCTCAGACTGATATCGAGAGGAAATATGCGGACTCTGCGCAGATGTTTTTTGTCGGAGAACTGAAAAACGAATTAGTCGCCAGCTGTATGGCAGGGTATGATGGTCATCGTGGCTGGATTTATTTCCTGGCAGTGAAGACTTCTCAGCGCAGAAAGGGGCTCGCTTCGATTCTTGTAAAACATGTCGAGGCAGAACTGGTTAAACTGGGATGTCCGAAGGTTGAGCTAATGGTGCGCAAGACTAATAGCAAGGTTATTGCATTCTATAAAAGTATTGGATTTGACCCGGACCCCGTAATAGTTTTAAGTAAGCGTCTTATTGAAGACGAAAAACATGATTTTGGGTAACGCATGAACGATTTGATGTTGATTGCCCGGAACTCGCTACATTCATTTTGTTTGCCGCTGAAGGCGAGTACTATGGGGGCTTGTAGCGAAGTTACATTTCTAATTCGAAACGGTGAATTCGAATTCTAAATTTTAAAATGATTCACCATTTTTTGTGAGAGTAAATATGAGTAAAGGTACAGTTAAGTGGTTCAATGCCGCTAAGGGCTACGGTTTTATCACGCCAGAAGACGGCGGAAAGGATCTTTTTGTCCATCATTCTGAAATTAAAAGTGGCGACGATTACGCAACGCTTAATGACGGCCAAGCAGTAGAGTTCGAAGTTGGCCAGGGCCAGAAAGGTCCTTGCGCGAACAATGTAGTGCCTGTTTAGATAATAAAAACAATATAAAAACATCAGCGGCCC
>Ga0316187_10000862_pt1 | contig 25132 bp, 23 predicted proteins | sample CroRivburrow1_MG_FD_204927 | JGI IMG/M metagenome (GOLD analysis project Ga0316187, IMG submission 204927) | Coastal sediment microbial communities from Maine, United States - Cross River worm burrow 1 | ecosystem: Environmental > Aquatic > Marine > Coastal > Sediment | place: USA: Maine...
GAACTCTCGTTAAACTCTCCTTCTTCAATCGCAGATTCATCTGCAGCAGAGGAATAGAAATCAAGAACCCGTTGATTTAAATCAACCGCCTGGTCATCAAAATAATTGTTGTCAGGAGTGTCGACCATCACTAGCAGGGTGTCATGTACTTCTCCGATCAGATCAAACAACAGTTCATCGATGCTATTTTCAGCTCGCTCTGATTGTTCTAGCATTGTTTCTGTATTGTGAGCCAGATCACCTATAGTTGTGACCCCGGTCATTCTCGCACTGCCTTTTATGGTGTGGAAAATTCGCTTCAGTTCATTACGTGCCTCTTTATTCTCCGAGTCACTACGCCAGTCATCAAGCACTCCCTGAAAGCGGGAAAGTAAATCAATGGCTTCTTCACGGAAGATTTCTACCAGTTCATTAACCGGTGCTTCCTGCTCTTCATCCATATCTACTTCACTGTCAAGTGCCTGCTCAGCAGTATCAGCAGATTCTTCAGTAAGCGTATCTTTTTCTACTTGAAGTATATCAAGACCGGAATCAGATTCTGTCTGCTTTTCTGCTTCCTCTTCGGTAGAAGTTTCATCGATATCATCGACAGCAAAGTAACTAGGCATCTCGATGGTACCGTGCAGCATCTGAGAGTTAGGCAAATGCTCAAGTCGCTTATGACATACTTTAGAGAGTTCACCCATGCCGACTAACAAGTGCTCTTCCAATGCTCGCGGTTGTCGCACAGACTCAAGCAACTGCATGCCCAGGTCGTGGGCAGTCTGAATAATATCGATATCTTCCTTCGCAATATCAAGACTTCTCGCGCTCAACCCATCAAGCAGGTTTTCTACGGATTCATAAGTATCAGCAACAATATCAAATCCAACTGAGCGAGCGCTGCCACGCAGTGTATGTATCAACCTGTGCATCACTTCTGTTACTTCAGGATCCTTGTGCTCACGTATTTTGTTCACCTCTATCAAGAGGTCGTCCAGATGTTTGTTTATCTCAGTGGTGTAGATATCACGCACAACATCAGACTGCAGAGGTGATGGTAAGCCGGGAATTTCTTCAGACTCCTCAAGGTCATCAGAGTCAACTTCAATTGCTTCTTCCAGTTTGACAACTTCGACTTCATCCGGAAGCTCAAGCTTTTCATCACCAGCTTCGATGTCGAACTCGCCCTCAATTGAAGCTTCGGATGCTTCGGTCTCTGGCGACACCTCTACGATAATGGTTTCTTCTACCAGTGCGTCTTCTTCTGCTGGTTCTATTCGCTGCTCAACCGGACTACTGACTCTGCTTACGCATTTCTGCCAATAAGAAACATCAATATTAGATTCATCATGCCTTTCAAGATCATCGAGCATTTCTGGCAATCTATTAACTGCTTCCTCATACAGAGACAACATCTGTTCATTAGCTTCAATCTTTCCTGCAATAACCTTGTTCAGCAATTCTTCCAGCGACCAGGCAAATTCTCCAAATTCAACAGCGCCTGACATTCTGCCGCTACCTTTCAAGGTATGGAAGCTGCGCCGCAAATCTGCCCGTGCGTCATCATCACTGCTATCAAACTTCAATTTTTCTACAAGGCCCTTAGCCATTGCAGCGATTTCTTTTGCTTCTTCAAGGAAAATTTCCAGTATTTCATCATCAAAAACTGCAGCCTCTCTGGCCACTTCCTCAACTTCAGGCGGTGAAACTTCAGCTTCTAGCTGCGAGGTATCACCAGCCGTATCAGCTTTATCAGCAGTCGAGCTTTCTGTATCAGCTTCTGGATAGAAATCAGTATCACTGACCTCTTCCAGTTGAATGCCCAGATCATCAGGAGTTACTGATTCTTCTACTAACTCACCTTCGCTCTTAGTACTATCATCAATCTCGGCTAAAGATACTTCGTCAGGTATTTTTCCTGTAAGCTTTTCTAATATTGATAATGACTGATGGAAGGTAGTCATTATGTCATCAGTCAGGTACTCGGGGTCTTCTGAAAGCATACTGACAAGGGTAATTACCTCATCAGCAATCTTTTCGAGCTTCTCATCTTCATTGCGTTTTGCCAGTGCGATAATCGCAGCCATGTCCTTACGCAGAGTAGCAAGATGGAGCTTGTCTTCAGGATTTCGCAGCCAGTCGTCGGCCTCATCTCGAATATGCATAACACGAGCTACGGCAGTATCACGATCAGATATATTAGATGGTGCTGCTCGCAATAGTTCTTCCATTGCGCGTTCAAGTATCAACTCACTTGCAGGTTGATCATGCTGCAGTGATTCTGCATAAGATTCAATCGCACTGATTGCCAGCGCCGTTGCTTCCAAATGCTCAGTTGAAGGCTTGATATGCCCTTCAGCCATACTAGTGACTTGTTCATTAATCAATAAAATGAGTTCAATTGCACGGTCGCGCTCCAAAACTTTTAGCGCGCCTTCTATCTGTCGTAATTTATCCGGGATGGGAGTGAGAATTTCATTAAGATGCATATTCAATGAATACTTCTCAAATTTCTCAACGACCTCTTCAAGGTTGGCACTAATTTCTGCAGCAACGACTTTTACAAGTTGAGAAAATTCAACATCGGTTAATGTTCCCTCTTCATCAATGTCTATACCATCAACATCTAAAGAAGCAATACTTTCGGCCTGCTCACCAGTTCTGATCCAGTATAAATCAGCAATAGTTCGAGCCACCTTCTCTTCCCAGTCGGAAGACGGGTCATCAAGTTCACTACAGGCATTTTGAAGAGTTAGCAGAGCTTCAGCCAGAACAAGATCAATATTATTATTAATAACAATGGCGCCAGCATCATAGGCCAGTGCAGTATGGGAAATCTCCTCTACTAAGGATTGCAGCTTTTTCTTGTTGATGATATCGACTGCACCCCGGATTTTATCCAGGCTGGACAACAGAGGATCTATTGATCTTACATCAGAATCAGGCGCATCAAAATATTGACCAAGCTGAGCTTCTGCACTGGATAACTCCTCACCCAGAGCTTTAATAATGGGTCGCAGTATTTCAGGGCTGGTGGCCTCAAATATCTGGCCGGTGTCTTTTGTAGGCTTACCACTGACCTGTTCATCGAGCTCAAAAGCATTCACCAGTTCAATTACGAGCGGACCGCGACTTTCTGACTTGCCTATCTGAAAAAGCATTCTCTTTAATAGCGAATCTTGAGGAGACTTAACCAGTGAAGACTCACCACTCTGGATGATGCGCTTAAGCTCCTGTTCCAGCAGGGCAAAAAAATGTTTTGTTTCCCTATTTGTACTATCTAAACCACCATCCCTCAGCGCTTCAGCGAGAGCGGTCGCTATCCACCACAATTGTGATGTCACATCAAAACGAGAAATATTCTTCAAATGGGTAAACAGCAGAATGATAGTGCTAAGTGCCTGCTTATCGTCCTTCTGGGTGAACCAGTGAACCATTGTAGCCAGCAATTGATTACGTGCCTGGATAGCCTCGTCCCTGAAATCTTCATCACTTAAGCGAGCTGATTTGTTAGCAGACACCTCGGGATAAATATCTAGCTCAGGATTAAATAGATCAAACTCAGTAACAGAATCTGCACCTCGTGCTGTTCGCAACTCGTTGATCAGTGGTGTCAGTGCAATTATAGAATCAGGATAGCCTGCATGTAGCTGTGAAATATAAGTGCTAAGGCTTAGTACACCGCGGCTTAGTACATCCAGGTTCTCTTCTGTTGCAGGGATTTCTGCATCAATAAATCCTTCACAAACCAGTTCAAGCTCGTTAACCAGTCTTGCAGCACCATCTAGTTCTACGATCTGCAGGGTACCTGAAACCTGGTGCAGGAAGGCAACAGCCATACGCATCTGGCTGGTATCATCTGTAGAGGTAGAAAATGCTTCTAACGAAAGCCGAGCCTGTTTGATTGACTCGTCTATTTCATCTTTAACCCAGCTGAATGTACTGGGGTCTACTTGACTCATGTCATCACCGGGTCTGCATTTAGAGAACCTGTTGCAATGCTGCTCAGGTCAGATTGGGAAGCAAGGTTTGTCATATTCAGGCGTTCTAGTGCTCGAAAGCTCTTAAAAATCGCAGCCTAGCAACAACGCTGAGATAGCAAATTTTTGACGCAACATTTCTACTCATGAATTCCTCAAGATTCCCGGTATAGTACAAATACATTAGTATTCAGTTTTCAGTGTTCGCCTGCTAATTAGTCCTCAGATGGCAGCCTGAAGCCAGCTACTGAAGATTTAAGCTGCCCGGCAAGAACCGATAACCTGCCGACTGATTCAGCCGTTTCAGTCGTCGTAGCAGAGGCCTGTGTAGTCAGTTCCCTAATATGTACCATCGTCCCAGATACACCCGTCGCTTCCTCAGACTGTTGTCGGGCTGTATTGGCCATAGCGGTAATAAGAGTGGAGAGTTCTTCTGATACCGTCTCAATCTCTCCCAGTGCACGACCGGCCTCATCAGCGAGTCGTGTATTCTCTACAACTTCGCGTGTCGCATCTTCCATAGAAGTTACTGCTTCGTTGGTATCAGCCTGAATGTTGCTGACCAGGTCTGAAATCTGTTTTGTCGCCTCAGCAGAACGCTCAGCAAGTCGCTGTACTTCGTCAGCAACCACCGCAAAACCACGGCCTGCTTCACCAGCCATCGCCGCCTGAATTGATGCATTCAATGAAAGGATGTTTGTTTGTTCGGCAATATCATCGATCAATCCCACGATTTCACCAATTTGTTGCGAACTTTCACCAAGGCGCTTGATGCGTTTACCTGTTTCCTGCATCTTGTCACGCATATTATTCATACCCTTGATCGTCAACGTCACCGCTTCAGACCCCTGCTTGGCCAGTTCCACCGAGCCATTTGCTACTTCCGCTGAGCCGTCAGCACTTTCCGATAGCTGACTCATCGACTGGGCCATATGCACAATGGACTCTGTTGCAGTACCAATTTCTTCTGCCTGCTGGCCTGTCTGTGCCTGCAACGAGGTTGTTTTTTCACGCGTACCTTCAGACTCCGTAGCAACCTGATCAGACGCAGTATTAATCTGTTTTACCAGGGTGCGCATTTCCAGCACCGCGTAGTTCATGGAGTCAGCAATAGCACCCGTCACCTGGTCAGTCACTTCCGCTTCAATGGTCAGATCACCGTCAGCGAGGTCTCCCATTTCATCGAGAAGTTTCAGAATAGCGGCCTGTGCCTGCCTGTTCTGTTCATTACTTTCAAATTCCCGCATCCGCGAACTGGCAACCAGTGAGCGAATGAACATCAGGAAGAAGAACAATGCCGCACCACCAAAGATAAATGGCAGGAGATTGATATATTTAATATGTGAGTAAAGACCCTGGTAGCTGTCAACCAGAGACTCAATATTCACCAGGAATTTTTCTGAGTTTTCTGTAATACGTTGAGCCGATCGCTGTGAAACGAAGAACTCGGTTACCACCTGCTGGGCTGCCTGAATATACTCATTCAGCTGGTTAAAAATTTCATCAGACTTGTCAATTTTTGCAATAACTTCAGGACTCGCATTTCTACGCAGACCGCGGTTAATGCGTTTATATAATTTTGCATCTTTACCAAACTGGGTTGCCGAAACAGCGGCATCCATACCACCCAGAGCAAACACGTTTACGTCTTTGGTAATTCGCTGACTCCAGGTGCGCTGTGTGCCCGCTCTGGAAATAATATCCTGCGGCGCATCTTCTGCAATCAATGCCTCTACAACTTCATCTGATACCGCCAGCAGCAGGGGTGACAGCTGGTTAATAGAAGCCACATTTTCACGAATAGAAAGCAGTGCAGATTTATTACTCAAAATAGCTGCCACGTCTGGATCCAGCGAGTTCCACATATCCTGCACAGGTTGTAGTGCATCACTTACAGAATCCGGAGAAGCAGGCAGCCTGTCATCGCCTTCAACCAATGTTTTTAAAATGCTGTTAATTCTATTTTTAGAATCCTGCAGTGTGGCGAATGCCACCTCATTACCGAGCACGGCTTCACGCGCGTCCTTTGCAACTCTTTGTGAAAGCATCAACAGGAGACTGGATTCTTCCACATAACCAGATTGCTGTGCTGTCGTTCGCGTTTGCCACATAAGCACGCCTACCAGCCCGATTACCGAAACCACCATGCCGATACCCAGTAGTGGCAGATTATTTGCGAACTTACCTAGTGCAGACGGCGCTGCACTTTTCTTCGATGCTGATGATGAATCTGTGTCAGGACCAATATCAACCATACCTGAATCTGTCAGTTCTTCACCCGGAAACTTACTTTCTTCTGCCATTAAACCACCCTCAACAATTGCTCATTATCTGTGTAAACGTGTCCTGTCTTCCTGCTTACGCTGCCGCAGTAAGAAAACTTTTATCTTCAAACAAAAGATCAGTATCGAATACCAGCCATTTTTGCTGATCTCGACCCACTGACCCAGCAATATATCCAGCCCACTTCTGATCCATCTCACCTGTCTCGCATCTGTTACCTTCGGGATCAAAATGCCTTAACCCCTGCAAGCGACTCACCAGCAGACAGCAGGACAACTGGTCATTATTGATCACTATCAACCGTGAATACTGATCAGCATTCACGGGACCCATGCCTAGAAAATCCTGTAAATCTATTACGCTAAGCAATCGACCTCGAACATTTGCAATACCGCGCAACCATGATTGCGTCCGTGGAACCATTGCGAAAGGTGCAGAAGGAACCACTTCTGAAATTTGATCCATTGCAGTCACCAATTGAAGTTCACCTACGCGGTATGAAAGCCCCACCCATTGCTCCGCAACAATGACTTCCTGCGGCAATGACATATCAGCCGATAGAACGTCCTGCTCCATGAGTTGAAGTATTTCAAGTGGATGAGCAGACATTGCCTTACAGTGACTCCAGCACCCTGATCAACTCAGCTTCTTTCACGGGTTTCGTCAGGTATTCATTTGCCCCCTGGCGTTTGCCCCACACTTTGTCAGTTTCCTGGTCCTTGCTTGAAATAATGATGACGGGTATATCAGCCGTTTCAGGGTTCTTCTTAATTTTCCGTGTTGCCTGAAAACCATTCATCTCAGGCATTACTACATCCATCAATATAAGATCTGGCTTCTCTGTCTGTGATTTCTCTACAGCATCGAGGCCATTTGTTGCAGTAATTATTTCAGGTATCTTTTGTCGGTTTAAAATGTCGACAACCATGTGCAGCTCAGTCGGCGAATCATCGACTACCAATATTTTCTGAAACCTCATTTCAGCTATACCTCGTTGTGTTTATTCTTTGATCGAAAACCTTCATGCATTTGCCACTTCATCGGTAGCTACATATTTATTAATGGCACTGACCAGATCATCCTGGGTAAAAGGCTTATGGATATGCTGTTCAGACCCAGCCAGCTTTCCCCTGGCTCGATCAAACAGACCATCCTTGCTCGATAACATTACAATTGGAATTGAACCGAATTGCTTATTGTTTTTGATTAATGCACACGTTTGATAACCATCCAGACGCGGCATCATAATATCGATAAAAATAATATCTGGATGTTGATCAGCGACAACAGACATGGCCTCGAAACCGTCGGCGGCGGTAATTACTTCAAAACCAGCCCTTTTGAGGAGCGTTTCCGCAGTTTTACGAATCGTGCTACTGTCATCAATGACCATTATTTTAATAGTCATATGCTTTTTCGCAGTTGAATTGTCAGGAGAGTATCCACCATCATCCTATCCTTAATGTATATTATTTATTCCTTTTTATAAGTTGTTATTTTATATAGATAGCACAAACATTACTATATAGCCATAGAAGACCATATTCAGGTGCAAAAAACCAGTAAAAACTGCAAACTTTTTGCCTGCTAATGCTATTTCGATGCAATCAATAAAAATTTAAATTTCGTGCTTTGCTATCATTCCAAATATAATTCTATAGTGTAGACCAGCTTTCTCAATAAGGAAGGGTTGCTGTAAAGAAATTTCAGACACCCTTCCCTTACAGGTAAAAATATAATATGACTTCCGTTCCTCACCTGACCACAGCATTGACAGGACCATTACAGGACCTGGAAACACACATACTGACAAACCAGACCGAGATTGAACACTGGTTTCGCACTCAATGGTTATCATATCGCGCACCCTTCTATAGCTCGGTTGACCTGCGAAACGCTGGTTTCAAAGTAGCGCCAGTAGATACCAACCTTTTCCCTGCTGGTTTTAACAATCTCAATTCGGCTTTTCTGCCGCTATGCGTGCAAGCCGTGCAGGCAGCGATCGAGCATCTCTGCCCAAAAGCAAGAAGACTGATCATCGTACCGGAATCTCATACGCGAAATGAGTTTTACCTGGAAAGTCTGGCCACCTTGCAGGGCATCATCGAAAAAGCAGGCCTGGAAGTACGTATCGGACATATAGATCAGGAGCAGCAAGTGCGCGAACTCGCTTTACCATCGGGTCTGGTAGTTACCCAGTACCCGCTGCAGCGAACCGGCGACAGACTGCATATTGAAGATTTTGACCCCTGTATAGTATTGCTGAATAATGATTTATCAGATGGCATTCCGCCGCTGCTTGAAAACATTGACCCTGGCCAGACGGTTACCCCGGTACCTACTATGGGCTGGTCGAGCAGATTGAAATCGGACCATTTTGCCCATTACCAGCGTATAGCCAGGGAATTCTCCGACATCATTGAGATCGATCCATGGCTGATTGACCCTTACTTCAGGCGTTGTGGAAAAATTGACTTCCAGAAGCGAGATGGAGAAGAATGCCTGGCTGATAATGTTTCCGAGGTACTCGCAACGATTCAAAAGAAATATCTGGAATATGGCATCAAGGAAGAGCCATTTGTCATCGCCAAGGCTGATGCAGGCACTTATGGCATGAACATAATGACCATACGTGACCCATCAGAGATTAAGAGCCTGAACCGGAAACAAAGAAATAAAATGGCGCGAGGCAAAGGCGGTAGCAGTGTCACCGATGTGCTGGTACAGGAAGGCGTCTTCACTTTTGAAACCTGGGGCAGTGAAAATGCCATTGCCGAACCGGTGGTCTACATGATTGACCACTCGGTAGTAGGCGGATTTTACCGGGTCCATACCAACAGAGGCATCAACGAAAACCTCAATGCACCTGGCATGCATTTTGAACCGCTGGCCTTCGCAGACACCTGCACACTGCCTGATAAATTGGCAGACCCGGATGCCGGGCCCAACCGGTTTTATACCTATGGTGTTATCAGCAGGCTGGCACTACTGGCAGCTGCGCGTGAAATCAATACCTTGAAGGGTGCTGCATGAGCAATCCCACCGTTATCGGTGTCATTATGGACCCGATCGAAAAAATCAACATTACTAAAGACAGCACCTGGGCAATGATCCTGGCAGCGCAAAAACGCGGCTGGGAGGTACGCTATATGCAGCAGGCAGACCTGTTTACAAGCAATGGCCGGGTCTACGCAGAAAGCCGTGTTGTTAAGCTTTTTCCTGGACAGGACCGCTGGCTCGAGCTTTCGCCTCCATGCACGCATGAACTGTCTCAATGTGATGCTGTATTAATGCGAAAAGATCCACCGTTTGATATGGAGTATATCTATACAACATACAAACTGGAGCTGGCTGAGCAACGGGGCACGCTAATTGTAAATAGTCCGCAAAGCCTGCGTGACTGCAATGAAAAATTTTTTACCACCTGGTTCCCGCAGTGTGCGCCACCAACCCTGGTAACTCGATCTGCTGAGCAGCTGCGGCAGTTTATTGTCGAGCATGATGACTGCATCTTCAAACCGCTTGACGGTATGGGCGGTGCATCTGTTTTCCGTGTGCATGGCGATGACTACAACAAAGGCGTCATCATCGAAACTCTGACGAAACACGGGACGACCAGTGTCATGGCCCAGCGTTTCATTCCCGAAATCAGCGAGGGCGATAAACGCATACTGATGGTTGATGGAATAGCAGCACCGTATGCGTTGGCCCGCATTCCTGCACCCGGTGAAACACGCGGCAACCTTGCCGCCGGTGGAAGCGGCAAAGGCGTTGCACTAAGCGATCGCGACTACTGGATCAGCGAGCAGGTCGGACCAATGTTAAAAGAGAAAGGCATCCTGTTCGCCGGGCTTGATGTGATTGGCGACTACCTGACTGAAATCAATGTGACCAGCCCGACCTGTATACGGGAACTGGACAAGCAGTTTAATCTTGATATTGCCGGCGACTTAATGAATGCCATCGAGCTGCGTTTACCTGCATGATGTTTTATATCAGCAGCTGGAATACTCCCTGCAATAATATTCAGTTGTTCGCGAGATTTGATCTGATGAGATGGCTAGCCACCCTGCTGCTCGCCATTGCTCTCGCAGCAACACTCACAGCCTGCGACAGACAGAATCTTCATCGCTATCAGTCATTTGCCTTCGGCACACTTATAGAAATTAAAATTCGCAACAGCGACAGTTCACTGGCTGATCAGGCAAGTGCCCGTTTATTTAATGATTTCGATAGCATGCATAAAGACTGGCATGCCTGGGAAGCTGGAAAATTAACGCAAACCAGCGACCTGCTGGTAAAAGCCGAATGGTTCACTGCTGACGACTCAGTTCTGGAGCTGATAAAGCTGGCACAACAATACTCTCAGTTAAGTAACGGTCTATTCAATCCGGTGATAGGAAAGTTGATCCATGCATGGGGCTTCCAGGGTGCTGAACAACCTGAAATGCCGCCCTCTCAGGAAAAAATTGATAAGCTGCTGGCAGACCTGCCTGGTGCAAATGATATAGAAATTGATGGCAGCATGATGCGTGGCCACAATGACCAGATAAGCCTGGATCTTGGTGCCATCGCGAAGGGCTACGCGGTCGCTGCCGGAATTCAGAAACTTCGTGCCAAGGGCATCCAGAATGCATTAATCAATGCCGGCGGTGATCTGTGTGGCATAGGCAGCCAGGGCGAACGCAATTGGCGGATTGGTATACGAAACCCCTCCGCTGAAGGCATCATGGCCAGCATTGAGCTGAACAATGATGAATGTGTTTTTACCTCGGGCGATTATGAACGCTTTTTTAGTCATGATGGCAAACGCTACCACCATATCATCGACCCTCGCAACGGCTACCCGGCTGACAAGGCAGTTTCGGTAACTGTGCTGCACAACAATGGCGCCATCGCTGATGCAGCGAGCACGGCTTTGTTCATTGCCGGCCCGAATGGCTGGCAGGAAATCGCAGCTAAAATGGGCGTAAGCGATATAATGATGATAGACAGACAAGGCAGGATAATCATGACGCCTTCAATGCAGAAGCGGATTAAACTTGAAGCCAGCGATTCAAACCGGGCAGTTCTCATCAGAGAGCCGCTGCCAGCTGACTTTTCAGCAGGGTCTTCCAGGCCTGGTAAAAGAGGTCATGAATAGTCTTATGAATAGAAATTTCACCGGCAGCCTGGAAATAAAAATCGGTGACTGGCTGATTATCCTCTGCTGCCTGTTATTAATACCATTGGCCTGGGTAATGACAACACATCAGCCGGGCGCAACAACAGCGATAGAAATAACGGCTGACGATAAGACGCCTGTCATCTATTCAGTAACGAATAACCACTCAGTCAACGTAACTGGAGAACTTGGCCAGAGTGTAATAGAAATTCGTGATGGCAAGGTACGCTTCTCCGACTCCCCCTGCAACAGCAAGGTTTGCATTCTAAGCGGCTGGCACCAACATAGCGGAGACCATATCGTCTGCCTGCCAAACAAGGTTGGTATTACATTGTTATCACAAAATGACCGTTTTGACGGTATTAATTTTTAACACAGTTTTAGTTTTCATTATTCAGAGAAACCAGATAGGAATGATCAATATATTTCGCCGAAAACTTAAAACTAATTAACCATGTCCAGCCAATTTGAAATCACTGAAGAAGACAAAAAAATTGCCTCCTTTGCAGCACTAGCAATTGCCATTCACGTTCTTGAAAGCGGTCTCCCCAGTCCTGTTCCCGGCATCAAGCCCGGCCTCGCCAACATCATCACCCTGCTGGTATTATTCCGCTATGGCTGGCGTTTCGCAGCGTGGGTTAGTTTGCTGCGCGTGACAGCCGGCAGTCTGCTACTGGGAACATTTATGTCGCCGACTTTCGTGCTCAGTCTCGCTGGCGCGCTTGCCAGCTTGTTAACAATGCTGTTGTTATGGACAACTGCACGACCCTGGGTTGGACTGACTGGAATAAGCGTGTTAGCCAGTGTCAGTCATGTCATGGCACAACTATTCGTCGCGTGGTGGCTATTCATTCCTCACCCGGGAATACTGGTATTGGCGCCTCTACTGGTTACTGCAGGCATTTTATTTGGCATATTTAACGCTATAATTGCATCGTCAATTGAAAACAGGCTTGAAGCTGATCCCGAATAATTTATGAACTTGTATTTTCTAACTAAAATAGACCATCCAGGTCCTGTCTTTTTTCACTGTAAACATGCGATTGCATGCCATTGGCGCTCTGATATGGAACTTTACCCAAACATCACACACGGAATTATTCGAGGCTTTCAGAAAACAGCATGAGCTACGCCGATTTATTCAGTGATCAGGATAATAGAAGCGATCTCGGGATAACCCTGATCGGCGCTGCGCTGTTGCATATTGTGCTGATTTTAGGGCTAACCTTCACGCTGCCGAAAAAGCAGATCAATGATGACCCGCCACAGCTTGAAATTACTCTGGTGCAGGCGCACACCGAAGAAGTACCTGAGCCTGAAAAAGCAGATTTTCTTGCCAACGCGACCCAGCAGGGTGGTGGCGACACAGAAAAAGAATTACAGGCAAAAACGCCTTTACCCGGCACTGCAGAGAAAAATAAACCGCAACCCAGGTTTCGCCCGCAAAGTGAAGCCAGCGAAGAAGTTGTTACCCAGACTGATAAAGTACTGGTCGCTGAAACAACTAAGCAGAAACCAGTTCCACAGCCAGTTAAGAATGAGAAAAAGAAAACACCTGAAAAGAAACCATTGATCGGGCTGCCTCAAACTGTAAGCCTGGATAGTGAACGCGAGCGTATGCTGGCAGATTTATCACTACAGCAGCAAAATTATCAGAAACGACCGAGAAAGAAATTTCTTACCGCAAACACGCGAGAATATAAATTCGCAACCTATATGGACGCATGGCGGGCCAAGGTTGAGCGCATCGGCAACCTGAATTACCCAGAAGAAGCCAAGCGCCGTAACCTTACCGGAAGCCTGGTACTGGACGTTGCTATCCTGCCGGATGGTAAGCTTGATAACATCAATGTACGGCGGAGCTCGCGTCACAAGGCACTCGATGATGCTGCAATTCGTATCGTGCGTCTGGCAGCACCTTATGCACCATTCCCGAAGAACTTTCGTGATGAGGTAGATATCATTCACATTACCCGCACGTGGAAATTTCAGCATGGAGATCGACTGACCAGCCAGTGAAATCGCTTGCCAACCATTTCCTTATTGCCATGCCAGGCCTCAACGATGAAAACTTTGGCCATAGTGTGACACTCATCTGTCATCATGATGATGAAGGTGCCATGGGCGTTGTTATCAATCAGCCGCTTGATGTCAGTGTCGCGGAGCTGTTCAATAATGCCGGACTGGCAACATCTAAACTACTGCACCCCGGCCATCCTGTATGGTTCGGTGGCCCGGTAAGACAGGAGCATCTTTTCGTTCTGCATGATAGCAGTAATATGTGGGACAATACTTTGCAGATCAACCACAACCTGTGCCTGACTACTTCAGCTGATTTTCTTGATGCGCTTGCTGGTGGCCGAGAACCAGGCCAATATTTACTCGCCCTCGGTTGTGCCGGCTGGGCACCTGACCAGCTAGAATATGAAATGTCAGAAAATTCCTGGGTTTTCGCAACGGCTGACAATGAGGTGATCTTTAACACGCCTGCTGGCGATCGCTGGGAGGCCGCGGCCGGGCTTGCCGATATCGATCTCACCAAGATGTCCTACTATTCTGGCAAAGCATGAAACCGGAGACCTACCTTGGCTTCGATTATGGAACAAGGCGGATCGGTGTTGCGGTAGGTAATAGTGTGTCTGCCAGCGCTTCCCCGCTCGATACTATAAACGTCAAGAACGAGCAGCCTGACTGGCAGCACATCACTCGCCTGATTGAAGAATGGCAGCCTGATGCTCTAATCGTTGGCTGGCCTATCCAGATGGATGAAAGTGATAACCCAGTGACCGCAAAGGCACGGCGATTTGGTAATCGCCTGCATGGACGCTACCGTCTCACCGTGCATCATATTGATGAAAGACTAAGCTCACATATGGCACTATCTGAAATACGCGAGGCAGGCTATAATGGCCGACGCTCGAGGGGTCTTGTCGATAGCTATGCAGCACGCGAGATCCTGCAAACCTTCTTAAATGGACTGGCCGGGAATGACAAAGAAGATTGATGTCGAAGTCTCTACACTACTCGACAAACTGGTCACTGACATTACACCCCTGCTAGCAACCAATCCCATTATTATAGGTATTCATACCGGCGGCTCATGGCTGGCAGACATTCTCCATGACAGGCTGGGCATTACTGAGCCCTGCGGCAGTCTGGATATCAGCTTCTATCGTGATGATTTCAGCAGGATTGGCTTGAATCCACAGGTCAAGGCCTCTCATTTGCCAATGGATATTAGCAACCGTCATATTCTGCTGGTTGATGATGTACTGCAGACTGGCCGTACCATACGTGCTGCCATGAATGAAATTTTTGATTATGGCAGACCCGCTTCCATTCGCCTTTGTGTACTGGTGGAACGTAAGGGTCACGAACTTCCCATTCAGGCAGATTACTGTGGCATGAGCCTCGAACTCAGGCCTGATCAGCAGGTCAAGTTATGTGGTCCGGAAAACATGTCATTGATCATTGGGGACAGCAAGTCGTGAGCCAGAATATTCAATACACTGGCAATGGCAAACTACGCCACTTTCTTTCTATTGATGGCCTGCGCAAAGAAACCCTGGAACAAATCCTCGTCACAGCTGAAAAATTTACCCAATTTGGTCAGCGCGACATAAAGAAACTGCCATTGCTACGTGGCCACACCGTTGTCAACCTGTTCTTTGAAAACAGCAGCCGCACACGCACTACCTTCGAAATTGCCGCCAAACGACTGTCTGCAGATGTTATCAATCTGAATCCTACCACTTCGTCTACCAGCAAGGGTGAAACACTGCTGGATACAGTAAACATTCTGGAAGCCATGCACACCGACCTGTTTGTCATCCGCCATGCAAAAAGTGGCGTTGCGGAATTGATTGCTGCGCATGTCCCTGATCATGTACACATCATCAATGCCGGTGATGGCCAGCACGCGCATCCGACCCAGGCTATGCTGGACATGTTCACTATCCAGCAGTACAAAGGTCCGTTCCATAAACTGCGTGTCGCGATTGTTGGCGACATTCTGCATTCACGTGTAGCAAGGTCACAGATACATGCCCTGAATACACTTGGTGCTCATGAAATCCGTGTCGTCGCACCGAATAGCCTGCTGCCTGCCCAGATAGAGCGCCTTGGAGTACATTCGTATACCGATCTCAGTCAGGGCCTCGATGGTGTTGACGTAGTGATGATGCTGAGATTGCAGAAGGAGCGAATGCACAATGCCTATCTACCCAGCGAGCAGGAGTATTTCAACCTCTATGGTTTAACGACCGAGAGCCTGGCTGCAGCGGCAGACGATGCCATCGTAATGCACCCCGGCCCGATTAACCGCGGACTTGAAATTTCGTCTGAGGTGGCCGATGGCCCACGCTCTGTGATCCTGCCACAGGTGACCAATGGTATTGCGATCAGAATGGCTGTGATGGCGATGATTCTGGGCGGAGAGAGCAATGGCTGAAGCAAGTAACATTCATATCCGTGGCGGTCGAATCATTGACCCGCAAAATAACGTCGATAGTGTTGACGATCTGTTCATCAGCCAGGGCAGGATAGTTGCAACAGGTAAAGTACCGGATGGGTTTACTGCTGACGAAACCATTGATGCAGAGAATCAGGTTGTCTGTGCAGGACTGGTAGACCTCAGTGTCCGTATGCGTGAACCCGGCCTGGAATATAAAGCGACGTTGAAGAGCGAGAGTGCTGCTGCTGCAGCGGGTGGCATCACTACATGCTGCTGCCCACCCGACACCAAGCCGATAATAGACACGCCGGCAATGGCAAACATGCTGACACATCGCGGAGTCGAGATAGGTTTGACCCAGGTTTTGCCTGTGGGCGCACTAACGACCGAACTAGGTGGTGTAATGCTGTCTGATATGTTCGCATTGAGCCAGGCGGGCTGTGTTGCATTCAGTAACGCAGACACCCCGATTACCAACACCCTGGTGATACGGCGCGCAATGGAATATGCCTCAAGTTTTGATCTCCTGGTAATACTCCATGCCAACGATCCCTGGCTGACTGACGATGGCTGCATGCATGAAGGAGAGATAAGCACTCGACTTGGACTGTCAGGCATTCCCGAAGCGTCTGAAACGGCCATCATCGCACGTGACCTGGCACTCATTGAACAGACCGGCGTGAAGGCACACTTTGCCCGCATCTCCTGTGCTCGTTCCGTTGATCTTATTGTGCAGGCGAGAGAGCGCGGCCTCAAGGTAACTGCTGATGTGGCAATTCATCATCTGCACCTCACCGATTTTGATGTCGGTAGCTTTAACAGCTTATGCCGAGTTATGCCGCCATTGAGATCAGAAAGAGATAAAGACCGTTTGCGCCAGGCCGTCGCTGCTGGAGAGATACAGGCCATCTGTTCCGATCACCAACCGCATGAGAAAGATGCCAAGCTTGCAGCCTTTAGCGAGGCAGAACCGGGAATATCCGGCCTTGAAACTCTGTTGCCTCTTGGCTTGAAACTGGTTGATGAAGACATCATAGATATGAATACCTTAATCAGCAGCTTAACTTCCGGACCGGCTTCCGTGCTGGGTATCAGCGCAGGTGACCTGGGACCTGGAAAGCAGGCCGACGTATGCATTTTTGACCCTGAATCTGAGTATCTACTCGACAGTTCAAAGTTTCTCAGCAGAGGCCGCAACACCCCGTTCCAGAACTGGCCGCTGCGAGGCCGGGTCAGTCATACCATACATGCTGGCAGACTCGTCTATTCAGTAAAATAGACATCATCAGCAAGAAATAGCTGTAGAACTACTCGCAAGATATCACTGGAATACTTCATATGATGAACCCCAAAACAGATCATCCCAACGTGATTGATGTCCATCTGGATGATTTCGAAGAAAAGGTACTCAAGCATTCACACAAGACACCGGTACTGGTTGATTTCTGGGCTGACTGGTGCGGTCCCTGCCATGCTATTGCACCAAACCTGATCAAGGCAGTTGAAGAGGAAAATGGCCGTATTTTGCTGGCCAAGCTCGAAGTTGACGAAGGGGAAAACATGAAACTTGCCGGTCGTTATAATGTCCGCGGTTTCCCTACTATCATGCTGTTTCAGAATGGTGAAAATGTGGCGCATTTCACCAGCGCTCGGCCAATGCATTTTATTCGAGAGTTTATTCATCAGCATCTTGGTCCTGAAAACGACTGATATTCATCGACTGCAGCACCTAACAGGTATACCATCTAACGAATACTTTAAACGATCAATATGCCGCACCAAGCTAAATACATAAACAGCCTTGAACACATTGCCAGCGGCAAGGTCAGGGATATCTATCGCATTGACGACGAGCGCCTGCTGTTCGTCGCCAGTGACCGACTTTCAGCCTTTGATGTGGTGATGCCGACACTGATTCCCGGCAAAGGACGCATCCTCACCCATTTCGCTGAGTTCTGGTTTCAACATACACGACATATCATCCCTAATCACCTGATCTCAACCGACATCTCCAACCTGCCTGTAACAGAAGAAGAAAAACAGTGGCTTCAGGGACGCAGCATGATTGTCAGGAATCTCAAGGTAATCCCGGTCGAAGCCATTGTGCGTGGATACCTGGTTGGCTCCGGCTGGAAGGAATACCAGCAATCACAAAGCATTTGCGGCATTGCACTGCCTGCAGGACTGCAACTGGCTGACAAACTGCCTGAAGACCTTTTTACACCATCGACTAAAGCAGCGGCCGGAGATCATGACGAGAATATCAGCTTTAAAGTACTGGTCGATCAAATTGGGCAGCAGCAGGCCGAGCAAATTCGCGATGTCAGCCTCGAACTCTACCGTTATGCCAGTGACTATGCGCTGCAGCGCGGCATTATTATTGCTGATACCAAGTTCGAGTTTGGTGTTGATGAGCAGGGACAGATTTTGCTGGTAGATGAAGCGCTAACCCCCGATTCATCACGCTTCTGGCCTGTTGACAGCTATCGGCCCGGTATCAGTCCCGTCAGCTATGATAAACAGTACATTCGTGACTGGCTGGAAAATACACACTGGGATAAATCACCTCCTGCCCCCGTCATCCCTGAAGATATCGTCAAGCGTACACAGGAAAAATACGATGAGGCTCTAACTCGCCTGGCTGGTACTACGGAACTGTGAACGAAACGTCAGAAAACAGGTCACTGCCAGAAGCAGCAAATTATTTCCCCCTGGAACAGGGTGTCTACGATGTCGGACCGGGCCTCAAGGACTTCGGCCTTGACCTGGGAAACGGCACAACAGATCAACAAGTATTTCAATTTGATGGAAACTTTTTCACCTGTCGCCAGGTCAAGCTGGATGCACGTCAGGAGCGACTATCAAAATACTACCGCACACAGATGCTCTCGGCAGATGTTTCCACCCGCATCCTGAGATTTATCATAGAACGCCTGACACTGGAACATCCCGATTTTTTTCAACTTATCAGCCAGTCGGAAAACGATATCGCACTGTACTGCAAGCTGACAGATGAAACTCTCATCTTTGATCAAAAACTTCGTTTGACCAGGGTTGAACGTGATTTTCCGGCGCCGTCGCCAGATTACCACGATTCTCTGGATGCTCTTGCCTGCCAGATACAGGAAGACCTTGCAATCATTAGCCAGTCTCCATTTGGCCGTGACTGGATGGCGGCGGTACATCTTTGCCAGGCAAATAACTGGGCGGCAGAAGAAAAAATCGGACAGTCTTTCCAGACCACGCATGAGCCTGTTGCAGGTATGAAAAACAACCAGCGTGATGCTGATGCAATAGTAAACACCATCGTAAACAAAGGCCCTTTCGTCCGGTTTGCGTGGGGCCTGACAACTGAAGCTGAGTTGAATCAACATCCCCGGCCCTGCCTGGCATCAAGCAGTAAAACAGACAGGCAAAGGCGTTTTGATCCTCAGCAACCTTCCCTGTTTTTACGAGTGGAACGCCAGGTCCTTTGGCCTTTTCCTGAACAGCAGGCGGCACTTTTCACAATCCGGACATATGTTACTGACTGCCATCAGATCCGTGAGAATGAAGAGACGAATAGTAAACTTGTCTCTGCTCTGCAATCCATGACAAAGGAACAGCTGAAATATAAATTCCTGAATAAAGACCATAAAGCTATCCTTAAATGGCTGACCAGGAATTATGCAAAGACAAAGCCCAGCACTAAGTTAAGTACAGCAATAAAGCGTCTTTATCGTATGAGATGACGATCCAGGAGCCATCCTCTATTTCTCTGTTATCACCGACCGGAAGATTCGCCCCCTCCCCGACAGGCCCGATGCATTATGGGTCTCTGCTTACCGCTGTTGCGAGCTATCTAAACATACGCGCTAATAACGGTACCTGGCTGGTGCGGATTGATGACCTGGATCCACCACGGGAGATGCCAGGTGCGGTCAGTGAGATTTTACATGCACTGGAAGTCTATGGACTGCACTGGGATCAAGACATCGTTTATCAAAGTAACCGCCAGCATATCTATGATGAGGCACTCGCAGAGCTACAGGAAAAAGGCCTGGTTTACCTCTGCAGCTGTTCAAGAAAAGATATCCTGGAACGGGGAGAACGCGTTTACTCCGGGCATTGTCGCAAGGGCCATCTCGCTGGACGAAAACAGTATGCTATACGTATAAAAGTTCCACAAACGACGCTGTCCTGGAATGACCTGATCCAGGGGCCCCAGACAACTGAGTTATTTCAAGCAAACGGTGATTTTGTTGTTCGCCGGGCAGATGGACTATACGCCTATCATCTTGCAGCGGTAATAGATGATGCAACACAGCGGATTACAGAAAGCATTCGCGGTGCTGACCTGCTGCCATCAACATCAGCGCAGAGGTATCTGCAGCAGGTACTTGATATCGAACCCCCTCAATACGGCCATATCCCTGTCGCAGTAAATGAAAAGGGAGAGAAATTATCCAAGCAGGCAGGTGCCACCCCCATCTCCACCGTTGATCCCGCAAGAACATTATGCAAGGTATTACAGGACCTCGGACAGGCACCACCTGAAGACCTCGAAGCATCCAGCATCAGTGACATTCTTCGTTGGGGCCAGAAGAACTGGTCATTAGACAATGTCCCTGCCAGACATACACTTTAAGCATTACGTGTTACGTGTTACGTGTTACGTGTTACGTGTTACGTCAATCATAAATAATAATCGGAGGTAACGTATTGTTTAACCTATGTAGCTGAAAATATCTTTGCCAGATCATCCCTGTCAAATGGCCAGGCCAGCTCTTTCGTCCCATTTTCATAGGAAATAACAGGGATACGCAGTAAATAATCGTGATATTTCTCAACATCCTGCTCAACATCTACTATATTGACCTCAATATCAGAATAACGGCGCAACATTGACAGGCCTTCGTCACACAAGGAGCAGCTATATTTTGTATAATAATCTATTAGCATGATATTTCCTGAGTTGAGAATGTACAGTTTAAATCGATCACACATCACCTACATCATCAATCTGATGATCTTTGCATTACTGATGTTAACTCTGATTCTGACAGGTTCAACAGCCTTTGCAGAAGATAAAAAACAGATAAAAATTGAACAGTTTTCCCTTAACCGAAGTGTCGCTTATTTCGGCGAGGAAATCAGTGCCAGTGTCACTGTTAGTGCACAACCTGCATTTCGCGAGAAAGTTCTGCGCCTGCGATATTACCTTGATGACAATGAAATAGGCACGCAAACCATCACTGAGTTTGATCCTACAGGCAATGCAAATTCAGTGTTTAGTTTTAATGGTGCCGCTGAAGGTCGCTTTCTGTTTCGAGTAATACTGGATATTGACGGGGAAAAAATACAGGCAGATGAAGTCTCACGACAGCTAGCCATTCTTTCACTTCCTGGCGGCATGTCTGAAACGCAGCTAGCCGGCGTAGATGATGAGACAGCACCTACTGAAGACCCTTCACCGGGCAAACCAGACCTCGAACCGGTGCAAATTTCATTTAATATTGCCTCTCCACGAGTGGGTCAAAAAATACAAATCACCAGTAAAATCTCAAATATAGGTGATGTGCAGGCAGATAATGTGCTGATCCGCATGTTCATAAATGGCCAGCCTTATGGCGATGATATTACGATGAATATTGCTGCCGGCACTCAGGCAAATATTGAGACAGAGTACCTGCCTGCCAACGAGGGGAAAAAGGATATTCTAGTATTAATCAACCCCGAAGGAGAGATTGACGAGATATCCAACAGAAATAATCTACTGAGTAAAATACTGGTTGTCCGGCCTGCTGAAAAAGCCACAAAGCTTGAAGAAACTGTCGCAAAAACTGAGATCGAAACCACTAAAAAAGATCGTGCAAACCTTGTTGTCTATATTGAGACTATTTCTGGCGTACATTATACAACCGATGGAAAAGTCCGAATCTATATTACTAATAATAGCCAAACAGTCGAGACAAAGCCCTTCACCATGGGTGCGCAATTGTTACAGGGCAGCCAGGGAAAACTGTGGTTGATACGAAAGCCAGTAAAGGCCCTGAAACCTGGAGAAACCACCACTTTAAGCCTGAATTGGCCTGAAAACCAGTTCTCGACGTCAAACCTGTATGTTGCCACTGCGGATATAGATGGCGTTATTGATGAAACAGATGTTAGGGATAATAACACCAGGCCGTTCCGTGTTGTATCCACTGCGGTAGTTGATCAAACACCTGCGTTCACGCTTGAACGCCCGCGTAAAGGCGAACGCCTGGCTGATAATAGAAAGCTGGAGATAAATTGGAAGTCTAGCGGTGATACTGGAAAACGAATTCGCATTTCTGTGCTCGATAACGAGACAAAAGACAAAATTCTGAGCTCAGTCACCAGCAATGACGGACAGCATTCCATTGACCTCACCCTACTGGATGCTGGTGAGTACATGCTGTCGATAAATCCTGAAGATAGTGCAGAGGTTCTAGCGAGTAGCGTTTTTTACCTGACTGCAAAGAGACCATCAGAAGCGCAGAAACTGGTATCACCAAAGGCTGGCACCTCCTACCGTGGCGGACAGGAGCTAAAAATAATCTGGCCTCAGAGTATCAGAAAGACACCTGGCCTGCGGCTAGATTTCTTCTTACAGGAAACCAGCAATAAGAAAATAGTGAAGCTGAACAAAACTCCAGTAGATGCGGCAAGTGAAGGAATTACCTTGCAGGTGCCAGATGATGGCAGCCTGTTTGGCATTTACACTTTGAATATCAACACGCCAGCAGGCAAACAGCTTGCAAGATCTGGTGAAATTGTGCTGCTGCCGAACTTTGTCAGCTTTGATCAACCCGAATCAGATCAAAGCAAAGATGAAATCATAGCAGATCTTGAAATCGCAAGAACGAGTTTCAATGGCAAGAACCTGGAATTTCTTGTGATGAACAATGGGCCTGCTGAAATTAGTGCATCGGCTTTGCTCGGATACAAGTTTACTTCATACTTTGTACGCAAAGTTCCAATTGTCTCTGCTGAGGACCTGGTGATCTGTCAGAGCTCTCTTTTAGCCGAACTGCCGCAGGGTGAAGGACAGATCATCTCACTAGGGCGAAATCCCGATTGCCCGCTGGGTGAACGTGAATACGGATCAAAGTTTGTATATGTAGTTAATCACTTTACACTTCCAAAACTTTTAAGCCAGCGCCTTATTGATCCGAAGCCACTGAACAATCTCTCTAAGTTTTACTGGCCTGAATAAAATTTCGAGTTAACTTGACGACAAGTAATAATGCCACGCCCAGCAGGACTATGGCGGGACCGCTAGGAAGATCAAGAAGAAATGACACAATCAGCCCACCGACAGTGATCAGCATGGCACTGAGAAAGGCAAGAAGCATTACTGCCCGTATTTCCGCTGCAAGCGTTAGACCTATCAGTGGTGGAATAGTTAACAAAGCCATTACGAGGATGATACCCACAGATTGAATCATCATTACTATTGCAACGCTGTTCATCACCATCAGTAGTATCATAATAGCCCCCACCGGCAAACCGCGAAGGCGAGCAAAGTCTTCGTCGAAACTGACTGCTACCAGCTGACGAAAGAGCATAAATGTAATCAGTAAACTCAGCAGACTGAAAACCATCATCCAGAACAATTGTCCTCTGCTGATTGTCAGGATGTCACCAAATAGATAGGGCATCAGGTCAGGTGCATATCCCGGGGTGATATAAACAAACAGAACACCAATGGCCATCCCTGCAGCCCAGAAAATACCAATCGTTGCATCTGCCGGCTGGCTCTGCCTGAGGATCACCCTGGTAACTGCCACCGCCGAAAGCACGGCAAATACCAGTGCACCTAGCATCGGATTAATCCCCAGGTAATAGGCGGCACCAAGACCGGCAAAAGCACCATGAGAAATTCCACCACTGAGAAAAACCAGTCTTTTCAGGACAATAAATGTACCGGTAATCGCGCACATAATAGCTACCAGCAAGCTGCCCATCAGGGCATTTTGCATGAAGTCATACTGGAATGCGGCAATCAAGTCTGTCATTCTTCTGGTCCATCATGTGAACATGAATTATCAGAATGATGGTGTTGGCTATGCTCCTGCAATACCCTGTGCGGTACGCCATGTGCAACAAGTTCTACCGGACAGCCATAGGCCTCTTCAAGACTTTCGCTGGCAAGCTCGGCGTCGCCATGGTAGAAAAGTGTTCGGTTGACACAGGCTATATGTGCAACATTCGATGCAAAAGAAGTGATGTCGTGGGTAATAAGAACGATGGGAATTTTTTTGTTCAATTCTGTCAGTATAGCGGTCAGCTTAAAACGGGAATCACTATCGATTGAAGCATTGGGTTCATCGAGAAACAGAATTTTTGGATTAGTAACCAGCGCCCTGGCTATCATCACGCGCTGTAACTCGCCGCCTGAAAGCTGTCCAACCGGCTTTCTGGATAAAGGCGTCAGGCCCATGCTGTGAAGTATCTCTGTGGTAAGGTCCTGATCTTCCAGAGAGATTTTTTGCCGCCATAAACTCCCGCTCAGCCGGCCCATTAAAATAACATCACGTACAGTAAGCGGAAAATCACGTTCAAAAGTAGCAAACTGCGGCACGTAGCCAATCATTCGCCTGCCGGCTTTTTCTGACCAGACAACCTGCCCGGAGTCAGGCTTGAGCAAGCCCAGGATAATCTTTACCAGGGTCGTTTTTCCACCACCGTTTGGACCAATAATTGCCAGATAATCTTGCGGATATATATCCAGGCTAATATTCTTCAGCACCGTTTCGTAGCCATAGGTGAAGGAGACATCGCGCACAGATACAATTGGATTATCGCTATTTTTCATTTTTTTCCAGCGCCTGTTTCATGACCAGCATCATCCGCATCCAGTCAGTGTCCATCGGGTTTATCATAACCAGGTTAAGGCGAAATTGTTTTGCAACCATCGCGGCCAGACGCCTGTCGGCGCCGGGAGAACTAATAATAAAATTGATATTGCCTTTCTCAAGGCTGGTAAATAAATCGGCCAGGCTTCCTGCACCCGGCGCTTTGCCTTCATTTTCTATCGCAATCTGTTGTAAGCCGAAATCCAGACAAAAATGGCCCCACGCAGGATGATAAACCAGCAGTTTATCTGTACGCAGACCGCCTACTATGTCTCTTAGTTGCCTGTCCAGGTTTGTTATTTTTTCTTGCAGGCGCAATAAATTACTTCGATACAAGGCTGCATTATGAGGATCCAGCCCGGCAAGTGTCTGTTCAAGAACATTTGCTGATGCCAGCATTACTGCAGGG
>Ga0316187_10000863_pt1 | contig 25110 bp, 24 predicted proteins | sample CroRivburrow1_MG_FD_204927 | JGI IMG/M metagenome (GOLD analysis project Ga0316187, IMG submission 204927) | Coastal sediment microbial communities from Maine, United States - Cross River worm burrow 1 | ecosystem: Environmental > Aquatic > Marine > Coastal > Sediment | place: USA: Maine...
GGGGCTGCCGCTTTGACTTATCACTTGCCTTGGATATTTCTGAATTGCTTCTGAAAAAGTTCAGCATCTTTCCAGTAATCTCTGAAAACAAGCCTTCTTGATTTGAAGTGTTAAGGGCGCTGGATACAACTGGCCGAGTATTTGATGATGCTATATTCGGAATTTGACTGACATTGTTCGAAGACGGCACACTAAAAGGAGCATTATGGGCTGAAAAGCCTTTGTCTGTTGGATTCACAATGGGTGGTTCCACTGTAGACCTAGTCCAATCGATTTGAACAAAGGTACAATATTTTTGTAATAACTTAATATCTTCTTCTTCCTGTATCAAAAACCCTTGAAACACAAATGGAGTATCCATCCACGGCCGATCGAGTGAGGATACGAACATCCCTTTTTTGACATCTGAAGAAGAAACTTTAGTCAGCATAAAAGATTTAGTTCAGCTTTACGATATGAAAAATATTCAAGCACGTTTAACCAGGTATTAAAAATATAAGGATACCTGCAGCTATTATTCCTAACAGTAGCGTATTAATTGTAATCAGCAAATTATATTTGCGGTTATGCAGTATTATGGCTTTTTTTAAGGCTTCATCGCGGTGATTGCCCATGTCATTTTGTAAATAATGGTGCAGTATGCGAGGAAGTTGTGGCAATAAAGTGGCGTAATGGGGTGCTTCTTCCTGCAGAGTTTTAAATAGACCACGCCAGCCTACTTGTTCGCTCATCCAGCGCTCCAACCATGGCTTGGCGGTTTTCCATAAATCCAGTTCTGGATCAAGCTGCAAACCTAAACCTTCGATATTCAGCAGCGTCTTTTGCAGCAAAACCAACTGTGGTTGAATCTCAATGCCAAAGCGACGAGAAGTTTGGAAAAGCCGTAGTAGCACGCGCCCGAAGGAAACTTCGCGTAGTGGTTTATCAAAGATAGGCTCACAGACCGCACGAATCGCAGATTCAAGTTCATCAACACGCGTATCTTTAGGCGCCCAACCGGATTCGATATGTACCTCAGCGACGCGCTTATAGTCGCGGCGGAAGAATGCAATGAAGTTTTGAGCGAGATAATGTTTGTCAGTATCAGTCAATGTACCCATGATGCCGAAGTCCAAGGCAATATAACGGCCATCTGATGCTACTTGAACATTGCCCGGGTGCATGTCGGCATGGAAAAAGCCGTCACGGAAAACCTGTGTATAAAATATCTCTACCCCATTTGCTGCCAGTTTGGTGATATTTACTCCAGATTCACGTAATGTACTGACTTGGCTAATTGATGTGCCATACATGCGCTCCATCACCATCACTTCAGTGGTGCAAAAATCCCAGTATATCTCCGGAACTAGCAATAAATTTGAGCTGGAAAAATTGCGTTTGAGCTGACTGGCGTTGGCTGCTTCTCGGGTAAGGTCTAATTCATCGCCAAGATGCTTTTCAAATTCAATGACAACTTCGCGCGGTTTGAGTCGCCGGCCATCTGCCCAAAGTATCTCTACCAGATCGGAAGCTACTTTGAGTAATGCAATATCATGAGCAATGATGCGGCTAATACCTGGCCGCAGGATTTTGACTGCCGCTTGGCGGCCATCCGGCAATACTGCAAAATGTACCTGTGCGACAGAGGCGCTAGCCACTGGTATTTCCTCAAAGCTGTCAAAAACTTCGCTTAATGACTTCTGGTAAGCGTCTTCTAGCACCGCGATGGCTTGCACAGAAGAAAAAGGCGGCACTTGATCTTGTAATTTCGCCAATTCATCTGCGATATCGGTCGGTATCAGATCACGCCGTGTGGATAGCATTTGCCCGAATTTGACAAAGATCGGCCCAAGTTTTTGTAAGGCGAGGCGTAACCGTACTGCACGGGGTTGTGAAGTGCTACGCAAAAGCAGTAACAATTTGATGGGTACGTGCATCCAGCGCAGTCGCGCATGCGTTAGCAAAAACTCATCCAGTCCGAAACGCAGTACCACGAAAATGATTTTGATCAATCGGAATATACGCATATCAGTGCTGATTTTCTTTCTCAATGTGTGATTGAGAGGTTGATAGCCGCTTGATACGCTGTTCCAGTCGTGCGATATCGTCACGCAGAGTATCTACTTGCAACATGAATGCAGATATATGTTGTGGCTTAGCGAGTAGTGGTCGTTCTTCGACCCAATATTCTGCAGCAGCTTGTGAAAAGTTCAGTGCACTATTGTGTAGTTTCTGGTGGGTGTTCTGTGCAGTTTGTACAATGCGCTCAGCCGCGATATCACCGGTGAACTGACTCAAGTCCTCAGCTATATCCCATCGCAAGTTACGAGACAGGAAGAAAATCTCTGCAAGTAATGCTGCATCACCTTCACTGTAAATCTCTGCATGCGCTTTTTCATCTTGAATTGCGAGGCGTGGTAGCAGAGAGGGGGCGATACTGCATCGTGTATCTATGCTGGCTGAAGCGTCAGCGCTTTGTAGCGTGCCGTCTTCCAGTATCGTATAGGCAAAAGAAAAAGGTGCGATATCAAATTGTGCCGTCTTGCCAGCAAAGCGTGCAAGACGTGTTAATGCCCAGCTATTCTGCATGAGTAGATGATTCAACGCGGCGGCAGTAGGTAGGGAAAACACGGCGACCTAGTGTAAAGCCATTTGCTGCATCTCGGACTGCGAATAAACAGACTTGCCTTCGCGTGGACTTTTCTGTGTGTACAGTATTTTATCTACTTTAAGTTGTTTCATCTTTTCTTCAACTCAAGTGCTAGTGGATGGATGATTGTACCGACTGAGCAAAATGTCGAAGTCGGTACTATCCAGAATAATTTTTCGCACCTGTTCTTTTAACCAAAGATCGTAAAAATCGATAGGATTATAGTTGTCGGAAAGAATCATTCCGTGAATATCCCTTGGCAATTCATAAGGTTGTTTCATACTAAGCAGTACAGCATCTCTGGCCTCAGGATGGATCGACATGTTGCTAATACGGTCAAATTGAGGGGTGCGCGGTGCACCATCGTAAGCGATTATTTCTATATTGCCAGTGCCTTCACCCGCGAAAGTATTGAAAGCCGGGTAAATTGCAACCTGATCAAACACGCTTTGTACAGTTTTGACTACGGACGCAGTCATAAGTGGGTGACTCTTGAGGCTGCCGATCAGATTGATTGTAAGTATCCCGTCGGCCACCAAACGTTGCTTGGTTAGTTTCATTGCCTCCACGCTGAGCAGGTGTCCAGGGGTAGTATCGCCGTTGAACACATCAAGCACCATGAAATCGTAACGCTTTTTGGTATTGATCAGAAAATAGCGCGCATCTTCAATATGTACCTGAATTGCACGATTGAAACCAAAGTACTCATGGGCGAGATCAACTACTGCCTGATCGATATCTACTACTTCAGTATTTACGCCCTGGTTGTTGTACCAGGCTGGTATCAGTCCTGCACCCAAGCCGATTACCAGACAGTCTTTGCCTTCCGGGTTGAGCGCGTAAGGCAAAAATTGCATCAGATAGGTATATCCATAGATGGATTGCCCGGTATTCATGTCAATCCCGCCCTGTACCAGCCCATCAATCAGCATCTCGCGATAGCGTTCGGTCTTATAGGAATAATCAACGACTTTCAGGTTACCGTAATAACTGTCATGGTCGGCAATACGTTCGACATGCGTTCCGTCCGGCATAATTTTGGAGACATGTGCTTCCTGCGGTAACAGTAACATAGGCACGATTACGGCGAGCACCGCCGCCCACTTGCGGCGAAAGAAAACGAAATACGTGACGCTTAGCGCAATCAATAGTGCGCCAGTGAGTATAAAAATTTGATTGACACCGAGATAAGCGATCAATACAAAGCCGGTGAGTAGTGTCCCGATTACGCTACCAACTGTTGAAATAGCGTAAAAGCTGCCGACAGTGCGACCAATGTTGTGCATCTCATGTGCTGCGATTTTGACTACATAGGGAGACACACAACCTAATAAAAATAGCGACGGGCCAAACAGCATTGAAGCACTGGTCAATGAACCCCAACGCAAACCCAGTGGTAAGCTCATTTGCAAGATCGGGCCTTTCAGTGCCGGAATCAAAACTACCAGAACACCGGAAACCATGATGATGCCGTACAGCCAGTCTGGTGAGCTTCTGCGATCGGAAAAATGTCCGCCTATTGCATACCCGGCTGCAAGCGCAATCATGGTGACAGTGATCAGCGAAGTCCATACAAAAAGACTAACGCCGAAAAACGGGCCGATTACGCGTGAGCCGAGTACCTCGACCACCATTACCAGCGCACCACACACTGCTGCAGTGGCGATTAGAAATGAGATAAAACCTTTAGAGTGCCGCATAGAGAATCCGTTTGCTTGATTTGCCTAAGGTGTGATTCTACATCAGCAATGTCAAATTACTGATTTTTGGGGTATAGGCTAATAGTGAGTTTGTTACATTTTAAGCAGTTAAAATGGTGTTTCACATACGCAACTCATGGCAGTCTTACTAAGCGGATGCATAAAATTAATCGAATGAGCATGCAGCAGTAATCGATCCGCACTTTCACTTACTGCTCCTCCATACAAATTATCACCCAAAATCGGGTGACCTATCACAGCCATATGTATCCGCAACTGATGCGTACGCCCGGTGATTGGCTCCAGCTCCATTCGTGATGTGTTCATATTTACATCATTTGTCAGAAAAGTATATCGGGTAAGTGAGTGCTTGCCATTGGCGGTGTCTATTTTCTGTTTTGGTCGGTTTGGCCAATCTGTAATAATTGGCAGATTTACCTCACCCGCGTCAGTTTCCGGCTTACCCGCCACCACAGCGACATAGCGTTTTTTCACCTTACGTTCCTGAAACATCATGGAAAGATGGCGTTGTATCTCCGCACCATGGGCAAACACCATCAGACCGGAAGTCGCCATATCAAGACGGTGAACGATCAGTGCATCAGGAAACTCTTCTTGAATACGTGCCGACATACAGTCCTGTTTATCAGTTCCGCGCCCCGGCACCGATAGCAGTCCAGCGGGCTTGTTTACCACTATGATGGAATCATCATGGTAAACAAGGTTTAGGCCGTAGTTACGTGGTGGTGAGTAACAAGCTAAATTCATGATTATTGCCCACCCGGTGGCCGGTCACGGGATGGAATTCGATATAGCCAGATTAGCAGCATCAGGCCAAAAAAGGTTAGCGCCAGTTGTAATCGACTATCATGGATAAAAAACAGAATAGAGCTGCCGAAGGTCAGAGACATCGTGACCATAGCCACTAGTTTGATGCGCCAGGGGATGCTTTTATAAGTGCGCCACTCGACGATCATCGACCCAAATACAGGATGATTCATCAGCCAATTATAAAAACGGTGAGATGACCGTGCATAACAGGCTGTTGCCATCAGTAGAAAAGGTGTGGTCGGCAGAACTGGTAGAAAAATACCGACAATACCTGTTACTAGAAATAGGGTACCTAGCGTCGCATATACAACTTGAACCCAAACAAAGCGGTGCTTGCGAACTTCGTGGCTGTAGTCCTTGTGCTCAACTGGTTTTGTCCGGCTCAATCCACGCCTTTCAGCATTCCCATGAAATGATCGATTTCCTGACGTGACATCCGTCGGTAAGTTTCAAATTGGGCATGTTTTTCAGGGTGCTCTAGATCAAGGCGAATACCCCACAGTGGTTGAGCGCTGGTAGGCAGTATGGCGTAACGCACGTCGCCAAGCAGACCTGAGTCGTTCGGGTGCAAAGCCAGATAGCCATCTGAAAACAGGTCGAATCGCTGGATGTCATCGTACAAAACCGAAGTTGTGGAAAGCTCTGGTTTGTCGCGCGACGAATCAAAGGCAGGTACTGTAGTCCCCGGGTAAATATACCCTGCCTCACTTAGGCCAACCCGCACCGCATCGACATGATAGACGTCCCCGGAGCGGTAAATCGAACGCCAGAGCAACAGGTTACCCATTGTCGGTTTGACGGTCAGCCGTTCAATCGTATCTCCACGTAGCAAGGCGGTTGCGTGAATTGCATCCTGAGCTCGTTGCTGCTGTAACCAAGCAATGGACAGATAAGCAGCAGCCAACAACAGGCCGATGCGAGCAGGCAATGTCTTGTGCCAGCGTAGACCAAACAGCATTGCTGTGACCAGAATCAGGGAGAACATCGGATCAAATATCGAAATGATGCTCCACGCGATGCGTTCATCGATAAATGGCCACAACAGGTGCGTGCCATAGCTGGTGCATGCATCGAGAAAGCCGCTTGTGGCGCAACCCAACAATGCAAACAAATACATGCGTCTAAAATCGAGCGGATGCCAAAATTTCCTGAACACCGGCCAGAGGATAAGTGTAACCATCAACGCACCGAAAGGAATGAAAAGCAGGGAATGGGTGAATTGGCGGTGATACTCCAGCGTCAGCAGCGGGTCGGTTGACGAACGGATCAGGGCATCTGTATCTGCAAGCAAAGCGGCAAAAAAGCCCACTGTCGTAGCGGCACGAGTTTCATTTTTATTGCTGCACGACTGGGCAAGTGTTCCACCCAACAGCCCATGGGTCAGGATGTCCATTTATGCATCCTCATATGAAATAGCCCGAAGAAAAAATCCGAATACAGCCTGTCGTTTATAGCACCATGCACGCCTGAAAATTGTATTCCATGGTACACCTCAATCAGGTTGTTTCAGGCCTTTTTAACTAATTCCGATTTCAATGACATCGAACCAATGCCATCTATCTTGCAGTCAATGTCGTGGTCGCCATCTACCAGACGAATGTTCTTCACCTTAGTGCCTACCTTTACTACCGACGATGATCCCTTGATTTTCAGATCCTTGATCACTGTCACGCTGTCTCCATTGTTTAGTACATTGCCAAATGCATCCTTTATTACTAGTTCCTCTTCCGTGCTTTCAGGAGGAGCGTCTTTACTCCATTCATGTGTACACTCCGGGCAGACAAACAAACTACCATCCTCGTAGGTGTATTCGGAGTTACATTGTGGGCATTTTGATAAAGTAATCATTGGGCTTCTAGAATTTATACCCTCTATGCACCGCCACCACACCACCAGTCATATTGAAATACTCGACCCGTTCCAGTCCGGCATCGACCATCATTGTCTTCAGTTCTTCCTGTCCCGGATGCATGCGGATGGATTCGGCGAGGTATCGATAGCTGTCGGCATCCTTGGCAATAAGGTCGCCCATCTTGGGTAACAGTTTGAAGGAGTAAAAGTCGTAGATTTTTTCCAGTGGTTTTGAGACCTTGGAGAATTCCAGCACGATCACGCGTCCGCCGGGCTTGAGTACGCGGTACATCTCGCGCAGCGCAACGTCCTTGTGGGTAACGTTGCGCAGGCCGAAGGCGATGCTGACGCAGTCGAAATAGTTGTCGGGGAACGGCAAATGTTCCGCGTCGCATTGCGTGGTGGGTGTGGCAACGCCTTCATCCAGTAGACGGTCGCGGCCCACTCGCAGCATGGCGTTGTTGATGTCAGTGAGCACAACCTGACCGGTCTCGCCGACTTCTTTGAGGAATAGTCGCGACAGATCGGCTGAGCCACCTGCTACATCCAGCACACGTTGGCCTTTACGAATACCGCTGATACTGATAGCAAGACGTTTCCATACACGATGAAGGCCAACCGACATCAAGTCATTCATTACATCGTATTTGCTGGCGACTGAGGTGAATACGCCCGCAACTTTTTTTGCTTTCTCTTCCTCAGAGACGGTTTCAAAACCGAAGTGGGTTGTATTACTCATGGTAAATGCTCCATTATCTAGTGACCGCAGGCCCGAGGGGTAGGCGTGGGAGGTGGGTTGGAGGATGGCTCGCGGCTGGTGCCAGCTTCTTCCAGCTTCTGCAGATAATCGTGCCACATCGCATCCTGATATTTACCAAGCTCATACAGATATTCCCAGCTATACAAACCACTGTCGTGACCGTCGTCGAATACCAGCTTGATGGCGTAAGTTCCGACCGGCTCAATCCCGGTCAAGATCACTTCCTTTTTACCGGTTTGTAGCACTTCTTGATCCGAACTGTGGCCTCGAACTTCAGCAGATGGTGAATATACGCGCAAAAACTCGAACGGCAATTTAAAGTTCGCGTTATCAGAAAAAGTGATTTCCAATAGCCTGGATTTCTGATGCAGGGTGATTTCGGTAGGTTGTTCTGTCATGGTTATAGTGAGCGTATTTGATTTAATAATGCGGTAGTGGAACGTTCATGTAAGAAGGGTATGCTGTGTATAGCTCCACCCCATTGTTTAACTTCGTTGCTGCCCACGATGTTTTCCGGCTTCCAATCTCCTCCCTTGACCAGCACATCGGGATGACAGGCGAGTATCAGTTTCAGAGGGGTGTCATCATCGAACAGGACTGCCAAGCTGACAGACTCCAATGCTGCGAGTACCGCCATACGGTCTTGTTCGGCATTGATTGGGCGGTCTGCTCCTTTGCCTTGACGCTTGACCGAGGCATCGCTGTTAACACCAATAATCAGGCTTGCACCAAGTGCACGTGCTTGTGCCAGATAGGTCACATGACCTCGATGCAACACGTCGAAGCAGCCGTTGGTGAATACCAGCGGGCGAGGCAGCTGGGCTACCCTCGCGGATAATTCACTAGAGCCGCACAGCTTGTGTTCGAATGAAGGTGAGGTATACATTTAATTTCGATACTCGAACAGTTTTACGACACGTTGAACACCTTTAGTCGTGCTGGCTATTTCAGCTGCCGCATCTGCTGCGGCTTGGCTGACCAGGCCCAGTAAAAATACCGTGGAATTTTCGGTGACGACCTTGATGTGCTCTGGTCGGAAGTGGTCGTTGTTCAAAAAACGAAGCTTTACATTAGAGGTTATCAGGCTGTCGTTGCTGCGTGAAACCAGCGAGCTGTTTTTTGAAACAGCCAGCTCGTTGTATACCTTGCGTACATTTTTAAAACTTGCGGCGACCTTGCCGATCTCTGCTTTGGTAAGCTCTTCAGGTACTTCACCCGTTAACAGGATATTGTAGTTGTAGCTTGTTACATTAACATGCATAACGCCGGGAAAGTCCCTGTCAAGTTCATTGGTAATGCTTGATTCCAGGTTTTGATCCTCAATAATGATGTCATTATTGCGTTTGTCCTGCGCAATGATGACCCCGGTACCTACGCCGGCCGCGACGATGGGAAGGCAGCCCTGAATTATTACCGTCAGTAACATCAAACCAGTAAGCAATAAAATTCGCATCATTATTCGCCCAGCAATAGATAATCAATGATGTCGCAAAGACAATGCAGGCTTAACAAATGAACTTCTTGTATACGTGCCGTACTTTGTGCGTCGACGCAAATCAGTACGTCACCTTCTCGCAACGCCGTCGCCATTTCACCGCCATCACGCCCTGTCAGTGCAATCACCCGCATATCACGTTCGTGCGCTGCATGAATTGCCGCCACGACATTGGGTGAATTTCCACTGGTAGAAATTGCTAGCAAACTGTCACCAGGTAAACCCAAGGCACGCACTTGCTTGGAAAAAATCAGATTGAAGTCGTAATCATTGCCGATTGAAGTGAGCACAGAACTGTCGGTAGTTAGTGCGACACATGCCAGCCCGGGACGCTCTTTTTCAAAACGGTTCAGCAGCTCTGCTGCGAAGTGTTGTGCATCGGCTGCAGAGCCACCATTCCCGCAGCACAGTATCTTGCCGTCGTTGGTGACACAGTCAAAGAAAACTTGGGCACCTCTGGCAATGGGTTTGGCTAGCCTATCTTTAACCTTGAGTTTTACCTCTGCGCTGTCTTTGAAATGCTGGGTGATACGCTGGTTTATATCCATGATATTTACTGCCTATTTAAGAGCACCAATATTAACCGAATCATGCATCGAACGCATTCTTGAGCCACTCTACCTTTTGACCTTGAAGATCATCCATCAGCACCACATCGAAGCGACAGGGCGGTGTGTGTTTTAGATCGGCAAGATACTGTTGTGCAGTGCGAATGATGCGTTGTTGCTTGCGGGCATCAATGCTGGCTGCTGCGCCGCCAAAATCTGCATTGCGTCGTAAGCGTACTTCGATGAATACCAGCGTTGTACCATCCTGCATAATCAGATCGATTTCACCATAGCGACCACGATAATTTTGTGTAATCGGTCTCAGCCCTTGTTGTTGTAAATGTTTAGCGGCCCATAGTTCGGCCTGGGCTCCGCTCATGGATTGTAGCTTGGTTGCTCGGGAAACATTTGTATGGAGGGTAGCGCAGCTGCATCAGCTGGCAGTGCCTGGCCCTGTGAAAAAATGGCAGGTGTTGCTGTGCGCTGCAAAATGTGACCATTAAGACTGATTTGCCCGCTTACGCCATCAAGCGGTAGAGAGACTTCCAATCTGTTAAAAAGCAGCAAACGAGCCAGACGATATGCATCTATACCCAGTGCGTAAAGTCGTTCCTTGTCGATAGGAAGCGGTGGGACAACCCGTGGATAAATCATCACTGCGGGGTGGTCTGCTTCCAGCAACCATGGCATATCAACAAAACGCGTATTCTTCAGATCGTAATTCAGGAGAGTCCTGGTATTGCCTACAAACACCTGTGACGTACCATAAATAGGTATATTTATGGATAGATAGGGACGAATCAAGCGCGCTTTATTTGCATCCGTAGCAATAAATACTGTCGTTCCGGGAATCTCGGTGATGTCTGCAAATATCTTAGAGCTATTATTAAACTCGACCTCACGCAATATATTCCCACCCAAGGTATCCCATTCATCCTCAAAGGCTGATTGCAGACGCTTGGATAGCTGGTCACGAGTCGTGATAATAATGGCTTCGTGTAAACCTTGATGACTGGCCAGTTGTGCGACTTGGCGAGCTTCCGACTCTATATCCATCCCAAAGTAGTACATGTTTTGTGAAGGCGCGGTTTCTACTATGTTCAAACTCAGTGTTGGCACCGGAGTATTACGGGATTCAGCCAAGGCAGTGACACCGTTGCGGGTAAGCGGCCCCACCACGGCGAGTGCACCGTTAGATACTGCCTCGCGATAAACGGAAACAACGCTGTTGTCCTCATTAAAGTTGTCATATACCTGTATGGGAAGTATTTGCCCTTCAGTCCGGGCAGCAGCCATAAATCCTTGTTTTACAGCACTGGCAGCAGAAGCAAATATCGGGGATCGCAAAGGCAGTAACAGCGCGATATGCTGTATGGCATGCTCTTTATCAACCACGATAGGGTCGGGTAGCGATTCAATTTCTTCAGGCATGATGAGCGTATCTGTGGGTTCTTCTGTTTCCACCTCAACCTGAACCTCAACCTCAGGGATAGGGAGGATCGGCTTTTCATCCACAGGCCTATGCGGTAGTGTGGGTGTACAAGCGTATAGTGCGAAAAAAGCCAAGAGTACAAGGAGTACACGTTGCATAACGAACATCCGCAAAAATTAGAGTCCGCATTATATGTAGTTGCCACACCGATTGGAAATTTACGCGACATTACTTTGCGCGCGCTTGAAGTTCTGACTTCAGCCGATGTGATTGCAGCAGAAGATACCCGCAATACCAATCATCTGCTGACTCATCACCAAATCAGCAAGAACAGACTAATGGCAGTACATCAGCATAATGAGCGTGGTGGAGCTGAAAAAATCATTGCGTTGCTACAAGCAGGAAAAAGTGTGGCTTTTGTCAGTGATGCGGGTACACCAGCGGTGAGTGACCCTGGCGCGTTGCTGGTGCAAGCTGTGCTGGCAGCTGGTTTGCGTGTTGTCCCCATTCCGGGTGTCAGTGCGGCAGTCGCAGCACTGTCCGCGTCGGGTTTGGTAGAGGCGCATTTTTTGTTCTATGGCTTTCTGCCCAACAAATCCGCAGCACGTCGCGCTGCGCTGCAAACCTTGATCAGCCACCCTTATGCGTTAGTGTTTTACGAGGCACCGCATCGTATTGTTGAAAGTGTATCTGACTTGTGTGCGGTGTTGGGAGGGGAACGACAGCTTGTGCTCGCGCGTGAAATTACCAAAATGTTCGAAACCATCCATGCATGTACATTGCAAGATGCCGAGGCATGGTTGCTGTCAGACAGCAATCAGCAACGTGGCGAATTTGTAATTTTGGTGTCGGGCGCGCTACCCGAAACAGGCTTGTCTGCAGATGCGGTTCAAACCTTAACGCTACTGCTCAAAGAATTACCACTCAAACAAGCGGTACAACTTGCCACAAAAATTAGTGGCGCCAACCGCAACGAACTTTATCAACACGCATTGGCGTTAAAAAATCAGAATAGTTAGCGATGACAAGGTTTCATGACACTCTAGGGCAATAAGGGTTGGTTTGTGTTTTAAATGTGATTGGCTTCGAACTTTTTGATACCGGCCATAGAGAATGTCGTAATATGTTCAGCGATCACTTCGATCTCTTGACTATCAAAATGTATTTCGGGATGCAGGTGCTGTAATACCAGTTGTGAATGTCTATAGAATAAACACTGTCCAAGGATGCTGTGCACGCAAAGGCGCAAATCTTCCTCTTTGGCATTTTTGCCGATGATTTCTCGTACCAACTTGCTTAAAAATTCATGCATAGGGCCTATCGCTTCGCGCACAATTTTTTCCAGTGCGGAGGTCGGTTCGGCCAATTCGCGTGCCATTATCTGACATTGAGAAGATGGGTTATTTTCATCCAGCAGCATCAACAGAAAGTCATGTATGAACAAGCTAAGGCGTTTTTTTGGACATTCACTGGCGGTTACATTGGCATTCTGCATGGCCTTGAGAGATGCGAAATTCAAGGCTTCTGAGAGTAGACCATCCTTGCTGCCGAAGTGATAGTTTACCGCTGCAACATTCGCTTTGGCGCGCCGGCATATTTCGCGTACCGTCGCCCCCTGAAACCCATGCTGTGAAAATACCTCACGTGCCGCGTCCAATAAGCGTACCCGAGTTTGTTTGCTGGCCGTTCTAGCTTGTACTTCTGACATCATGTATCAGATGGTAATTGATTCGTTTGGGCAAGATTGCGTGCATGTCCGGGGAAGAAACGTCGCACCACCACAAAGAATACTGGTACCAAGAATACTGCCAGTACGGTAGCAGCGATCATGCCGCCCATTACTCCGGTACCAATTGCGTGACGACTTTGTGCGCCTGCTCCAGAGGAAAAGGCCAACGGCGACACCCCTGCAACAAAGGCAATCGAGGTCATCAGAATCGGACGAAAGCGCAAACGGCAAGCTTCCATCGTTGCATCTATCGCGCTCATACCTTCGTCCTGCAGTTTGCGCGCGAATTCTATGATTAGGATCGCGTTCTTCGATGACAAGCCGATAATAGCAATCAGACCCACTTTGAAATACACATCATTGGGTAATTCACGCATCGTAACCGCCAACACTGCACCGAAGACACCCAGCGGTACGACCAGCAATACCGCAAACGGTATAGACCAGCTTTCATACAAGGCTGCCAGACACAAAAACACAACAATCAATGAAATGGCAAATAGCATAGGTGTTTGCGTACCGGATTGACGCTCTTCATAGGATGTGCCTGACCATTCAAAGCCTATTCCCGGCGGTAGTTTGTCGGCAATCTGCTCCATTGCTGCCGCTGCCTCGCCCGAACTGCGCCCTGGTGCAGGGCCACCCGAAATCTTCATTGCTGCGAAGCCGTTATATCTATCAAGCTTAGGTGATCCCGAGGCCCACTCAAGGGTCGCTAGCTCTGATAGCGGAACCATGCCCCCATTATTATTACGAACTGACAACTTTAGAATGTCTTCAGGCGTACTTCGGGTTTTTGCCTCGGCCTGCATTTGTACCCGCAAAATACGCCCTTGGCGAGTAAAGTCATTGATATAAGCCACCCCTAATGATGATTGCAGGGTTTCATTCAAATCTGCAATGGATACTCCCAAAGTTTCAGCTTTCAAACGATCTATATCAAGTATTAATTGTGGTCCCGCTTCCTGTCCATCCGGGCGCACACCTGCCAAAACCGGATTTTGTGAGGCCATGCCCAATGCCATATTGCGTGCTTCCAGTAATTTGTCCCTGCCTATCCCGCCACGATCTTGCAGCCGAAAGTCGAAGCCACCCAATGCAGCCAACTCGGGAATCGGCGGTGGATTAATAGCAAAGATAAATGCCTGCTTGATCTGGAATAACGCCATGTTTGCTTTGCCAACCAGTGAAACGGATGAACTCCCATCAGCTGTACGTTCGTCCCAGCCTTTGAGCGTTACGAATACAATACCGACATTCTGTCCACTCCCGCCAAAAGAAAAGCCTGCAATCGCTATCACGTGGTTAACTTCTGCTTGGCCAAGGTAAAATTTCTCGACTTCTCCTAACACTTCGAGCGTTCTGGCTTGCGTTGCTCCCGGAGGTAGTTGGACGATATTGATGAAATATCCTTGATCTTCTGCTGGTAGAAAACTGCCAGGTAGCTTGCTGAACATCCATCCCATTGCCATGAAAATGACCAGGTAAACCAGTAGATAGCGACCAGTTTTTTTGACGATACTGCTAACACTGCCCAGATATTTATCAGTGGTCTTGGCAAAGAAGCGGTTAAACCATCCCAGTGGGCCACGAATGGGCAACAATTCTTTGCCGGGTGTATGTTTAAGTATGGAAGCACATAGAGCCGGTGTGAGGGTTAATGCCATCAGCGCCGAGAACATCATGGTCAATACCAAAGTGACTGCAAATTGACGATATATTGCTCCTGATGAACCCGGAAAGAATGCCATCGGGATGAATACAGCCATCAATACGACTGTTATGGCGATGATTGCGCCTATGATTTGATCCATCGCCTTGCGAGTTGCATCACGCGGAGACAAGCCTTCTGTAGTCATGATGCGTTCCACGTTTTCTACTACCACGATGGCATCGTCCACGACAATACCTATAGCCAACACCATAGCGAATAACGTAAGCACGTTGATGGAATACCCCAGCAAATACAAGCCCACCAAAGCGCCTACCAACGCAATTGGAATAACGATAGCTGGAATTAAAGTTGCGCGCCAATTTCCCAGGAACAGGTACATCACCAGCACGACTAATAGCAACGCTTCGGCTAAACTTTTTAATACTTCCTTGATAGAAATATCAATGAATTTTGACGTGTCGTAAGGTACAACCCAGTCAATGCTCTTGGGGAAGAACTTGGCTAGTTCTGTCATTCTGTCCTTGACTGCCTGGACCGTATCCAGTGCATTTGCACCCGGTGTCAATCTAACCGCGATTGCTGCGGTGGGTTGTCCATCTATGTGAGCCGCACGATTGTAATCTTGCGCGCCTAGCTCAACACGTGCCACATCTTTTACGCGTAGTGTGGATCCATCAGGATTGGTGCGCAGCATGACATTGCCGAATTCCTCCGGAGTGGAAAGCTTGCTATGGGTAACTATGACTGCATTGAGCTCTTGTCCAGGCAGCGAAGGTAATTGACCGAGCTCACCAGTAGCTAGCTCGGAATTTTGTGCGCGCACCGCACGTGCTACGTCCGCAGGCGAAATGTTGTAACTTTGCAGTTTTTCCATCTTGAGCCATAAACGCATCGAGTACTCTGTGCCAAACAGCCGCGCCTCACCGACACCCGGTACGCGTCGGATACTGTCCACCACATTAGCTGCGGTATAACTGCCAAGCTCAACATCGCCGAGACTCTTATCAGGCGAAAATATTGAAACGAACATCACGTAGTTGCGTGCTGATTTGTTAACGGTGATGCCCAATCGACGGACATCATCCGGCAAACGAGCTTCAGCACGCTTGACACGGTTTTGCGCCTCAACCGAGGCGAGGTCGAGGTTGGTGCCCGCATTAAACGTAAGAGAAATACTGCCACTCCCCAAGCTGGAAGCAGATTCCATGTACAGCAAATTCTCAATACCGTTCATTTCCTGCTCTAACAGAGCAATAGCCGTTTCTTCAACTACCTGTGCTGATGCACCAGGATAGGTAACACCGATAGACAATGCGGGTGGTGCAACAGAGGGATACTGGGCAACGGGAAGATTGTTCAGGGCCAATATCCCACCTAATAGAATAATCAGTGCGATCACCCAGGCAAAGATCGGACGGTCAATAAAAAATTTTGCGAACATGCTGAATCCTTAGAGTTTGCTACTTGTCGCAGCAGACTTTGCAAGCGGTGGCGACTTATCATCAGACAGGAATACCGGTGTTACGGGCGAACCGGGGCGTGCTTTCTGTAAACCATTAACAATCACCTGTTCTCCACCTTTTAAACCCTTGGAAATAATAAAGTCAGATCCAGACATTCCTCCGGTTTGCACTGGCACAGGCATCACTTTGTTTTCTGCCCCCACTAACAAAACAAACTGCCCATCAGGTCCAATTTGGACCGCCCGCTGGGGTACTCGTATGGCGTTTTCAGTAACGGCCTCAGGAAAACGGATGCGCACGAACATGCCGGGCAACAGGTCGCGTTTAGGATTTGGGAACTCTGCACGCAAAGATACGGAGCCGGTACCCGGGTCGACTGCCATGTCAGTAAAGAATATTCTGCCATTCTGTGGATAGACGGTGCCATCCTCGAACAGCAATTCCGCTTTGGTGGATTTGTTGCGCTTGAGAGTACCAGCCTTGATTGCCTGCTTGAGGCGCAGCAAATCTGCGCTGGATTGCGTAAAGTTGGCATAAATTGGATCCAGCTGCTCAATGGTTGCCAAAAGGGTGGCTTCACCCTTGCCAACAAAAGCGCCTTCAGTCACTAAGGCGCGTCCAATATGACCTGATATTGTGGCGGGAACACTGGCATTTTCCAAATCTTCCGCCGCATGTGACAGCGCTGTCTCTGCTTGCTTTACTTTTGCTTCGGCCAGATCGTAGCTTTGTTGGCTGACCAGCTTCTGTTTTAACAAGGATTTGAATCGCTCCAAATTCTGGTTGGCAACGGCCAAATCTGCCTTGGCAGATTCTGATGTAGTTTTATAAATACGCGAATCAATTTGGAATAATGACTGACCCGCTTTGACATTACTGCCTTCCCGAAACAGGCGTTTTTCAATTACCCCTTCAACTCGTGCGCGTACCTGCGCAGTTCGAAAAGCCTCAAGACGACCCGGTAAATCCTGGGTGATAGTTACACTACCCGTGCCTACCGTTACTACTTCCACTTCAGGAGGAGGCATTCCTGCGCCTGGCATACCTTGGCTGCCTGCCGACTTGTCGTCGTTCCCACACCCAGCCAAACTGGTGAAAAGCAATACAAAAAAAATCGGTTTGATCAGCGTTGTCATATTTGAAATCTCGCAAAGTAAAGAAAATTGCAGACACTACACGAACAGTTTGAAACACTGTGAATACGTAGTATGAGCAACAACTATTGAGTAATGGTATTCAAAATTACTGTGGTCTGTATCCGCAACCGAATATTAGGCGGTTGGGACAATACTTGAATAGTGACTTGAGAGTATCAAACGCTTGTTTGAATGTAAAGTGCAGCAGTAGAGTAAGGAATATGAAGTTCTACATCAATAAATAAATTGAATATTACATTTTTATAACTTCATTTAACTCGTCACCACCAAGTGGTTGAACAGTTTCAAACTGGTGCTGAAGGACTCGTATATTTGCCTCAGAAGCATCATTCCCCTTAGCAACACGAATAGTGATGCGTTTGCGTAGTGTGGCATACGCTGCTTCAGCATACAATATCCTGAATGGTACTCTGCGCCGTTTAGCGGCGGCCCGGAATAAATCACGTTTCCAGCGCTCAAGGAAAGCGGCGTCGACAATTACCGGCCAGCCAGTGTTTAATAATTCTTCAGCTAAATGTAAAAGATGCTCATAAGTACGTTGGTTAGCTTCTTTCGTATACAACTCTTGCCCGACTTTATTTCCGCTTTGCGTCATTGCATCCAATCCGGCCAAGCGCTTACGTTCGATATCAGAGCGTAGCCGTATCATTCCGTAGTCTTGCGACACAGACTGACTAAGCGTGGTTTTTCCGGAGCCTGAAAAACCATGTGTGATCCACAGTTGTGTTGGTATTTCTTGTGTAAGTTGTTCTGCCAGCAGTAGACAAGTGTCAACTTCGCTTTGTAGTGCGACGCTGTCACCAGACTGTTCAGCTCGAAGTGCAGCTACCTTGGTGCGTACCATGGCACGGTATACAGCGTAATAGCGTAACAAAGCGACACCCGCATAGTCGCCAGTAATTTCCAGCCAAACATTCAGAAAATGCATGGCCAAATCGCCGTGCTGCCGGTGTAATAAATCCATGAAGCAGAAGGCTACTTCAGAAATGACATCAATCCAGCGAAGTGCGGCATTGAATTCGATGCAGTCGAAAATAACAATCTGTTCGTTTACCCACGCAAGGTTACCCAAGTGCAAATCACCGTGACATTCGCGAACCATACCTTCACGTTTACGCTTGTACATCAGCGGTGTAAGTCGCATATGTTCGGCAGTACTCCAGCTTTGTATTGCGTTCAGACGATGAATAGTATCCGGGTCTGGGCATCGGTCAGCCAAGAGTCGAAAGTTTTCCATGACAGGTTGGGCAATTGAATCCGGGTCGCCCCATGTATTGTCTCTAGAGGCAGTTTTGCATTCATGAAGATGGAACTTTGCCAGTCGTGTAGCAAGCTTATCTATTTGCACAGTACTCAAGTTGTCCCGCTCTTCTAGTCGATCCAGTGTGGCATCAAGCGGGAACTGACGCATTTTCACCGCATAATCAATAAGTTTGCGCTGGTCAACTACTTTAGCGCTATTGAAGCGGGGTGAATCATAATTGCCAGTTATAGTGACTACGTCTAGATAATAATCAGCCGCCAGTCGCCGGTTTAAACGAATCTCATCGGTGCATGCCTCCTGGCGCAAAGTTAAGTTACTAAAATTTAGAAAGCCTAGATCAATCGGCTTTTTGATTTTGTAAGCATACGCGCCGGTGAGTAACACCCAAGAGATATGTGTTTCAACCAACTGTATGTTGTCTACGGCATGGTCGTAGCAGGCGTGGTCTGTAAGTAACGCACGGATTAAAGGCGGGAGATGTGCTATTTCAGCAGAAGTTGAAATGGTGTGGTTTACCATAGGGCAGACTCAAATACATGTCGTGGACAACACAGAATTCATAACTAGAACTGTCTTATGATATTGAACTATCTGAAACAAAATCTGCAATTAAGCCGCGTGCAAATTCTAAATCAGTTTCTGGAACCATAAAAGTTTGCGTATTGTAAGGGCTGATTTGAACACCGGGATAAAGCTTACCAAATGCGCCACCACGAATAAAAAATGGAATTTGATAAGCTTCCAGCAATCCTGATATTACTGAGGCTTCAGATTCTGTCGCTGGAGTATAAAGGGGCACCATAGCGTAAGTTAAGGAGCATAAATTTAAGGAATGGCTCGCTTGAGTACAATGTTAGCAGAATTGCTGGAGGTCAATTTACATCTTGCTTTGCTATTTTTTTAAACGACTGAGAAGGCACGGTGACAATATAACTAGACCAGCCAATATGCCGGGCATTCCTTCGTAGACAGCACTATGCCACCCAAGATAACGCCAAAGAAGTGCAACGGCCAAACCGGAAATAATTGCAATCATACTTGTTCTTGTACCCGGCTTGCCGCCAAGGGCGAGTACGATTAAGAGTGGCGCAAATGCACTGGCAAGGCCCGACCAAGCCATAATTACCAACGCAAAGACACTTTGTGTGTTGAGTAATGCCCACAATAAGGCAAGCAAAGTAATGCTGGCCGTACCGATTTTTAATAACCTGGTGTTTTCAACCTTATGAGGGAGTAAATCATGGGTGAGTGCGGAGGAGCAACTAAGAATTAAAGAGTCAGCCGTAGAAATGGTGGCGGCAAATATTCCGGCTAGTATCATGCCAACCATGGCTGGTGGCAGTAATTCCAGCGCCATTGTAGGTAGAGCCAGTTCCGCATCAAAGGTGCCAGGGTCGACAAGATATATGCGGGACAACATGCCGACTCCCGTTGCCATTGAATAGAAGATTGTGAACCACAGGTAGTACCAAAATCTGGCCTGATTCATTTTGCTGGAGTCGTCTAGCGTCATAAATCTAACCATGATGTGTGGTTGTCCTATTACAGACAATCCTGCAAATGCCCAGCTGACAGCAAATAACATCCCACCAAAAAAGCCGGGCAAAGCGAGATCTTTGGGGAACCAATCCATAAACCCTGCGACATCACTCATTTGTATGATTGCTGTATTCACACCACCAATATTGGAAGTTGCAACAACCAACAATAACCCCATGGCCAACATCATGACTACAGATTGGGCTGCATCCGTCCAAATGGATGCGCGAATCCCACCAGCAAAACAGTATGCCATTACCAGAGCTGCTCCTATAACAGCTCCTGACCATGTGGGCCAATCAAGCAACACATGTAGCGCTTTCCCGCCGGCTACTAACTGGGCACTGGCATAGGCCAACATAAAGAGCAGTGAGATGCCGCCAATAACCGCTTGTAAAGAGCGGCCTTGTCCACCATTCCAACAACTCAACACACCTGCAAAGCTGGCCTCTCCAGTTTCCTGAGTTGCAATCCTTAAACGGGAATGTATAAAAGTGGAAGACAGAAAATCTCCTGCAATCCAGCCAAACATCAGCCATAAGGAGGCTAAACCAGTCATATAGGTATAACCAATTACACCAATAAACATAAAGCCGCTATTGTTGGTTGCGACAGCTGATAAGCCAACCAAAAAAGGTGAAACAGACTTGCTTGCTAAATAATAATCTTGCTTGGTATTGCGACTGCTGAATATTGAAGCAATACCGATAATTGCGAACAAGCTCATGAAAAGTGTAAAGGTTAGAATCATATGTAGTCACTTTATTACACTATATTCGCGCTAACCTCGGCGTACTTAACCTCTGAGGAATTGTAGACTTCAATCCTTAATAGCATCGGCTCTTAACTCATAAGCACCTTGAGCGTTGTGGACCTCATTGCCATGTAAAGGCGGATTAAAAACGCAAGCCATTGTCATTTCCGTAACAGCACGCAATATATGTTTATCATGTTTATCCAGCACGTAAATTGTGCCCGCCCTGATAGGGTAAATTTGTCCATTGTCCAAATCTTCTAGCTCACCCTCACCGCTGATGCAATAAACTGACTCCAAGTGATTTTGGTAATGCATCTTCAAATCCGCCCCGGCATAAATAGTGGTGATATGGAAAGAAAATCCCATGCTGTCGTCTTTGAGTAGTAATCGTACGCTCTCCCAACCGTCACTTACCACACGCCTATCGCTTCGTTCGGCGGAATATAATGTTCGTACTATCATTGAAATACTCTCTTCACGTAATGCTCTTGTGGTTATAGAACAGTGGTCTTTAATTTGAATCTGCGGGAAAGAAATCCTTTTCTTCTGGAATTCGTCTGAAATGATCACATGATTCGCTGATGCTTTCCTCAATCATATCGAGTCCCTTGGTAAGTGATTTATCCGAGATCGTCAATGGACACAGCAACTTGATTACGTGATCTTCTGCACCGCTAGTCTCGATCATTAACCCTTTTTTAAAGGCGCGTAATGAGATGTCGCTCGCCAATCCCCCGCTAACACAGTTGATGCCCTGAAACATTCCACGCCCGCAGGCAATAAAATTTCCATCTCCATATAGCTCAACAAATTTATTCAAGCGACTTGATATAACTTGTCCTTTTTTCTCAATACTCTTTGCGAATTTATCATCCGACCAATAGTGATTGATAGCAGCGGTCGCGGTGATGAAAGCATGGCTGTTGCCCCGAAATGTACCATTGTGTTCACCGGGCTTCCACATATCCAGTTCTGACTTCATAAACACCAGCGCCATAGGTAAGCCATAACCGCTCAGTGATTTTGACAGTGTGACAATATCCGGTTGAATCCCGACTGGTTCAAAACTGAAAAAAGTCCCAGTTCGGCCACAACCCGCCTGGATATCATCAATGATTAACAGGACTTCATGTCGACGGCAAACATCTTGTAAAGATCTCAACCATTCAAAACCCGCTGCGTTGATGCCACCTTCACCCTGTACCGTTTCAACTATAGCCGCCGCTGGTTTATCTACGCCACTACTGGAATCCGACAAAATCTTATCCATATATGCAGTGGTATCGAAACCATCACCTAGATAACCGTCATAGGGCATGCGTGACACCCCCCCTAAATTGATTCCAGCCGCCCCTCGATGGTGCGAATTACCAGTTGCGGCTAACGCACCTAAAGAAACACCATGAAATCCGTTAGTGAATGAAATGATGTTATGGCGTCCAGTGATATTACGCGCTAATTTCAGTGCTGCCTCAACAGCATTTGTTCCTGTTGGGCCGGTAAATTGTACTTGGTAATTCAGATTTCTGGGTTTCAGAATTTTGGCCTGAAGTGTTTCCAGAAAACGTTGCTTCGCGATGGTATGCAAGTCTAGGCCATGCGTGATACCGTCAGCTTCGATGTACTGCAACAGATCCTTTTTAAATAAAGGATTGTTGTGTCCGTAATTCAGAGTGCCTGCACCTGCAAGGAAGTCCAGAAACTCATTTCCCTCGCTGTCATACAAAAATTCACCGCATGCGCGATCAAAAACACGCGGAAAGGATCGGGCGTAGCTGCGTACTTCAGATTCTAGTTCTTCAAAAATTTTCATTTAAAAATTTCCTATAACAATGAAAGTTGATCAACACACTTTTGCATCTAAAGGGCCGATTTTTACCAAGTATTCCGTATCATGTTCATCTTGAAAGTGCATTGATTTATCAAACATGGCTGAACGGATTATTTTCGTGTTTTGTTCAGTCGCGAAGCCAGTAAATAATTTCCATGATGCTTCGTTGTCGGCGGTAATAGATGTCTCGACAAAGCGAATACCTTGAGTGGTCAAACGAGCTAATAAATTGCGTAACATCTTGCGCGCTAGGCCATGACCTCTTGCATTGGGGTGAACTGCCACTTGCCATATGAACAGCGTGTCTGGCCGATCGGGAATGCGATAAGCGGTCACGCTACCAATCAAATCAACGTTGCTGACAGCAGCAATTGAAGTTGCTTGGAAATGGCTACATTGCAGTAAATTGCAATAGGAAGAGTTTGAATCGAGTGGAGGACATGCACTCACCAATCGATGAAGTGCCATCCCGTCGGTGGGCTCCAAAGCTCGGAATTGATAGGTAGCAGATACGTGTTTCGCTAAGATGGTTTTTTCAGATATATCGGCCAAAGCATAATGCGGCGCAGGAAAATGCTAAGAGCCTGGCGCCACTGGGGATTAGTAAATTGACCTTTAACCCTAACACATCACTTTGGACAGTGCCAGTTTTGGCACGTGCTGTAACTCAGGCGATGTGCTGAAGAATGCGCTGAATATATGAAATACAATCCCTCAAGTGTTGGATGAGCTAATTAATTATTCGAACTGTCAGTTTCTTTTGTTGCTTGCCACATTCCCCAAAGCGCATCCTCGAAGTTGTGTGCAAAGCGTGGTGCGTCGAATAACGGAGCAGTTCTCACCTGCTCACGCAATCTGGCTCGTAATGCTGATAATTCAGGAATGTCGCTGGCCAGTGCAATAGCACGATTAATGTAATCTTCTTTGCTCGTAGTTATCCAGTCTTTCAGTCCTGCAGCAGTCATCAGGCTGGCACCTTGCCGTGCCAACAGCGTATCACCTGCCAGAGTTAGCGTTGGCACACCCATCCATAAGGCTTCGCATGTGGTCGTGCCGCCAGGGTAGGGAAAAGAGTCCAACACCATGTCTATTTCGGAGTGAGCTGCCAGATAAGTTTCGCGGTTAGTAGAAACATGCAACGTGACCTGTTCCGGTTTGATGCCTTGTTTTTGCATGCGTGGTATCAACTGTTTTACTACTACCGGATCTCCAAATTGATAGCATTGCCAGCGCAGATGTGCATCGGGGAGTGCAGCAAGAATCTCTGCCCATAAGGTTAAAACCTTGTCGTCAATCTTGGCCATATTCTGGAAGCAACCAAAGGTGATATGGCCAGATTCCAGTGCAGGCAACGGCGCGACTGGCAGGTTTGTTTCAGGTGGACTAAAGCAGAGTCGTGTCTCAGGCAGATACCATATTTTTTCGATAAAGTTTTTCTGATGAGCTTCTGGGACGCCCACCGGGTCGGCTAGTAGGTAGTCAACTTCGGCTACTCCGGTGGTGGCGAAATATCCTAACCATGAAGCTTGTACGGGTGCGGGCTTCCAGGCAAATACAGGCAATCGCCCGTGACGGGAATGTCCCGACAAATCGAGAAGTATATGTATACCATCAGTGTGAATCAGTTGAGCTGCATCTCTATCGCTCATTCCAACCAGTGGTTTCCATGCTGAAAAACATGGCTGAATGCGGTCGGTGAGGGCATCAGTATTTGCGTCGGTCGGGTAGGCTATCAACTCGATACGTGCAGGATCCAATTCTGCTAGCAGACTTTCAAGAAAATACCCGACAGGGTGATTGCGCAGGTCGCCAGATACCATACCAACTCGTAAGCGTTCTGGCTTATCTGCGCACCGCCAGGCGGTAAAGCGCGCATCCACCTTTTCAGATACTGCTTGACCATATTTTCGTGCCTCATCCAGACAAGCTGCTGGCGAGTGGCTGGCAGAATAGTTCAGCGTGAACAGTAGCCGACTATAAATGCCGGCAGAGTCATCACTTATGCCTATCGCACGACGGTAACTTTCGACTGCATCATTTGGCTTGCCGAGAGATTTAAGGGCATTGCCGAGGTTGCTATGTGCATCTGCATAATCGGGTTGTATTTCCAAGGCGCGGCGGTAACTGGCCATTGCTTCATCAAGGTATCCGAGGTCTTTAAGGGTGCTACCAAGGTTGCTGTGTGCTTCCGCGTAATCAGGTTTCAATTCTAAGGCGTGCCGGTAACTGGCAATGGCCTCATCAAGATGGGCGACATCTCTGAGGGCATTACCCATGTTGAAATGAGCATAAGCAGAATTGGGATTTAGCTGAACAGAGCGACGAAAGCTCACCAATGCCTCATCAATTTCCCCGGTCTCTTTCAAAACATTGCCGAGATTACTATGCGCCTCAGCATAATTGGGTTGGAGTTGTAAAGCTTGACGATAACTGGCTATCGCCTCGTCGA
>Ga0316187_10000864_pt1 | contig 25092 bp, 35 predicted proteins | sample CroRivburrow1_MG_FD_204927 | JGI IMG/M metagenome (GOLD analysis project Ga0316187, IMG submission 204927) | Coastal sediment microbial communities from Maine, United States - Cross River worm burrow 1 | ecosystem: Environmental > Aquatic > Marine > Coastal > Sediment | place: USA: Maine...
TCCGTTCGCCGAGGTCACGCTGGAAACCGAGGATGGCAACTTCCAGCGATGGCTCCTTCGTGTCGGTATTGAAAGTGGGGAGTGGGCGGCCCGGCGGGAGGATGTGGCAAGCCGGGACGGATTCCAAGCACCACCACCATGGCTATCCTGGATACCCGACGAGAGTGCGGTTTTCGCTCAGCGCTATCGTGCTCGTTGGGACCTCCCCGAGTCCGTCAGGGCAACGCGTTTGACCCTCACCCGCCTTCCTGCACTGCAATCCAACGTCGGCATCGCGATCCTCGATCTGGAGCTCCGGCCATGAGTAGCGGGAATTCAGTCTCTACTGCCGGGGTTCTCCTGGTGGGTGCAGTTGCGGCATTCGCCACCCGATTTGCTCTGCCTCTAGGCCCTGAGGATCCATTCCGCGAAACACTGATCGCCTTGCCGCTAATCCTGGCGTCGTTCTTTGCCTTGGGAAATTGGGCCATCGCCCGCAGGGGTCGGCCGACCCCCGAACGGGTCGTCCTGTTGGAGTGGGCCTCACTCGCGTTCCTCATCCTCCTCGCTCTCGCTAGGAAGAGTCTCGGGTTTCTCGGCGATCCGACTATCCTCGACGGCATCATCGCCGCCGGCTTTCTTCTTCTCCTGGGTCATCGAACCGCTCGCGTCCTGATCGCGCTCCGGCCTACCCTGGAACAGAGCGGACAGAAGAGGCCTTCGATCGCATTCTTCTACTTGCCCTTCCTCGTGTATCTCGCGATTCTCCCCTGGTCCTCGTTCCGGCACGCTCCCGATGGCGACGAGCCCCACTACCTGCTGCTGACCCACAGCCTGGCCTACGATCTGGAGACCGACCTGGCCAACAACTATGCCGAGGGCGATTCGCTCGACTTCATGAATCGGAGTCTGGAGGCGCAGTTGGGAGACCCCGTCGGGCCGAATGGTGAGCAGTACTCACGTCACAATGTGCTGCTGCCGCTGGTCCTAGCCCCGGCCTACCGCTTGTCTGGGTTGGCCGGCGCTCTGGTGGTCATGGTGGCTCTCACCGCGGCTCTGGTCTGGGCAACGCTCGCCCTGGCGATGGCCTACCGTCTCTGGGAGCCAGTCGGAGCCCTCCCGGCCTATGCGATTCTCGCCTTCACGGCACCCCTGCTGCTCTACTCCTATCAGGTCTGGGTCGAGGTTCCCGCGGCCTTGCTGACGGTGCTGGCTCTGACGCTCATTCTCCGCGCGGCCGACGAGGAGTCCCACGGCTGGGCAACCTGGATGCGCATCGGTCTCCCCATCCTGGCGCTGCCATTCTTGAAAATTCGCTTCGTACTGCTGGCGGGATCTCTGGTGCTTCTGGCCAGTTGGTATGCCGGTGGCGCGAAGGCCCGGCGGCGAACCGCTCTCCTCCTTGCGACTCTTGGCGGGGTCACGGTCTCGATTCTGCTGTTCAATCGACTCTTTTTTCAAAATCCGCTCAAGTACCACGACATCGACGGTTTGCGCGCCTATGCTCAGTCACCCCTGACCTACCTGCAAGGCTTCCTGGGCCTGTTCTACGACTGCGCTTTCGGGCTTTTCGCATTCGCACCAATCTGGCTTCTGGCCTTGCCGGCCGCTCTGTTGCTTCTGCGACATCACAATCGAGTGCTCATCGATTCGCTCTTCGTGGTGTTGCCCTATCTGTTGATGGTGGCTCCTCGCGGCGAGTGGTTCGGCGGCTGGTCGCCGCCGTTTCGCTACGGCACCGTCGCCCTGCCCTTCCTGGCGCTTTGGCTCGTCCCGCTACTGTCGGAGCCGAAGCGTGGAGGCCGACAATTCCTGATCGCTGTTCTGGCCGCCGCAACGGCTGCGCTGACCATTGTCTGGATCGTCGAGCCCGGTTGGACCTACAACCTGGCGCATGGCCGGAGTCATCTGCTCGACTACCTGTCCAGCGCGCTGAAAGCCGATGCCGCCAGGTTCTTCCCGAGCTCGACTCGCCCACGCCTGGCCACCTGGATCTGGCCCCTTCTCACGATTCCAGCGGTTTGTCTCCTGTGGTGGGTGCCAAAGCGAGGCGCTCGTGCGGGGGTCGTTCTTGGGTTGTGCTCTGCCCTGTTGTTACCAGCTCTCGTCGCCTCCGGTTCCCTGCAGCGCCATACCTCGATTGTCGAGTTCGAAGATCCATGGATCCAGCCCTCCGGAGGTGAGGTCTACCCGGAGCTGTGGGTGGTCTATCGGCCTCGATATCGGGGTGGCTGGATCCTGCCGGCTGAACAGAGTGTGTCGATTCCGGTGGTGCCTGGCGGCAGCTGGCTCGACCTGGTAGTGGAGCTCAAGGAGCCGACACCTCTCATGGGAGCAGCCGTGTTGGAGATCCGGTCGGGCGAGAAGAGCCTGAAACGACGACCGATCCAGGCCGAGGGCAGATGGCGGCGAGTCCGAGTGGCCGATCTCCCGTGGGAAGGTGACAGCCCCCTGGTCCTCTCCATTCGGCGCCGTGTCAGGGGCACGCATCCCGAGGTTCTCTTGGATAGGGCCTGGCTCGAGTGGCGTTAGCGGCAGCCATCGACAGGGCAATCTTCCTATCCACGATGCGATTCTGGGCATTCTTCCCCGCTCCCAACCAGCGACTCTCGGGCATTTTCCCAGGGCAGACACGACAGAATCCCCGAGAATTCCCTGTTCTCAAGGCAATTCTCACCGCGGTAGGCCGTCAACGAACATTCAGGCATGACTCTTGCTCTATTTCTCGAGGGGGGATCCTATGCCGAACGATGATCTGAAGGCCTTTGGAGTCGAGATTCCAGCGGGTGCTGACGATGCTCAGACGATGAGCCTCGATGCAGACGTGCGAGGCTTCACGGGGCTTCTGGTTGGCCTGGCGATCGGTGTCGCGACCTGGGGTTTGATCCTCGCAGTTTGGTGGCTGGTCTAGCGCCGCCAAGCGCCACCTCGGTCTCAAGTCCATTGCCTCAACTTCACGAATGACGGCCGGCAGGGGCGCCGGCCGCTTCAGCCCTCAGGGCCTTGACGCTGTGCGTCGTGGCAAGTCGCCCGAGATCAGGGCGAGAGTGGTCTGAACGACCTGGACCAGGGAACTGGGGTCGGCCACACCGCGTCCGGCGATGTCGAAAGCGGTGCCATGATCGACCGAAGTGCGCAGAAACGGCAGGCCGAGAGTCCAGTTCGTCGACAGGCCAAAGGCGCTCGTCTTGACCGCGATCAGCCCCTGATCATGGTAGAGGGACAGAACCCAGTCGTACTCGCCCTGCCGCGCCCGAGCAAATAGTGAGTCTGGGCTGTCAGGGCCCGAGACATCGACTCCCTGCTCTCTGGCCCGCTCGACGGCCGGCAGCACGATCTCGCTCTCCTCCGAGCCCAGGAGCCCGCCCTCGCCGGCATGTGGGTTGACGCCTGCGACCACCATGCGACCGCCCGCAGCGCGGTTCAGGAGAAGGAGTGCATCGACCAGCGCTGACTCGCGGATCTCGTCCAAAGCCTGTCTCAGCGGTAGATGAGTGGTCAGCAGGGCCACCTGCAGGTCCGGGGTCAGGAACGCCATCAGGTAATCGCGACCGTAGCGCTCCAGACCCGCAGCCGCCGCCAGATACTCCGTGTGGCCTCGGAAATCGGGCCTGTGGTGATGGGCGATGGAGGCCTTGCTGACCGGCGCGGTGACCAGGGCATCTGCACACCCTTCCTGCACCGCTTCGATGCCGCCATCCAGGGCTGCCATGGCCCCGCCCGCATCGGCCGCACCTGAGCGACCGAGATTCACGGGTCTGTCCTCAGCAACAGGATCGACGACGGGGATCGACTCCAGCGGCAGTGCTTCGATCTCGCTGCGGCTTGGAACGGCGGGAAGGTAGACCAACCGCTCGACAAGAGAGCCGCCGACGGAAGAAGGCACCGCTTCCAGCGCTACCCTCTCGGCAAAAACCAGCGGCCGCCACTCCCTATTCGGCGGCTGCTCGACCAACAACTTGGTGATGATTTCTGGGCCCACGCCGGCCGGGTCGCCTTGCGTCAGGGCCACTACGGAGATGTCAGCCAGAACGTCGCCCTCGCCTCTTGAGCTCCTCTTCCTTGTACATATAGCGGATCTGGTGCTTGTAGATCAGCAGGTTCGGCTCACTATGGCGATGGAACTTGATCGACCCCTTGTCGTACCACTCGATCCACCCGCGCAGCTCTTCTCCGTCGACCAGCACCAGGACCATGGGAGTCCGGGCTGCCATCTGCTTGAGAAAGTAGAACTCCTCGGCATTGGTCTGCTCGGGTGGCGCCTGCTTTCGCCGAACGGAACGGGCCTGCCCGTCCTTTCTGAAATCCGATGTGTCCGGCCTGATGAGCTTGCGATTCGTCATGGTCTGAGACTCTCGTTGGGGGATGCCGACTTCTTCTTGGCCGGCGCTTGGTACTGGTCATCCTCGTAAGCCAAACAGCACAGGAGACGCCCACACTGACCGGAGATCTTCGAGGGATTGAGACTGAGGCTCTGACGTTTGGCCATCTGAATCGAGATGGGTCGGAAATCCTGCAACCAGGTGGAGCAGCACAGCGTGCGCCCGCAGACCCCGATGCCGCCGATCAGTCCCGCTTCGTCCCGCGCACCGACCTGCATCATCTTGATCCTGGCTGCAAAGCGACGTGAGATCTCCCGCACCAGTTTGCGAAAGTCGATCCTTCCTTCCGCCGTAAAGTAGACCACCGCCTTGGAGCCGTCCAGGGCGAAGTCGACCTTGGAGACCTTCATTTCGAGGCCCAGGTTCTTGGCCCGCTCGCGGCAGAACTGCTTGGCGGCGAAGTCGTTCTCGAGCTTCTTTTCGAAATCGGCCTCGTCGTTGTCGTTGGCTCGACGCATGATCCGTCGGGCCGCGACCTTCTGGCACGGCTTGAAGACCGGCATCGGCGACTGCTCGACCTTGCCCAGGGCCGGCCCAGGATCGAGGTCGATTACGACCCGCTCGTCCTTGCAGAAGATCTGATCACCCGTGGCGCAGAGAGTGAGGTTGGACTCCTCGCCGACGCGGACCCCGACGTAGTTACCCTCCACACTGGTGGACATGCCCTTGTAGGAGCACCCCTGACACCCTGACATATTCACGCCACCCCTTCCACACGCAAAACAGATACCAGGCCGTGGCTGTCGGGACCTCTGTCAGAATCCCGTATTCCCTTGAAAATCCAAGGGATAGGCCGGTCTCCGTTGTCGTAGTTATGACAGTCTGATGCCATTATGGCAACGCCCTGTTGTCGTGTCAACGCGACCCGAATCGGTCGCTAGATGGGTCTGAAAGGAAGCTCAGGCCTCTCGCGTCAGCACGCGCCGGCCGATATCGCGACGCAGCACCTTGCTGGGCCATTGGATCCTGCCCGCCGCTTCGTATGCCAACCTGAGAGCATCTTTCAGATTGGAACCGGAACCGCACACGTTGAGCACCCGGCCACCGGCTGCGATCAGCTTGCCGTCCTTCAAAGCCGTGCCGGCATGGAACACCTCTACGCCGTCGAGCTCTCGAGCCGCCGTGATCCCGCTGATGGGTTCGCCCTTGACCGGATCGCTGGGATAGCCCGCGCTGGCCAACACGATGCACACCGTGGCCGCCTTGCGGAAATGGAGTCGTGAGACTTCGAACTTCCCAGCGGCCCCGGAGGCCAGCACCGGCAGCAGGTCGTCCTCCAGTCGCATGAAGAGCGGTTGGGCTTCGGGGTCGCCGAAACGAACGTTGTACTCCAGGACCCTGGGACCGTCCTCGGTCAACATGAGACCGGCGTAGAGGACTCCGATAAAGGGCCGGCCCTCAGCAGCCATGCCGGAGATCGTCGGGCGCATGACGCTCTCCAACACCCCCGAGGCGCTTTCGCCGGACAGCACGCCGGAAGGGCTGTGCGCTCCCATGCCACCGGTATTGGGCCCCGTGTCATCTTCGCCGATGCGCTTGTAGTCCTTGCTGGTGGCGAAGTTGAGGAGGCGCTCGCCGTCGCTCAAAGCGATAAAGGAGAGCTCTTCGCCCTCGAGACATTCCTCCACCACGACCCGGTCCGCCGCTCGGCCGAAGCGCCGATCATCGAAGAGCATCTTCAGCGCGGCATCGGCTTCGTCCTGATTGCTGACAATCAACACACCCTTGCCGGCAGCCAGGCCATCGGCTTTGAGGACCACCGGAAATCCGAACTTGGCCATCGCTGCCTTGGCCTCGTTGCCATCGTGGACAACCTCGAACGCCGCCGTGGGGATGCCATGCCGGGCCATGAACTCTTTGGCGAAGACCTTGCTGCCTTCGAGCTCGGCGGCCGGCTGCCGGGGTCCGAAGACGGCCAGGCCCCTCTCGTCGAGCTCATCGGCCAGACCCAGAGTCAGGGGCAGCTCGGGCCCCACCACCGTTAAGTCGATGTTCATCTCCTGAGCGAAGTCCGCCAGCTTCTGGACCTCGTCTGGTGCGATCGGCACCAGGTCCGCGACCTCCGCGATGCCGGGGTTTCCAGGCGCACAGTAGAGCTCCGTCAACAGGGGGCTCTGACGCAGCTTCCAGCACAGGGCGTGCTCTCGACCTCCACTGCCGACGACGAGTACTCTCATGGTTCACCTCGTTCAGGTTCGCGATGGTCACCCTCTGTGGCGACTGGCCACTCGAGGATAGCCTGTTCCACCTCATCGATCACGTAGTCCGGTGTCGATGCGCCCGCGGTGAGCCCGACGGTCCCAACACCGTCGAACCACTCGGGCTGCAGATCTCGCGGGCCCTGGATGAGATGCGATGGCTTCAAATCGCGACAGATCTCCCAGAGATGGCGAGTATTGGCACTCTGTTTGCCACCGACAATCAAAACAAGTCCCACGGCAGGATCGGCGCATAGGGCCTGGGCCGCATCCTGATTCTCTTTTGTGGCATAGCAGATCGTGTCGGCGCGTGATACATCAGCTGTCTTGGCTTCGATGAGCTTCACGACCTCTTCGTAGTCTTCCGAGTTGAGCGTCGTCTGATAGAGGACCTTTACCTTCGGATAGCGGCTCCAGTCTATCGCTTCGACCTCTTCGGCGGCCTTCAGAACATGGTAGGTGGCCGGATCCCGATCCCTTGTGTAGCCGATGACTTCGCGGTGCTCAGCCTCGCCGATGAAGACCAGATGCGAACCTTCGTCGAGAGCTCGGTCGGCCTCCTCGTGAATGTCGTAAACGAAAGGGCAGGTCGTGTCGAGAATCTTCAAGCTGCGACTCTGGGCCTGACTGTGAAACGACGGCGGCACTCCATGAGCAGAGAAGACCACAGTACCCTCATCAATCTCCTCGAGCGACTGGATGGTCGGCACTCCGAGCTGCTCCATCTCCTCGACCACGCGCTCGTTGTGGACCACCTGGCCGAGGATCTTGCCGTCGGCTCCGCCCAGAGACGCGAACTTCTTGACCTTGCGGTCAGCGACTCGCACGCCGGCGCAGAATCCGTACTTCTCGGCTCGTTGGACTCTCATGACAAGGCGGCGCGATTGTAGCAAACGACAGCGTCACAGCGAGCTGCCGAAAGCGTCCTCAGAAAAGGTCGTTTTCGCCAACCCATCAGACCACTGGAAGCCTGCATGCTTCGGAAAAAGCTACGTTTAGAAGGATTTTCAAGTGAGTTCTCCAACGCTGCCAACCTGGCACCCGGGTTGCTGTTCCTTTCTGTGGAGAGCATAGGAAACCTCGAACGAAAGGAGACGCCCGTGCGCCATACACTGAAAGCCCTGCTTGTAGTCATGAGTCTCTACTTCGTCTCTCTGCCGGCTCTCGCTCAGTACCCGAGCCGGCCGTACACCGGACCGCAAGCGCCCAAGAACCAGCTGCGGCTCAATGTCGGCTACTTCACCCCGAACGGCGGTTCGGACTACTGGAACGACAAGCAGCTCGACTTCACCGGCTCCTCAGAAGACTTCGCGAACGCCACTGTGGGATTGGACTACATCCGTCTGCTGACCGGCCGCCTCGGCCTGCTGGTGACGGCGAACTTCTGGGACGGCGACTCGAACCAGTCGTACCGGGACTACACGGATGACGTCGGCGCCAACATCACCCACACCACCAAGGTCTCGACCAACTCTCTCGAAGTGGGTCTGATCTACAGCTTTCTGCCTCGGCAGGCAGCGGTGATTCCCTACATCGGCGGAGCCGGAGGCTACTACGCGTGGGAGCTCGAGGAGGCCGGAGACTTCATCGACTTCGGTGCCTTTCCTCCGCAGATCTTCAGCGACAGCTTCTCTTCGAGCGGCGGGACCTTCGGTTGGTCCGGCATCTTCGGGCTCGAGATTCCTTTCGGCCAGAAATGGTCACTCCTTCTCGAAGGCCGGTGGCAGGGTGTTCAAGCCGAGCTGGAGGGTGACTTCGAGGGCTTCGGCACTCTGGACCTGTCGGGTGGCAGTGCTCGAATTGGAGCGTCGTATGGGTTTTAGAGGAGCGAGCAGGGCTCGTTCCTTTCGGTCCTGGGGCTTTGGTCCTGGGGATTGAGTTTCCGAACGCCTAGCAGAAGGCTTCTTCGTAATCTTCCATGGCGGCACTCACGACCTTGAGCGCATGCTCGCGGCCGTAGACGGCCTCCACCACCATCTGGGACTCCTGACCAGGAACCATCTTGTAGGTCCCAAAGTAGTGCCGCAGCCGTTCGACGAGAATCTCCTGGAGATCCGAGATCTCATTCATCGAACCGTAGAAGTAGTCGTCTTCTAGAACGGCCACGATCTTGTCGTCGGCCTCACCGCCATCGACCGCCTGCAGCCCGCCGACAATCTTGGCGTTCAGGATCACTTCACTCCTGTTGATCGGGCGCTCGCTGAAGACGCAGATGTCCAACGGGTCGCCATCGCCCCTTTCCGAGTTGGGCGAGAGTGCGTTGACCCGTTCGGCACAGTAGGTCTGTGGAATGAACCCGTACAGGGCCGGCGGCTGGGATGAGCTGCGCTGCGGTCGATCGACCCGCAGGTAGCCGGTCACCTTGTCGACCTCGTACTTCACCAGGTCGAAGGGCGTGATCTCGATGTAGGCGTGGACCAATCGCGGTGGTCGTCGTCCGACCTCCAGACCATGCCAGGGATGCGGTCGCCAGCGAAAGAAAGAAGTCGCTTCGGCCATTCATCTATCCTTTCGTGTCGGGAGAAAAGTCCACCAGCGCTGGCGGCTCCAAGAAAGGGTCCTCGAGCAGTGCGAGCGCAGCCTCGATGACGGCCACCTGCTTGGCAGGATCGTTCGGCGTGTCGAGCGGGTAACCATGGCGGAAGGGCACCAAGAGTCCCCTCGGAGGACGGACCTTCTCGGCCACGAACCTCAGCAGCTGGATGACAACCGTCGAGATCCCATGGCGCTCCAACTCGGCTGCGATCAGACCCACGGTCTGATTGCAGGTCGGTCACACCGGAACCAACAGAGCGACATCCACACCCTGAGCCACTAATCTCTCCCGCGCCGTAGGCAACACGTCCCGCACCATTCGACCGGTGGCCGTGATCGACCCCATGAAGGTCAGATAGCTCTCCGACAGCGAGCCGATGCGCCCCATCTCCAGTAGTTCCCGCATCCTGTCCAAGGGGAACGCGATGTTCGGATCCTGCTCGACACCCCGGTGGTCCCACGATTCACTGCGGTGATTCTCGACCAGACGGCTGACATCCGAGTCCCAAGGAACCTCGCGGTAGGAGGCGTCGCCCCCTTTGATGCTCTCGTCGAAAGGTGTCTGGTCATCCAGGGTCAGGCCGGCGGTAGACACCAGGCTCAGCCGACACTCGGACAGCGGCTTACTCAGTGGCGTCCACGGTACCGGATCGATCCGCCGCCACCGGTAGGTCTTGATGAACGCCTTGACTCCAAACGAGAACTCACTCATATCTCCCATGGCGGCCCTATCCTAACTCGCAAGGGCTGAGGCACCCGGCAGTCCTGCCGGGTGATCTTTGAGGGCTTGGGGGTTGGAGCGATCGGGCGTGCCTTCCGATCGACCTTTGAGCAGTGGGGGTCCCCCTCCCGTCACAGCTCCTGGCCCAACGCGTCATTGCTTCACCGGTGCCAGGGGTTCGGTGCGGGACCCAGGACCCAAGCCCCGGGACTGCTGGGCCTGCGGGCCAGTCGGACAGACCTCCACATTCCTCGTGGTTCAATCTGAGTCTGAGTCAACTGGCTCGGCCGGCTTCGGCACTGCATCTCGGACGATGGGGCGGGGGTTGCGGTCGACAGTGAGCTGGAAGACATCCGGACGACCGTAGTGACCGGCCACGTCGAGCTGGAAGCGCGGGCCCTGCATCAGCGCGGGATCGATCTCCCCGTAAAGGATCTCCTGGCTTTCCATCACCGGCTCGGTCACCCATTTGCCATCGGGATCGACGATCGCGCTGCCGCCGGGATTGATCCACTCCATCCCTGGAGGAAGAAACTCCTCCTTGAAGGCGAAGCTATCGGGGACGTCGTCGCGCCGCATCGCACTGCAGCAGCCGACTACGTAGACCCGACCCTCTTTCGCGATATGTCGTAGCGTCGACAGCCAGGGTTCACCCCTGTCCCACGTCGGGGCCACATGAATCTGGGTACCGCTAGCGTACAAAGCGAAGCGCGCCAGGGGCATGTAGTTCTCCCAACAAATCAATCCGCTCAACCGACCAACAGGCACGTCGTACACCCGCAGCGTGCTGCCGTCCCCTTGACCGTGCACGAAACGCTCGCCGACGGTCGGCACCAACTTGCGGTGGCACCCGAGGATCTGGCCATCGGGACCGATGAACAGCAGTGAGTTGTAGAGCGTGGCACCGCTTGCCTCCGCATTGCGCTCGTTGAGGCCCATGACCACCGTCACCTCGGCATCGCGAGCCGCCGCACAGAGCCTCTCAGTGGCCGCGTCGGGGACGCTCACAGAGTTGCCGAGGAGCTCGGTGTAGAGCTCCCGATGAGCCTTGGTGTTGCCGGAGGGAATGAACCAGACCCAGAACGGGTAGCCTGGTAGGTAGCCCTCGGGAAAAACGACGAGACGTGCTCCTTTTTCTGCCGCCTCGGCAATCAGGGCACACGCCCGTTCGAGCGTCGATTCGCGATCCAGAAAGATCGGCGACGCTTGGACAGCTGCGACCAGGAACGGCTCACTCGAGTGCTTCATCGATCCCTCCAGCTTGGGCTGTGACGGCTGCGCCCTCAGGGCGAAGGAAAGCCGAGCTTGGAAACCCTGCCTGCTGGCTCCGCGAATGGCACTGAGAGACCGGTCCAATGCACGGCGCTTCTCTCGACCAATTCGGACCAGACTGTCTCGGGGGAGGGATCGAAGACGAGGGACGGCTCTGCGGGCAGGATGCGCCAGCCTCCCCGCGCCAGCTCCGCGTCCAGCTGTCCTGCTGCCCAACCGGCGAACCCCAGGTAGAGCCGAAACTGCTTGTCGGAATCTCCCTCCGAGGCCAATTGCCGCAGCAGATCTCCACTGCCACTGAAGTAGATGTCCGCAAAGACATGCCGGGCGTCACCGGGCGCTTCGTCAGCCTGGACGAGTAGCGTGATCTGCCCTCGTTGTACCGGGCCACCAATGAACACCCGATGTTGGTTCTCCGTCAGCCCCTCGATGTCGGGCAGCACATGATCGGCGGTTATCTCTGTGGGCCAATTGATGATGAGGCCGAGGGCTCCCGTCTCATCGTATTCCAGCAGAAGAACGACGGTCTCGGAGAAGTTGGAATCCCTCATCTCTGGACCGGCGATCAGGAACTTGCCTCTCGCCGGCTCCTCCGCCTGCGGTGCCGACGCCACCCCCAGACCCCTGGCGAGGAGACCGAGCAGCAGGACACCGATCTGGATTCTGAATCGCACGTTCGAGCCTTTCACCCGCTTCCTGTTGGCATTCTCTCTCAACCCTCTCGATTCGGCCAGTCGAGAACCCCAGTTCGAGGGACCCGCGCTCGGCAGCGCCAACCGTCTACCTCTAGAATCATGGCCAGGGAATCGCAAACCGACCATTGGAGGACGATGCCGTGTCAGGAACACTCCGCAGACTCTCCACCCTGTTCAGCCTCACAGCCCTGCTCGGCGCTACGGCGCTTCTAGGACTGGACGCCAATCCACAACCGGTAGCCGCCGAAGTGCCAGCCCAACTGAAGCAACTCAATCAGACCCTGGCACAGATCGCCGCTCTGCTGGAACGCAACCTCGAAGGTCAGCGGTTGGGATTGGTGATGGCCCGGATTCAGATCAGCTCGGGTCGCTCGACCCGAGCCGAGGAGCAGTTGGCTACCGCTCGGGCCACTCGGGCCGATCTTCAGAACCAGAAAGCCAAGATGGAAGGTCAGCTCCAGATCTTCGCCGATCAAATGGACCTGGGGCAGGTCGACATGCCGCCGGAGCAGATCGAGGTCATGGCCGACGAGAGCGCGCTGCAGCTCGATCTACTCAAGAAGCGGATCAGGGGCATGGACCGGGAGATCATGGAGCTCGAGAATGCTCTGGCCCGTTACCAACAGGACCTCGACGACTGGCAGACGCTCGTCGATCGCCACCTGAGTGACTACTGAGTCGAGGCGTCCCCTAGCCGGTCACCACTGTAGAGCTCGCTGCTCTTGAAGGGCACCAGCGCCAGCAGGATCGCATGCTCGTAGAGCTCACGACGGTCGATCACTTTGCCGGTCAGCAGTCCCAAGGCGCCTTCCTTCTGCTTCGAGTTGCGTCGCCCGAAGACGATGTCGTCGGCGTCCCCCAACTCCCTGCCGGCACGAACCAGGTCGCTCACGGGCGCGGGTAGAACAAAAGATCCTGACCGACCTCTGGAACTGAAGCCCCCTGACCGCACCACGACCCAGGCGAAAGCCAGGAGCTCACCGTCGCTCTCCTCGACCCCGCCTTCGATGCCAACCCAGAAGTCGGCCTCAGCCCGCTGCTCCTCAGCAGCTTGCGCCCGCTGCGCCGCTCCCCGCAGAGTCTCGGCGTCGCTCATCGGCTGGGCCCCAACTCCCGAAGGTACCTTCGCACCGTCGACTTCGAATCGGACAGGCGCGAACATGCGGCTGAAGGCGTTCAGGGTCGCCTGGATCTTGACCGGGTTGCCAGAGGCCACGATCACCTTCTTCATCGATCCGCCTCCAATTCGACTCCCAGGCCGTCCGCGATGCGGTTGACGAACGCGAAGTAGGCCGTGATCGTGCAGATGTCGTGAATCCCCCGGTCATCGAAGCCTGCGGCTCGCAGCTCCCCCACGTCGGTCTGGCGGACAGTGGCTGGCGCCTCGGTGAGTTTGAGGACATAGTCGAGCATCGCCTGGTCCATGCTCTTCAAAGGCGCTTGCCGGTGGTCCGAAATCAGCGCGGAAAGCAGCTCGGTTTGCTCTTGCTCGCCCATGCCATGTACAGAAAGAAGTCGACGGAGCCCCGCCCCGTGATGTTGGACTCAGTAGTGGCAGTCGTTGGCGGCTGAAACCACGACGGCGATCATCTCGCGCTGCTCGCGGCTCAACGGCCCTCGGCTGTACATCAACTCGCGGTAGAGGTCGAAGTGCTGCCGCATCGTCCTGCTATGAACACCGTGGATGCGCAGAATGTTGTCGTGGTCCGGAACTCGATCGGCTTCCGGCACCTCGTCCTCCGGGACGTAGTCGATGAACGCCATCACAGAGCTCTCCGCAAATTCGAAGCTCCGACTCTCAAGGCGTCAGCCTTGTGCTCACTTCCCGCTGCGAGCCGTCAGGGTTCTGCCAGGCGACAATGGCATTGAAATGAATTCCTGTCCCGGTGGTGATGATGGCCTGCACTGACCGCTGCTCGCCGGCGCCGAGCTCGGCAATGGGGAACTTCTTCTCCAATTCACTTTCCAGCACAGGAGTGTTCTTGTCGCCTTCTGACTCGATCCTCAGCTCCACGTTGCGAGCCGCTGCGGGACCCTCGTTCTCGACTGTGAAATGGCGATCCCCACCGACACCGCTGAGGAAAACCAGCACATCCGCCGTCACGGGATTGTCAGCTTGCATCTTCCTTTCTCCTCCGTCGGGCTTTCGAGCCCGTCTTCGATGAGACCATTTGCGGGGCCTAATATATCCTTCCCCTTCTGATCGTCGACACCTACCTTGACGGCTGACCCGAACGCACCTGTGACCACCTGCGAGGATTCACCGACCATGACGCGAGATCTCACAGATCTGGCTCAACGAATCGCCAACCAGGCCCCGGAGGAGTTGAACCTCACCAACGGCCAGCATCTCGATCTGGCTACCCAGGCCGCCGATGCGATTCTCGACGCTGTGGCCTCCCACGAGGAGCTGGTGGTTTTCGAGCAGCGGTTGTTCGAAGCGGATCAGGCGGCTCCGCTCCTCGTCCACCTGGCGGCCAAGCTCGCTTGCAGCAAGAGCCTCGTAAAGAGGCTGCCAGATCCCGCCCATCTGTCGGTGATCTTCGCGATGTACAAGGAGCACAACCGGATCCTGGAGCCCGAGGCGCACCCTCACGGAGAGGACTTCCTGCGTCGCAAGGCCGCTCAGCTCGAGTGGCTCTTCGAGGGGAATGAGCACATCGACTGGCGGATCTTCGCCGTCGATGACGGCTGTCCCGAAGGTAGCGGTCAGATCGCGCAGCAGATCCTCCAGCAATCCGGACCCGAGCTGCGTGCCGAAGTCTTGTTCCTCGAAGAGGCCATTCGTCGGGAGGTGCCTGTGACCCGGCCCCTCGAGCAGACATCCGACAGCCAGAAGGGTGGCTCGATCCAGCTCGGCATGTGGCATGCCGCTCAGCGGAACGACCCCGGGCATGTCGTCTTGTTCACGGATGCCGACCTCTCGACTCACCTCGGGCAGGCCGGCCTTCTGATGGTTCCGATTCTGGCCGAGGGGGCCGATGCCGCAATCGGGTCACGTCGCGAAACCACTTCGGTAGCCATCAAGAAGGGCAAGCGCAATGTGCGCGGCAAGCTCTTCATCTACCTGTGGAAGCGACTGTTGCCCACGCTCGCCCGCGTCGTCGACACGCAGTGCGGGTTCAAGGCCTTTCGAGCCGATGTGGCCCGTACCATCGTCGTCGATTCTCTGGAGAAAAAATTCGCTTTCGACATCGAGCTGCTGCTGCGCACCGAGCTGGCCCGACCCGGCTCGATCGCCAAGGTGCCGATCGCGTGGATCGACAGTGAGGCGGCGTCGACCACGACCGACCTCGAGCCTTACCTGCCGATGCTCCAGAGTATTGTCGGTTTCTACCGCCACTACCTGACAGCCAATCCGGAGTCCGACACCTTCGCAGCGTTCATCGAGGGTCTCGACGAAGAGTCATGGAATCGCCTCCTGGAATCGATCCCCGCCGAGATTGCTGAGGGCGACCCCAACCACTTCGGTGATCACGCACCGGTCACCGCCACCGATCTGCAAGCGATCCTCGCCTGCTGATCGCTGATTGTCGGAGGCCCGTCCGGGTGGTTCGCCTCGAGGGTTGAGGCGCCCGTCGTGCCTCCGAGCGTTCTTCAAGGGCTTGGGGGTTGAACCGTCCGTCGTCCCTCCGGCCGGCCTCTAGGGGCTTGGGGGAACCAAACTGGGCGGGCCCCAGACCCCTAATCCCCAACGCCCCTAAGCCCCTACGCCCCTATTGCCGTCAGCGGTGCTCAAGAGGTTCGTTCGGGTGGTTCGTCAGGGGGTGCCGAGTCGAGCGCAGCGCAAGGGCCATCGAAGAGCACAAGAGATCCGGCGCGATGACGAGACAAGGTGGCGGCCCGTCCATTGCAGTCTGAGTAGCCGACGCCGTCCCCCAGGCGGATCACCCGGACGGACTTCCCGGAACCAACAGAGGTAATAGGGGCATAAGGGCGTAGGGGACTCTTGACCAAGCGGCATCCAGGGTTCGGCGTGGGACCCCCACACTGCCCCAAAGGCCGGCCGAAACGAAGTGCGGTCGGCTCAGCCCCCAAGCCCTCAAAGAACGGTCGGACGAAGTCCGAACGCTTCAACCCCCTCGCTCTCATTGCTGAGCAATGAGGGCGAGGGTATTGTCGACGAGGTCCCAGCCGCCGGGCTGCCCGTGGCCCGGGACGATCAGGGCCGCTGTGGGATAGCGCGCTCTCACCTTCTCAACGCTCGCCGCCCAACGGTCGACTTCGGCATCCCCCAGATAGCCGATGTGCTTCGTGGCCGCGTTCTTGATCAGACAACCGCCGAACAGCACCTTGCGGTCTTCAAGCCAAACCACGATGTTGTCGTGACTGTGACCGGGCCCCGGATAGAACAGCTCCAGGTGGTCCCCACCCAATGACAGCTCCATGCTCTGCGCGAAAAGCACTTTCGGCGGCTGGCTGCCGTCTTCGCGGGCGAGCTCTGCCGTCAGGGACAGTCCGTAGGTTGGAACCCCTCGTCGGTGGACAGCTTCGATCCCTCCCATGCAGTCCGAGTGGAAGTGGGTTACGATGACACCTGCTACCGACAGCCCGCGATCCTTTTCGATCCAATCCAGTAGGCGCTCAGTCTGGTCCTCGGTCCAGGGGGTGTCGATCAGCAGTGCCTCTTTCTCAGTCATCAGTAGAAGCCCATTGGCAGGCGTCGGTCTGCTGACCAGGACAAATGTGGAGACATGTCTCCAGAGCCCCGGCTCCAACTCGATCAGCTTCAGATCCTCGGCCAGGGTGATCTCAGCTGGTTGCGATGACGACTCCTGCGCGAGCAGATGGCAAAAGCCTGCGGTAGTCCACATCCACAGGAAAATGACAAGCCAGAGTTGTCGACTCATTCGGACCATGGTCACAATTCTCCCGTTACTGCGATCCGACCTGCAAGCCATCCTGAAACCCTGACCGTTCTGCCCATATGAGGTCCGTCCAGGTGGTCCGCAGGCGGACGGCGTCGGCTACTCAGACTGCAACGGGGGGCCCACGCCGAATCCTCACACAACCTACGACTCAGATGAATGCCCGCTGCCTCAAAGGTAGGCCGGAGGTACGACAGGCTCCTCAACCCCCAAGCCCCAAAGATCGGCTGGGAGGTACGACCGGCCGCCTCAACCCCTCTTCCTTCGTCGGGCGAAGAGGAGGCCCGACCAGGTCTCGTCGATAGAGCAGATCTTGTAGTCCACGAAGTCCGCGTCCAAGCCGAATGACCGCACGGCCGCCTGCGTGAGATCGGTAGTAACACCTGATGCCTTCTTGGGCCAGGCGATCCACAGCCCGCCGCTTTCGGCCAAGCAGCGGGCCGCGGTCGGAAATCGCCGCCCCATCTCGGCCTTGGATTTGACGAAAAGGAGGATCAGAGTCGCGGCCCCTCGCGCGCTACGCTTGAAGCGCACGTTCTCCGGAAGGGGCTGCAGCACCGCCTCGAAGTCTTCCGGAGCGCCGAGCAGGGCCACAACCGAATCGGGCTTGATTCCCAGTTTGCGAGGCAAGGGTGTCCCCGAATAGCCCGCCAGCGCTGAAGAAGGTACAACCGGGTCAGCAGGGGGATTGGCGATGGCGTGCTGGAGTCCGCTGCTGATTCGGGCCCACGGGATATAGATCGCATCGGGCAGTGCTGCCTCGATCTTGGCGCTCTTCTCAGGCTCGCCACCGGCGAAGACGAGCGGTAGGAAGCGACTACTCTTCGATTGTCGAAGGAGAAAGGCCACGTCCCGTCCCTGACTGGGTATGCGATCCAGATCGATCACCACAGCGTCGGGTGGATCGGCCCGAATGCGCCTCAGGGTCGGCGGCCCCTGAAAGGGCTCATAGGTCACCCGGTAGCCCGCTTTCTCCAACGCACTCACGCGGGCCTGGGCCTCGGCCGGCTTCCAATGAATGAGCTGCACCCGTTGCATCAGGCGACTCCTGCTGCCTCCCATGAGGCCTTGTCGATGCCGTAGACACCGACCTCGTCTCCAAAGAAATCGACGGTTCTTTCGAACTGCTCTCCAAGCCGCTTGGCCAGCGCGAGAGATCTCGTGTTGTCCGGATGAATGAGACTGATCACATGTTCACGCTCTAGCTTCAGAAAGGCATGCTCGAGGGCCACCTGCGCCGCTTCGAAAGCCAGTCCCTGCCCCCAGAAGGGCCGGGCGAGAGCCCATCCCAGTTCGAAACCGGGCCAACCCGGTGGGTCGATGAAGCCGACCCGACCCACGAAAGCACCGGTCTGTCGATCTTCGAGAGCCCACATTCCATATCCCAGGAGCTGCCAATGGCCCAAGATCGCGGCTATCTGTCGCCAGCTCTCTCCCCGGGTCCAGGTGCGACCTCCAAGGAAGCGCATCACCTCCGTGTCGGAACACATCTGGGCATAGGACTCGAGATCGCTCTCGGTGAAGAGGCGCAGAATCAGACGTCTGGTCTCGAGAGTGCTCATGGCGCCCCGCTGCAACTCAGCCCAGCAGACGGTACTTCCTGAGGTCCAGCTCCTGCGCCAGCAGGTCCGGAAACTCCTGCAGTGCGCTGGCAATATGGTCCGTGCTGAAATGGGCCTCGAGTGCCGATTCGCCCTGCCACTCCTCGATAAAGGTGAACTCCCGGCGATCCTCGAGGTTCTCGAGGAGCTCGTAGCCGATGCAGCCCGGCTCCTCGCGGGTAGGCTCGATCAGGCCGACCAACACTTGCTTGAGATCGGCTTCCTTACCTGGCTGTGCTCTAACTCGGGCAATGACTCTCAGCGTGCTGTCTGCCATGGCAGTCTCCTCTCCAATTCCCATCCCAGACCCTTTGGCCCTAACCAATACCGCTCATCGAGTGGCCTTGGATCTTCTCGCCACGGCCTTGCGGATGTAGGTGGGGGCATCAGGCGTCTTGCAGCTCGTCTCGCCGTGATCCACCTCGACCTTACCGATCCTCTTGGCCGCCGCAAGAGCCTTGCGCTCGAGCTTCGGATTGCGGATTCCGATCGCGATCAGGGCGCTGTTCATGGAATGACGGCTTCTGTTCTTGCGGCCGTGAATCTCGGTCTCGATCGTCGCGAGATACTCTTCGAGCTCCTTGTCTGTCAGCTCGGGATCCTGTCTCGCCAGTCGGGCCAACACATTCCACCCCGCCGCACCGACAAACTCCTGGGCGGACCGGGTCCACCTACCGACCTTGGTCTTCGCAAATGGAGTCTGGCTCACCAGGTCGGAGAACGCGTCGGTCAGGACATAGTTGTCCAGATCCCGCACCCAGGCATCCAATAGCGAGCTTCGGATCTCCTCCGGATCAGCGATCATGGCCGCGAGGATCCGTGCGTCGTGGTTGCCGCTCTCCCAAAGGCCGATTGCCAACTCCGTGTCGCCTCTGTTCTTCTTGGCCAGTTTTCCCTGGTTTGCATAGCTCACACCATACAGGGGATCGCCGACCCCGTGACGTCGATAGACCTTGCGGTTCTGCCCGGTCCCAGCAGCCTCTAGAGCTGCCAGCGCACGTTTCAGATCCATATTCGCTCCAACCGATGATGAGCTGCTGCCGCCAATTCTGCCACAACCCTCGAACAGAGGGAGCCCACCGCTTTCCGGTTCAGGCCAGGGCGTATACTTCAAGCCTCGGGGTGACGGCATAACTCCGTCGAGGATTCATCATGGACTCGGATGTACGCATCGTTAGCCAAGGCGCTTTGACCTCCATTCCGACGGTCGAGTGGAAACAACTGGTCCTGGCAGCGATCAAGAGGGGCCGAAAGCGTCTCGACTTCATGTCCGACGAGCACCATGCGATTCGACGGTCCGCAGTCACCGAGCTGGTTCGAACCGGACAGCCCATCGCACCCGAGACCTTCTCTCGGCAGCTGGGAATCTCGACTTCGCGCACGGACGAAATCCTCGACGACCTGGAGCGCAATCTCTTCTTCTTGGTACGCAACGAAGAAGGGGCGGTCTCTTGGGCCTTTCCCGTGACGGCGGACCGCACTCCTCACAAGCTCACTTTCAGTACAGGGGAACGCCTCTACGGCGCCTGAGCGGAGGACGCCTTCATAGCGCCCTTCGTGCAAGGGCGATTGACCGACAGGTTCACCAAGGCCACGATCGAGACGTCCTGCGGCCACTGCGATCAGCCAATGCGACTGACCGTCGACAGTGAGATGAAGGTTCAAGTGGAGTTGGCCGGATCGAAACCGCTGTTCTTCGAGCCCCAGATCGACTGGCCGAGGTTCCAAGAGCCCAACATCATCCACGCCTACTGACGCAATAGCGTCTTCTTCTGGTCAGAAGATCACGCCCTGGAGCACTTCGAAGCCGGCAAGCTCGTCGACGGAGATCTCCTGACGCTCGAGCACAGCTCGTACGCTTCACCGATCGGCCAGGCTGCCTTGTTTGGCCTGGACTGATTGGCTTGGCGCGGGCTCGCCTGTCCTAGCTCTCTACAGCAGATTTCAGGTCGCGGGGAGAGAGAACTCCAGCCGAAGTGGCTTCCCCGGTGACGCAACGTCGGTGGTAGTCGATCTGGCCCAGATGGTAGGCGAGGTGGGCCACGAGATGGACCAGGAATTCTCCGACAGTCGGCCGAACACCGGCGATCTGCTGCGGAAATGGACGATCCATGGCGCCCTCTTCCAGACTGGCGAAGGTCACATCGAGCGCGACGATGGTCTGGTCGAGCTCGCCCACAAGCTCGGCCACTGAGACGTCACGGCGACTGAACTCCGCCTCCCGGTCGCGGACGAATCCCGAGTCCCCAAGCTGTGCGCCGACGAAGTGCTGCAGGTTGCCGGCCACATGGAGACCGATCGTGCCAGCCGTGTTCGGCAGGCCTGGTACGGCACGCCAGATGTCGCCTTCGTTCTGGTAGGCCAGCAGCTCGCTCTTCAGGCCTTGAAGCTCCCGAATCATGATGCGGTGGATGGGCTCGATGAACACGACTCTACCTCCTCCAACACTGGCCGGCGCGTCGTTGCAAGGGATGACTCTTACAGGATCTCTCTGGCTCACTCGCCGCGAGGGGACAAGCGGATCGTCGCCTTTTGCGACGCCACGACTTCGCCGCCTTCCTGACGCTCGACAGCGTAGACCACGGTGGTCCCATCAGGGCTGATCGCAATCGTGAACTCCAGGATGCCACCCGTCGGTGTCGACGAGGTCACGCTGGCCGGGTCCTCTCCCTTGGGAAACGCGAGCGTGGGCACCGACAGCACCTCGCCGCTCTCCGCATCCTGGATTTGCGCCGTCACTTCGTAGATCCCGGCCGCTTCGGAGGACGGCGCCAGATCCAACTCCACCGTCAGCCCAGCGGCCTCGACCGCTGTTGGAATGATCCCGGCAAGGACCAAGACGACCATCAACATCAGGCATCGCAACGGGAATCGGTGCACGATCGGTCTCCTCTTCATCTCGCTGCCAATCGACACGGCATCGGGAAGGTCAATGCCGAACTCCGAAATTGGAGAACTCTTCGTCGTAGTCCAGCTCTTCCACTCGCACCTGGCGCACGACCGCCAGAGGCGGGCCCTCCCCCACCCACGCGATCAGGGCATCCACGGCCGCAGTCTCACCTGCGGCGACGATCTCCACCGAACCGTCTGCCATGTTCCGAGCGTAACCACGGACCCCCAACAGCTTCGCCTCCTGCATGGTGTTGGCTCGGAACCAGACACCCTGCACGCGGCCCATCACGATTGCCTTGACCTTCTTCATCATCGATCGACCCTCGAGGGGAATTGCGCGAACGATAGCACTTCGGGTATCCAGCCCCGCGTCGATACATTGGATCAGTTGCCGGAAGCGGCGCTCTACGAACGACTGGCCAGGGCGTTGTAGAGCCAAGCAAAGATGGCGCCGCCGATCGCACCATCCACCAGGCCCCAGACCAGACCCGTCAGACTACCTATGGCATTGAGTCCATAACCTCGATAGATCTGACCGATAAAGGTCATGCGATCCGACGAACCATCGAGAATGATGATCCACCAGGTTGCCAGGAACAGCCCTAGTCCCATCAGGAGTCCACAGGTGATCGCGAAAGCCCTGACATCTAGTTTCATGGCGCCCTCCTTGCAGACAGCCTACACCCACCGGGACCTCTCGCGTCTCACAACAGGCAAGAAGCCAAACTTGCCCGCCCGAGCTCACTCCGATTGGTTGTCGCCGAGCTCTAGCGCCAGTTCCTTCAGGTAGGCGAGCATGAACTCCGTTCGCCTCCGGGCCTCCTTGTGTCCGGCCTCGGTCTGCATGCTGTCGGCCAGCAAGAGCAGCTTGGTGTAGAAGTGGTCGATCGTGGACACCGCATCGTCGGCAGCCCGCGCCTCACAGAACGGGTCCTCGAGATCGTAGAGAGGGCGTTCGAGACTGCCTCCCAGCATCAGACAGCGGGCGACCCCGATGGCACCCAGAGAATCGAGCCGGTCTGCGTCCTGAACGATCTTGGCCTCAATCGTCCGAGGAGCGATTCCGGCAGTGAAGCTGTGGGCCTCGATAGCGTGCGCAATTCCGTCGAGGTAGACCGGATCGTAGCCAGAAGTCCGGAGCCACTGGCGTGCCGTTCGAGCCGCCAACGCGGAAGCCGTCGATCTGTTCGGAGAGTCCTTGGCGACGACGACGCAATCGTGCAACCAGGCTGCGGGAAGGACCACCTCGAGCCCAACTCCTTCGGCTGCCGCCAGGACAAGCGCATTGGCCACGACTCGTCTGACATGGTCCAGCCCGTGAGCCGGATCGGCATCGCCCCCGTCGCGTAGGTAGCTCTCGAAAACCTCTTCCCATCGGTCCTGGTCCAGCATGGCTCTCCTTTCGAAGACTCCGAGAGGCTCGTGCGGTGAGACCGAGCCGTACTCTTCTACATCGCATCCAGATAGGACGGTCCGCCGAGTTGCTCCATCTGGCGAAGGATCCAGTCGGCGCGTTCTTCCACATACGGAGAGGGTCGGCCCGGGGACATCCTCTTCGGACTTGGAAGCACGGCCGCCATCAGGGCAGCTTCCCGAGCACTCAACTGCGAGGCCGGCTTGTTGAAGAAGCCTTCGGCAGCGGCCTCGGCTCCGAAGATGCCTGTTCCGAACTCCGCTATGTTCAGATAGATCTCCAGAACTCGCTGCTTCGGCCACAGGACCTCGACAAAGACGGTGAGATAGGCCTCGAGGCCCTTCCGGATCCAACTGCGGCCGGACCAGAGAAAGAGATTCTTGACGACCTGCTGCGAGATGGTGCTGGCGCCTCGTCCCTTGGACCCCTCCTCTTCCAGGGCCGATCGGATGGACTCGGTGTCGAATCCGCGGTGCTCGGGGAATTTCTGATCTTCTGACGCCACAACCGCAATCGGCAGGTGGGGAGAGATGGCCTCCCACGGAACCCATCGCTGATGGACCTCCACGCCCTCGGCCTGGGCCCGCATCATGAATGCGCTCGCCGGCGGCTCGAGCCAGCGCCAGGGCAACACGATCAGAATCGGTAGGCCGACGGCACCCACAAGCGCCAGGTAGAAGGCTCGCACCCAGCGCTTGCCGCGTTGGCCCTTCCGACTCACAACTCGGCCCTCAAGAACTTCTTGGGCTGGAGAACTCGAGAAACTCGATCGGTGCACCGTCATCGACGATGAAGGCAACGGTGACTCCATCGGAGGGGCTATTGGGCTCGATCAGGATCTCTCTGCCGGCGATGGCGGCCGCTAGATCGGGCACCTCGAAGGCGACATGTGGAACGCGCTTCACGAGGTCGGGGGTCGGGCTGTCGTCCTCGAACCTCAGCCACTCCACACCAAACGGGCTTCGATCAAAGCTCGAGATGTAGACCTTGAACTCGGGCAGGTACTCCTCGTCGTCGCGCTTCTGCTGCGTCGGAATTCCGATGTGGTGGTACTTCAGCTCAGTCGACACCGTAAAACTCCTCGACGATCTCGAGCGCGGGCCTCGAGACAACGACATACGAAGGCAGCCCCAACCGCTTCCAAAGCCGGAAGCGATCTTCGGGATTCGGCTCGGACACCAGAAGCGAGATCACCGTTCCGTGGGTGACGATGGCCAGTGTCTCGTCGGGAAACTCGTCGAGCACGCCTTCGATGGCCGTCGTGAAGCGAGTCCGAGTTTCCTCGGCCGTCTCGTTGCCCACCACGACCATGTCCGGCTCGGCGAAGAACCGGCGGAAGGTCTCACGGTAGGCATCGGCGCCGACGAATCCGAGACCGGTGCGATCGTTCTCCTGTAGATCCGGTCGAACGATATGACTACGACTCAATTCGGCGGCGAGGATCTCTGCCGTCTCTATCGCTTTCGGCTCATTGCTAGAGACGATTCGAGCGAGGTCGAAGCGTCGCAGCTTGTCAGCCAAGGGAGCGCAACGCTTGCGCCCCTCCTGGGACAGATGCCAGAACCGGGACTCCACCTGGATCTGCATCTCGGGAAGAGAGTGCTTGATCAGGACGAGTCTTGACTGCGTTTCTCGATCGGTCATCTCGATCCGCCGAATCCTCGGCCGACTCCCCTCAGGAACCGGCGATAGGAATCACGTAGAAAAGCACTGCAAAGAAGTGCAGCACGCTGCCAGCCAGGACGAACAGGTGCCAGACAGCGTGGTGATATGGCATCCGACGCAATCCGTAGAAGATGACACCTCCGGTGTATGCCAACCCCCCGAGTAGCAGCAGAAGTAGTCCTGCCGGAGCCACAGCGGAAAGCAGCGGCTTGGTCGCGACCACTACGACCCAACCCATGGCGACGTAGAGGACCACCGAAACGACCGTCCACTTTCGCAACATGGTCACCTTGAAGACGATGCCCAGGGTGGCGATGCCCCAGACGACGCCCAAAATGGACCAGCCCCAAGGCCCTCGAAGATTCACCAGCATCAACGGCGTGTAGGTGCCGGCGATGAGCAGGAAGATCGCACAGTGGTCGAAAATGCGCAGAATCGACTTCGCCCGGGCGCTGGGTATGCTGTGGTAAAGCGTCGAGGTCAAGTAGGAAAGGACTAGTGTCGCACCGAAGATACTGCAGCCGACGATGTGCCAGGCGGTGCCGCGCAGGACTGCGAACGCAACCAGCGTCGCCAGCCCAGCTATGGCGAGGAGTAGGCCGACACCATGCGTGATGCTGTTGGCAATCTCTTCAGCCGTACTGTATCGGGCCACCTGGGTTCGCGTGCTCATCGACTGAACTCTATCTCACTGTGAACAAGATCTGCCTTGGCAAGGCTCACATCCCCGCCAGTGCCACCAGACTGGCCAGGTCGGGGATCTCCAGGTCGGGGGAGGCCTGCGTGGGCTTTGCAACTCCGACACCCGGGCAGCGGCTAGCACGATTCACCCAAACGGTGGTGAAGCCGAGCTGTTGGGCCGGGGCATGA
>Ga0316187_10000866_pt1 | contig 25044 bp, 23 predicted proteins | sample CroRivburrow1_MG_FD_204927 | JGI IMG/M metagenome (GOLD analysis project Ga0316187, IMG submission 204927) | Coastal sediment microbial communities from Maine, United States - Cross River worm burrow 1 | ecosystem: Environmental > Aquatic > Marine > Coastal > Sediment | place: USA: Maine...
ACGCTAATGAAAAAAGTGTAAACATTACCACTTATTAGGCCAAAATATTTTCCAATATCAGTTGCGCCTACGGCAGTATTGGTTATAGTATACGTACAGAGTTTGCAATTTTTACTGAGTAAACATTCTTCTTGCTGATATTAACAAGTTGCAGCTTGGTGATACACTTTATCAACCAAGTGGAGACAGCGTGGTATTGGCATTCATTTGTAGTAGTTTCAACATTATTGTGGTTACAACTATGCGTGCTAAGAGCCTTACTCACGAGCAAAACTTTTCTGAAAGAGCACTGACTAACACCAAAGTCATTCCACTGGATCGAACCAGCACAAATAATCTCATCGAGTATTTTAATGATAGCCACTACCTGGATAGCAATGTCGACCCCAACCAGATTACTATTAAACAGAATGTTCAAACGCGGCAATTCCAAATAGCGGTTGTTAGCCAAGCTGAAAACAAAACCAATATACGCATACTAAAATTAAGCTTAACAATATTAATTCTGATCTTCATTGTGGGAATTTATAGCGTATCAGCCAGCCTTTCCAACCTGCAAAAAACGAATACCACACAAGCTAACTCGAATTCTGAGCTTATTGAAAGTACATTATTAAAACGCCAGTTTATCGCCTCAAGATTAGAGTATTCAAATCCGAATTATTTGCAATCGATGGCAATAAACATCATGCAGGATGAACATTGGGATGTACAAAAAGTTCACTATTTTAAACTTAGCTGGAATCGATTAGAGCTAGAACAACAAAACGAGACAAGAAATCAAGTCTGGTTTCAATTGTTTGAAAATACACTAATACGCGAACTCAATGGATATATAAAACATGTCGACAGTTACGACTACAATACCGTTCTTCGCGAACGTGCTCTAGTGTCCTTGGCCAAAAGCATAAACATACAAGCGCCAAGCACCTCGAGTCAGCAGCCGATACAACTTGCCAGTTTAGGTGAAATAAACAATGTAACTCTAGGTGTTGCGCAACCACCACAAGAGGAGCGTAATCAACTAAGCAAACCTACAGAAAAAGAACTGGATACCATTACATCACAGTTCGTCAATTCCTATGAATTGGGAGACATCAAACAATTTATTTCACTGTTCTCTAAAAATGTTGTTAGTAACTTGCATGGAAACATTACTGGCCTAAAAGAGCAATATGCTGAGGTATTTAAAAACACGGTAGATCGGCAAATGATACTGCATGATGTAAAGTGGAAATTCAGAAAAGGCAAGGCCATAGGCAAAGCTAAGGCGGAAATTAGCTTGGCTTCAAACAAAAGCTCATTAAAAAAAGAACGGCTAAGCCGACTGCAACTAGTTGCTGAAAAACAGCATGATAAAGTCGTATTTTCGCGTTTTTATCTTCTAAACGAGTAACGTTAAATTTTCTTGCACTGCCTACTTTTTATTGTGCCCGCTCACAAACGCATGTTGCGGTTTGGTCTCTTCAAATTTATCCAATTGTTCTTGCGTGGCTTTCTTTTGGTATTTTGATTTCCATTCATCATAGCTCATACCGTACACCGCTTCGCATGCCTGGTCATAATCTAATTCCACCCCCTCCTGCTTTGCTGCCGCCATATACCACTTAGAGAGGCAATTACGACAAAAGCCGGCAAGATTCATTAGGTCAATATTCTGCACATCGGTGCGACCTTGCAAATGCTCAACTAAACCTCGAAAAGCAGCCGCTTCTAGTTTAATTCGTATTTGATCGTCCATAATAACTCCGTGGTTCGTGATTTATGATAGCCATGTTTCTATTTCCGGTTGCAGTTCATCAAATGACCGATATCCGTGAGCCAAGCGATATTTACCATCACTGTTTTCCAAAATCAGTGATGGAAAGCCTCGTATCTCATATGCTCGCGTCTTTTGAAAATGGGCAAATGTTTTTTTCTTTAGATCTTCAGCTTGAAATTGCGTTTGAAAAATAGCTATATCAATGCCAAATTGGCTGGCTATTTCAAGCAAAGTCCCTTGTTTGGTTGTGTCTTTCTGGTCTATGTAGAACGCAGATTGAATCGCCTTAAAATAGGCAAAGACTGCTTCAGGCTTTATGGCGCCCATTGTTACAACAGCACGACTCGGTGGCTCAGTATCATAAACAAAGCCCTCGGGCATGGCCTTTTCAAAATTAAATGTTTGGCCAGTTCGGTTATGCACTTCGTGCCAGTGATGCAAAATCTCTGCTCGCAAGCTAGCTGTGAGTGAATCCCTAGTACCAGGCCTTAGACCACCCAAAATTAAAGCTACTTTTAGATCGTCTGCGTAGCATTTCCTAATTTCGTCAATCACTGCTGTAAATCCCCAACACCACGAACACATTGGATCCGCAAAATACAATAGAAATTTGTCAGGGCTACTATTTGGCATTGACTAATTCGTCTATAGTTTCAGCAGCAATTTCCCTAACATCACTGTTTTCATCATTTTTAAGTGCTTCAAGGTAAGGAATTGCTGTTGGACTCCTTGTAAAGGATAAATAATGTGCCGCGTCTGCGCGCACTTTGGAATTGCTATGTTTTGTGAGCTCGCCTAAGTTAAGCACAATATTTTCTAAAAATGAAGAACCCGCCAGATCTTCAAAAACAGCACCAATCCCTAATTGTACCTTTAGCTCAGTTTCTGGATTACCCAGCAAGCTTACAAGATGATGAAGAAGTTCCGGATTTCCATTAACTAAGTGAATAACTTTATTCAAATTGCCTTTGGCCAGTAAATCGGCCATATATTCCTCCATGCCTTCCACACTGTTAATTTTGCCTAACCAATGTCGAATATCGCCTTCAGTCCGGGCGCCTTCCAACTCAAATGGACCCAAACGTAGCCAGGGGACAGATCGCACGCCATATGCGAAAGCTCGCTCTGGCAAACTGGCAATATTGACTATTTCCAGAGAGCCTATATCACCGGCTTTCACTAACTTGCTTAAAATCTCCAATTGAATGGCACAATGGGGGCATGCGGGACTAATAAGTAGTACAGCCATTATTGGATTATCATTTGCAGTCATAGCTGTTTACCCGTAGCTCGGATAGAACGATAGTGGAATCCGGAAATACAGTGTTTAATCTTAGGCTCGATGTTCCCGGATTTTACTGCGTTTCATCGCCTACAGGGATGTAGGTGAGTGGCGCGAGCAGGAGCGGAAGCTTCCGGGCTACATTCTACGTATATTTATTTATACCTTTGGTATCACTGCTGTCCCGTTAAAATGAAACCTGTTTACGTAAACCTGCGCGGTATATACAGTTTAGATTATGACAAGTACCCCGGACATGGGATTGGTATAGACACTAATTCTTCGCTGCACTGGATTTGAGCAGTTTTTCTATATTTTTAAATCCCCGGGAAGTCGCAGAATTCAATGCGGTCTCGCCATCAGCGTTTTTAACATCAATTATAGGATTATATGAAAGTAGTAACTCAACAGCGACAATGTGACCCTTTTTAGTCACATTTAACAAGGGGGTGTCACCATTATTATTTGTTGCATTAACATCGGCCCCATTTTTTAGCAACATTTTCATGATATCGAGATTCGTTTTTTCTGCGGCTTTTAGTAAGGCTGTATCACCAAGCGTATCAGCATCGTTGGTTTCTGCTCCTTTTGCAAGTAATAGTTTTGCTATATTTATCCGATCATTTTCGACCGCGTACATTAATGGTGTTTTTTTACTAAACTTCTTTTTTTCGTTTACGTTTTTACCCTCGGCAATAAGCTTCTTTACTTCCTCCATATCACCACTTTTAGCCGCCTTGTGCAAGGGCCCTGCTGTAACAGGTAGTACAGCAACAAACATAAATAATACCATGAAATAAAAAGTGTATTTAAAGTAGATCATTTTTCTTACCTTTATTTTTCGTTTAGCAATGCTATCTAATCGCGCTTTGAAGTTGGTCTAATTCACGCTGAATTTCCGAGGGTATATAGGTACCCGCAGAACCAGTATAGGAGAATATAACATAAGCGTTATATTCATCGAAACAACGTTTGGCGTAAGGATGCTCAGAATGATTGAGAATACAATCCCTAAGATAAAGATCAGCCAGAGAAAAATAGAAATTAAAATCAATGGATCGATCACAAATAGACAACCAATACAAAAGTTTCGGAACTTCATCTTTGCTCGGATTGCTACCTAAATAATGATAGAGCAATCCACGCAACCAAACGCGCACAACAACTTCCTCAGGCGTCACTTCCGAAACAGCAGTTATTTCATCTAATGGCCCCAAATATTGTTTTACATAGTTTTCCACAGCCTTAAAATCTATATCTTGATATTTCCTAGCACCTTTCGACACCAATATTTTTAATCCGTCAATCCATTTTTTTAAATGGCTTTTTGTCTCGGGTGTGTGTTTTTTTATGGCCAAATATTTTTTGAGTTGTTTAGCGCCTTCGTCTGGTGTACCGTAAATTTGCGTATAAATGATAATTAGACGTTGCAGGGGCTGTATTATATCCATCTCAGTACTAAGTGTTTTGGAGGTCAAATATTTATCGTAATATTTGAGCGCCTCACTATAATTTCGCGTAACATAGTTTAGTTCGGCATAAGAAAAATCATCATCAAAACGCTTGCGCGATGTAACTTTGAAAATAGTTCGATACTTAGTATCCTGCACATGACAAGATGAACAAATGGCTCCCAAGGCATATAACTGACTTCTCGCCTTTTCAATATCCCCGGTATCATAGGCATTTTTTGTGTCATTCATATGTTTCATGACATATTGGTACGAGACTTGGTAGGTACCAGACATCTGATCCATGGAAGACCCAAACGCCTGAAATAAGCCCACCATTCGAGTCAAGTCCTGACCAAATTTTTTTTGTTCCTCTTTGCCTAATTCACGTTTCGCATAAATCAATGGAAAAATATCCACCATGGCATCACCAATTTCTGCCATAGTTTGATGTAGGCTGAGCGCTGGGTTGGAAACAGGCGCATTGTCCGCTAATGCAGTAGCACTAATTACAAAACTAAAAACAAGGATAATTTTTATCAACGCAGTAAAACTCTATTTATCGTAAAAGTGAATTTTATAATTAAAGTTTAGTCTAATACCCCTCTTGATCCTAATGTTACTTTTTATATTACATTATTAGCTTAGAACCCATTCTGTTGACACAATAACATATTTAGTCTTTCTTTGTTAGTTTTTATACATATATATCAATCAGATACAACTACAGCCCAGCATTGTATTCCTTACTCTGGCACTATAGAATGGTATTAACTTATTTTAGAATGATTCCATAATACGATGAAAAAACGAAGCAAGCATAAAAAAACTGGATTAAAATACATTGTCCGAATTACGACGTTTGTTAGCGCGTGGTTCTTGGCAACTTTAGCAATGGCACAATCTTTATTCGATTACCCTCGCACTGCTAACTTCATAGTCATTGAATATTCACAAATTCTTACCATGCTTGAAGACCAAGATCCTATTCCATTATTGCGAATTTATGGTGACGGACGCGTGCTTGTCCACAACCCAGCTTACACAAAGCGCGCCGGTGACTACGAAATGCAACTTAGCGACGCAGAACTGCAACAACTAATTGCTTCACTGGAATTAAAAGGTCTATTTAGTTACAACAAAAATAATGTCGCTCAACTAAAGCAAAAATCAAAGGCACGCCAACTTTCAGCTTCAGCAACACCTATCACGACAATGATTTCCGATGATACCTATAGTGAGATTAAAATAAACCTGGGCTCCTATATGCCTACTACTTCTAGATCACCCATCACTAATTTTAATAAAAAGCTGTCTTTAAAAAATCTTAAGTCGGCTGCAAAAGACCATCCTGATGTTGCAGCGCTAAAAGACGCAGCTGGCGCAGAAGAACAATTGAGTACATTCCTGAATCACCCCGAATTAATTAAAATTAGAAAATAATGTTGCACAAATACCTAAATAGTAACCAATGTAATTACAATAAAGTAGCTCAACAAGGTTTGAGGTCATTTACCTTAAGGCTAATTGTGGGAATTATCGTACTTGGCGTCACTTCAAATTGCCTTGCAGGAGTCTTTATATTTGCAGGCGAAGAAAAATTCGCTGGCTCTGCTGAACGCTGGAGCATTAATACTGTAACTCACCCGACAGGTTATGACGGTACTGGCGGAGTCTTGACCATTAAGGTTTGCATTGATGAAGCCAGTATTGGAAACACAAGTGCGGAGATGCTAATACCTTTACAAAATATTGTTAAAATCTACAATGCTTTGGAGGTGTCAACAGGTAACTTAATAAGAGATACTTTGCCGGATAATGCATTTGATTTTGAGTCTGTCGCTCTACATGAGGTAGGTCATTGTTTAGGTTTGGCTCACCCTAACCTAGGAACGCGAAGTGGTCTTGATCCAAGAAATAGTGCCCAAACAAACCTCACTGCATCTACCATAGGAAATGAATCCCCACCGATTTACGGGACTAATTTTGGATTTGATACTATAGCTGGTTCAGGTGACGACATCCGTGGAGATGATGTCAATCTTCACTGGTTCAGAAAAAAAAATAATAATCCGTTTGCTATCGCTAAAATAGTTGATTCTGCGACTTACAGTCGAAATCTAGGCGATCTTCCTCTGTTTTCTCAAACGACCAGATATAATTATGCGGCTAATGCAGACGTTAACGTAGGCGCATCACTAGGTATTTTAAATACCGAGGCAGTTATGCAACAAGGCGTACGGCTTGGAGAAGCTCAACGCACACTTGTCGCGGACGATATTGCCACTTTAAGATACGCTATGAGTGGTATTGATGAGATTCAAGGTGGTCAAGGTGCCAGTGATGACTACACATTGAATCTCGAATATCAACCCCCACCCAATAATAATTGCGATATAACACTTAAGTTTGATAATACTGAAACTTCGCTTGCCGTATGCAAAGTTAACGCCTCCCCTATTAATGGTAGTGACGCGCATATGCAAATTCAATCTGCCAATATTTACTTTAGTAATGAAAATAAAATTTGGCATTTTAATCAAAATGAAATTCCACAAAGTAGTGCGCCTAATGCGTTTTCATTTAACACAATCGAAGCCACTCCTCTCAATACAAGCATTCCCTCTAACAAAATCACTATATCCGGTATCAATGAAGCTACGTCAATTTCAATTTCTTCGGCAGGCTTATATTCAATAAATGACGGCAACTTTCGAGCGGGCAGCCAAATAGCAGCTGTAACAAATGGCGATACGATTCAAGTACAACATATATCAGAGGTAACATTTAATACGGCAACAACAACCGAACTCACAGTGGGTGGCATCGTGGGTTCGTTTACTAGCACAACAATATTACCTACGTCTAATATTGATGTGGAACCCGATCAATTTGAATTTATCAACAAACAGAATGTAGCAATAAGCTCGCTCATAGTTTCCGAACCTATTCAAATAACTGGCTTAAACGCTTCTGCACCCATATCAGTTTCAGGACCACCAAGCAGCGCTTACAGCCTGGACAATGGCGATACATTCGTTTATACACCTGGCTTTGTTAATAATGGTGATATTGTAATAGTGAAACATACATCTTCATCAGCCATATCTACCGACACAATTTCAACTCTAACCATAGGCAGTGTAAATGCCAGCTTTACAAGCACAACGGTATCTACAATTGTGGAAGATAACGGAGGCGATTTTGGCGACGGCGAATCTGTTAGCATGAATAGTGGTGGCGGGGCATTAAACCTGCTATCGACATTATTATTTTTTGGATTATTGGCATTCAGGTGCCTGGCCTTGCGCAAATCCAACTATAATAGTCGCGTAAAAGCCTTGTATAATAAACCTTATTGACTGTTACTTTATATCCAGCGTCTCACTCAACGAGTGTATTCAATATCACTGCTGTCCCGTTAAAATGAAACCTTTTTACGTAAATATGCGCGGTATATACGGTGTAGATTATGACAAGTACCCCGGACATGGGATTGGTGTCCCCAATTCAAGACGCGCGTGAATACATCCCTGTAAGCTCGACTGCCGCTTCCATGCGGCAGACGGTCTTGAATTGGGGACACCAACCCCATATCCTAGCTATTTGCCTCGATTCTAAGAGTTAACGGGACAGCAGTGATTCAAAATATCCTTTATTAAATAATTTTTCTAATGCCTTTTCCTCAGGGATATTATAAAGATTGCGCCTTATTTTGTGCTATATTCAGAATCTTCTTTCAAAAGACCAAAACATTTTAAATCGTGATACGAATTTTTCCAATATCCACTTTGGCGTCGAAGACCCTCTTCTTTGAAACCTAGCTTAAGCAGTACTTTTTCAGAGGCTATGTTTCCTGGGACTGTATCCGCTTGAATGCGATTAATATGTCCGCAAGGTAATTTTTCAGAAAAAGCAGCATGAATGACCGTATTTAATGCTTCGGTAATAATACCCTGCCCCCAATACTGTCGATTTAGATCGTAACCAATTACAGCAGATCGCATTGGCTGACTCCAGGAATTAAATCCGCATGTACCAATACATTTATCTTCACCTTTAAATCGAATGGCCCAACGTATGCCCAGTGACTTTTCAAATCTAGCATTAAATAAATTAATCACATTTATTGACTGTTGTGTATGCTCAAACACTTCGAGATCGTAATACTTAACCACTTCCTTATTTGAATATATCTCATAGATTGAATCCCTGTCTTCTACTCCTAATTCGTCAAGCTGAAGCCTTTCACTTTTTAAAACAGGAAATTTCAATTGATTATCTCATCGATTTACATTTATGCTAATTTTACCGTGTTTACTCACCCTCAAATGCATCAGCATCGAGGTCACTTGGAATGAATATAAAACTCACTAATAGTCGTTCCGTTTGCCAAACACCAATGATACATTTAATCCACCAAACGCAAAAGAATTGCATAAGGCATTTTCTATTGCCATTTCGCGTGCCGCATTGGGTACAAAATCTAGATCACACTTAGGATCAAGTCCCAAATAATTTATGGTCGCTGGCGCTATTTGATTTTCCAATGCTATTATAGTGGCAACAGACTCCAGCGCAGTAGCTGCACCTAAAACATGTCCATGCATGGACTTGGTGGATGAAACCGCTAGAGATGAGGCATATTGCCCAAATGTATTGTGTATTGCTTGAGTTTCGGTAGAATCGTTTTGCGCCGTGCCACTTCCGTGAGCATTTATATACTGCACCTCACTAGCCTGTAACTTGGCATGTTGCAATGCGTAAGACATGGCTTTTGTAGGCCCTTCAACAGTCGGTTGTACAACATGACTGGCGTCGGAACTCATGCCATAACCAAGCACTTCAGCAATAATTGTCGCACCGCGAGCTTGGGCATGTTCTAAGGTTTCTAGCACTAATGTCGCAGCACCTTCCCCAAGCACGGTACCTCCCCTATTCGCTGAAAATGGCCGACAACAGTCCTTAGCCAACACACGCATACTTTCCCAAGCCTTCATACAACCGAAACTTATAGGCGCTTCCGCACCACCACTTATTACGACATCCGCTTGATTAGATTGCAGCATCATACAACCGATAATAATAGCATGCCCCGATGATGAGCACGCGCTGGTAGTGCCCATAACAGGGCCGGTAATATTAAATTCTATGCTTATGTGGCTCGCGGCCGAACTAGGGATGAGCTTTGGCACAGTGAATGGGTGCACTTGCTTTTTATTTTCGGCATATAGCCGATAAAATCCTTGATCTTGAGTTTCTTGACCACCAACACCTGTGCCGAATATAACGGCACTGGATTCAGACAATTTGCCAGTAAAATCTAAGTTTGCTTGTTCTACTGCTTCTCTAGCACTAATTAATGCGAATTGGGCAAAGCGATCTAAAAATGACAATTCTTTATCTGCGAAGTGATTTTTTGGGGAGTAGTCTTTTACCTCGGCAGCTACTTTGGATTGTAAGTTATTACTATCAAATAGACTAATATCTCTAACTCCGTTGATACCGCCTAGAAGTTGGCGTTGGAACTCATTAACATTTTGGCCTAATGCAGAGATACTACCCATGCCAGTGACGACAATACGCTTCATTTTTGTTGCCCTTGAATTTCTATTTGTTTTTCAAGCTGCTGAGTCACATCATCAATCGTACCTAAATCAAAGCGGCTCTGAATATCCTCTGAATCCGGAATTGTGATGTTAAATCGATCTTCAATATCAAATATTAATTCAGCCACACCAAGAGAATCAATTCCGATATCATCAAGTCGCGCGTCAGGACTTATATCGTCGATTGATTTTTCAGCGCGCTGAGCAACTAACTCTAGCAGCACGGCTTTAATATTATCTGACATAGTATATCCCTTTGATTATTATATTAATTAAGCACTTCACGAAGTGTAACATTTCGCTGAGTTTTTTTATCCTAAAATTGTTGATGGTAACACGCCACAATATCACCCAAGCTAAGCGATGTTGCGTGTGGCTGGCGAAATGTTTCGATATTGGACATTGCTTCAGGTAAACGATTAAATGGAATTCGATGATTTACATGATGGATACCAATATTATATATTACCTGTAAACCAACGCAACAGCCGGAAATATTAATATAAGCAGTAGATTGTAGAGTCGCATACGAGTACGACCAATCTCGTTTTGCTTGAAGACTCACATCGGGAAATAAAGCAAACGGAATTTTTTCCTAAACTCTTCAAATAACACCTTACGGCCACACAGCTATTATTAACAAGCATTATCAATATAAGAGTAGACAATTATATCCATTTAATAGATATGACGCAAATTGATAAGCTTCCTTTGGTATGGCTAACGATCATACGCCTATCACTAATGAGGGGGGAACGATGCTCCAGTGGGGTATATACGCTAATTTCAATAATGGACGGTCAACCAAATTGTTTCTATACCAGGATCGGTCCATTCTACTTTGTGTTTTTTATGCGTCATAATATATAATTCATGCTACTAATACCGTTAGTTCATTATGCTGATTCCGTTTGATTTTCAATTAGCATCCGATAACAAAAAACAGCGCTTATTAAGGTTACTGGAGTGGCAATAATAGCTTCTAAGGAGGTCATGGCAAACACATTACCGATGGTATTGAGCACAAACAATACAACAAGCGTCCATAATACAAAATTTACCAATTTCCCCGGGACAAAAGCTCTTAAAAAACCTCCCTTTATTGCAACAACAAATATTACTATCAGACTAATGACAATCGAAACACTTTCAAAAAGACGCATTTGCGATAGATTTTCAAGTCGGCCACCCCAAACTATGTTGTAGGGTATTATTTCCGCGAGCACCAAAAAGTGAAACACTAATACACCTATAAATAGAGCCAGCATTGAATTTACAGCGAGTTTGAAGTTTATTTTTTTAATCACTAAATAGTCGCTCTAGGTAAGAATTATTATTCTATATTTCGCTTTTCGATAAAGTCTTACTAATCTATTAGATCTCGTGCTAATTTTGGTTTCTTTGGTGGTAACGAATCGACAAACCCCAAACACAAACTTACCCATTCTGCCAATTCTGTATCAGACTCAATTCCCTCAGGGGCCACGTAGACCATGCCTTTCATGGCTTTACCGGTAAAATCCATTTCATTTGCGTGCTTCTTGGCAAGGCATTTTTCATAATGATCAGGACCAACACGTGCCATTAAAGTTTCGTTTACGATACCACAACACATGTGATTGGAAACCATAAAGCATAAGCCGCCAAACATTTTCTTTTCTTCTACGTCACTGCGTTCCTGAAACTGCTCACGAAGCCTTTGGGCTAATCCTTCGTTGTATGGCATAATAGTATCTCGATTTTCTACTCTCGCACGCTTGTTATGTATTAATACTCAATACCCTTAAGTTTTTCTTTAGCCTCTTGCCAGCTGGGTTCATATTGTGTTTCCCAGATGACGCTTTTTACTTTTCCAATAGTTTTAGTGATTTTCATTGCTTTCAGATGATACCCATTGTTACGAAAAGCCTTCAATGTATCGTAGTCTACCCATGCAGTAAGCGTTTGGAATTTTTTGAATTCAGCAAACATCAGTCCATCAGCAGTTTTAAGTTGTTTGATTGTATTTCTGAGTAATAACATAAAACGCAGAAAACCAATAATGCCATTAACCTTTATTTGAGTAGCTGCTACAACCATAATCGCTCCCTGTATAATTGTGACTACGTTGATAATGAATTAGAAAAAGTGGAGAATTTATTGTTAGTGTTTCTGCATAGTATGTATTTAGTATCTGATAGTCAATTTATTAAGGTGCCGATTCCCCGCTCCCACGCTCTGATTGGAAGTGTTATTGAAACACCGACATCCTCACACCTAGTCGAGTCTGGTACGTATTCCCACGCGGAGCATGGGAACGAGAATTAAACTCACTGCGTAGACTCAAATTTGCGATGTTTACCAATATCATAGCAGGGAGTTTTTTGTAGGGTGGATAAGCGCAGCACAGGCTACGCCAGATAGTCTGACGTGAATGATGTATCTCGTTTAATTTCACGCTTACAAGCACTTGAATTATTTATCTATTTAGACCGAGCAATAGAGGTAAGATCTTTGCCCAGGTATTTTTTTACGAGATAATTGAGGTACCGAAAGGCTGATAACTGAGTAATATACTATTAATTGTATGTTGTTGTTTGTATTACTTTATTTTGACGTCAACAGACGTCTTTTGGGACTTGAAAAAGCCAAGTTTAAAGGCTATATACTTAGTATAAGACCATTATATCGTTTGCAAAAAGAAGCTTTTCCTTACCCATTTTGCAAGCGTTTAGTCAGCAAGTTAAACAGGAGGTGTATCATGAGAGATATTACCAAAACCCCTAAACGAGAACTAGGTCGTACATTTTTTGATGATGACTTTGGAAACATTTTTGAAGGTTTTTTCAGACCGATGGCAAGCAGTCTTGAAGACTTTGAAAAAGAAATGAGACCTGCTACAGATATCGTTGAACGCGAGAATGATTATCTAGTAACAGCAGATCTTCCTGGTATCAAGAAAGAGAACATCCAAGTTACATTGGATAATGGCATATTAACCATTTCTGCTGAAACGAAAGAAGAGAAAGAAGAAAAGAAAGGCGAAAATGTCGTTCGCAAAGAACGCAGATTCGGCAAATATATCAGGAATGTGTCTCTTAATCACCAGGTTGACGAAAACAAAGTCGAAGCCACCTATCATGATGGTGTATTAGAGCTTGTATTACCAAAACTGGAAGAAGTAAAACCTAAAAAGATTGCAGTAGACGTTCATTAATTCCATTAATACTCTACTGTTTTCGGCCGCTCTTGCGGCCGATTTTTTATGTGCGAATAACACCAGGAATTAGCCGACGTGCAATTCACGAGAGGATTCGATAAGAGGTAAGGGGGAATTGATTAAGCGTAATCTTTCAACTTCTTCTTTTCGGCTTTTTATATCTTTAACCGATTTTTTATAAAACCCACGCAAAGAACTTTTTAAATGGCGGGTCACTTGCTTATCGGGAATATTCTTTAAGACAGAAAATATCGCTAAGGCGTAGGTAATATCATACTGGGATAAAAAATTGTTACGATCGGCCATTGGGCCTTGGCAACTGCCACAAGAATTGATTTTCAAATTGAGCGCGCTATTAGCAAACATCACCCCGAATCCCATAAAAACGGCTAAAATTTCGGTAATATGTGGCCAATTTTCTTCACCACCAGGTGGCCTTTCCTCAGCGTTTGCCCCCATATAGTGAGCCAAAATATGCGCATAGTTCGCTATAAGCGCTTCTGGTTGCCTAACCAGCGCAGGATTATAGGTGACTAACAATCTATCAGCATCATTTAGGTTGTTTGAAATAACACCCTTAGATCCCCGTATCGCCCCTTCAACTTGTAATTTTGGCAACGCCGTTACATTGCAGGTACTTTCATCCTCTAAGCGGCAAGGCCAGTGTGTTAGACTCGCATGTTTTTTTACTTGTTCAAAAATCAATCCCGCCATGGCATGCACACTGTTTTCTCGTCCGGGAAAATGTTCGCTGGTAGGCAATACCAATTTTGTTTCATTGTAAAAAACATCGGAACCGAAATTTTTAAGTGCCCACGCATAGGTATCGAACATCCACATAATGGATTCATCGTCTAATAATTTGTTATTGCCAAAAAGTCCAAACATCATGCTATTTACCCTATTACTTGTCGATTGTTGACTATTTTTCGTGTCTAAGCACCCTTACTTTGTCTTCCATTAAGGCTGTATCAAATTCCTCTGCAGGAATAGGTTCTGACAGCGCTACGGTAATTTTAGCTAAAAATTTGCGCGGTCGCCGCTTGACTATGGGCCCATCTTTGCGACTGAACAAGCTCCCCCATAATCCACTCAAAGCCATGGGGATTACCGGTACAGGATCGCGGTCGAGCATCTTTTTTACACCGGGCTTAAAACTGTGTATTTCACCATCATTAGTAATTTCACCTTCGGGAAAAATACAAATTAAATCTCCATTGCGTAAGGCTTGTGAAATTTCGGCATAAGCCTTTTTTAACATAGCGATATCTTCTCGCGCACCGGCAATAGGTATGGCCTTTACTGACTTAAATATGAAACTCAATATAGGTATTTTAAAGATTTTATAGTACATCACAAATCGCACCGGCCTTCTTATTGCGCCAGCAATTATTAGAGAGTCTGCAAAACTAACGTGATTACACACCAAAATCGCTGGCCCTTCGTCGGGTATATGTTCAAGACCTAGTTTATTTACACGATAAATGCTATGTGTCAATAACCACACCAGAAACCGTACCAAGAATTCTGGAACCAGGCTGTAGATGTACACTGCCACAGCGATATTTAACAAGGCCAGGATTAAAAACAAAGCAGATATGCTGAGACCGGAATTCAAGACAACAATTGATATGGCCGCAGACATCACCATAAACAAGGCATTAAGGATATTATTACTAGCAATAATTCGGGAACGGTGAGTAGGCTCGCTACGTTGTAATATCATCGCATACAAAGGCACGATATAAAACCCACCAAATATTCCGATCATTATAAAATCGAATATGAGGCGCCAAGCACCCGGTTGCTGAAGAAAAGATTCAAAATTAAGAATTTCTGCGCCATGGGTTTCAAATCCAGCAAAAAATAAATCGATGCCAAAAACGCTCAGACCTATAGAACCCAAGGGCACCAAACCGATTTCCACTTTGTGTCCGGAAAGCCTTTCACACAATAGCGAGCCTATGCCTATTCCAATAGAAAACAAGGCCAGTAGAAAGGTGACAACCTGCTCACTAGCGCCTAGCTCAATTTTTGTATAATTGGGTAACTGGGTCAAATAGGTAGCGCCTAAAAACCAAAACCAGGATACACCCAAAATCGATAGAAATACCACTCTATTTTGTCTGGTAAAGTGGAAATTGCGCCAGGTTTCAGTAATGGGATTCCAATTTATTCTAATCTTTGGATCGGCGGCTTGAGCCAGAGGGATACCTCGACTCGTTAAGTATCCCGCCACCGCCGTGCAAACCAGAACCATACTCACAAGGTATTTACCATACTCTTTGTCTGCTATTAAACTGCCACCGACGATAATACCAATGAGTATTGCCAAAAAAGTACCCGCTTCCACCAAAGCATTGCCGCCCACTAACTCTTCGGATTTTAAGTGCTGCGGCAATATCCCAAATTTAACCGGACCAAATAAAGTCGATTGCGCTCCCATTAAAAACAACAAGCCGATTAATACATTGATATTTTGCAAATAAAAGGCCAAAGCTGCACACACCATGATGGCCACTTCCAGCAATTTTATTTTGCGCATTAAGCTGGATTTTTCATATTTATCAGCAAACTGGCCTGCTGTCGCTGAAAACAGGAAAAAAGGTAATATAAACAAGCCTGCGCTTAAATTAACCAAGGTATTAACGTTTAGGTCGAGATCCACTGCTTGAAAGGCGATCATTATGATTAATGCGTTTTTAAACACATTGTCGTTAAACGCACCAAATAACTGTGTCATATAATAAAAACCAAACCGTCGCTGGAGCAGGAGGGAAAACTGACTCGATGATTTATCCATCACGAAGTAATTTGACCGATTGTGAGTTTTTTGGGGATTACTAGGGAGATTATTTCAAATGGAGATCAAATTAGCAACTAATGAACAACGCCTATTTGAGCCTGTAATCCATATTAAAACTGACTAACTTGGGAATTGTGTAATAATAAAATATCTAACCACTAACCACCATTTTGGCCACTAAGTATCGCTTACTAGTGTTTTTTTGGTAATAACTCACTTTTTATTCATCATTACTCCTTTATACTAACAACGACTTAACTAACAGCACCTTTTGTTTGGTGTGTAGGTGAGGTAATATCTACCCATATTAATAAAATCGTCAGTCAGAGAAGTGTATGCAAGCTACTATAAAAACTATTATATTGTCAGCCCTATTGGCGCTGTTATCCAGTACCGCTTTTGCAGAATTCAAGGAATCGCACCAGGCCAGTCAGACACGCAAGTTGGCTGAAAGCATAATGCGTAACGCAGCAACCCAAGCTTTTAGCAACGATAATGTACGAACATTTCAACCCAAGGCATCTGGTGAAATAAGTCCTCGAATTGTAGGCGGTACTGAAGCTACACCAGGGGCCTACCCATGGATGACTGTATTATTGATTGCTTCCGAACCTAATGCTTTTGCCGCAAAATATTGTGGTGGCAGTCTCATTCGTAAGGATTTAATCGTTACAGCGGCGCATTGTGTTGCATTTCTAGTGGACCCGAGCGCAATCGACGTGGCGGTAGGCGCGCACAATTTGTCCGCGATTACCGCACAAGACCGTATTTCCGTGAGTGCCATTTTTATTCACCCAAATTATAATGATATTTTACTGGATAACGATATAGCGGTTTTGAAGCTATCAAGGGACACAACCCAAACACCACTATCGATAATTGATACAAGCTTGTTTGCGCAAATTGAAGCCGCTGGCGGTCTGTTTACCGTAATGGGCTGGGGTACACTTTTCGAAGAACCGGTTGAGTTCCCCAATGCATTACAAGAGGTACAAGTGCCCTATATCGATAACCAAGCGTGTATTGATGCTCTGCTAGTTCTGGACTCAACCGTAAGCCTTACCAATAATCAAATATGCGCCGGACTTGCCCTTGGAGGCAAAGACTCTTGTCAAGGTGACAGTGGTGGTCCCATGGTATATTCAATCAATGATAACTGGTACCTAACAGGAATTGTCAGTTGGGGACTTGGTTGTGCACAACCTAATGGCTACGGTGTCTATACCAAGGCGGCAAACTATACCGAATGGGCCATTCAAGTTGCCGATGCACTTTATGTACAACCACGCTACGATTTTCAGTACGTTGGGATTACCCAAACCAATGAATGGGTTACTTTCGTAACCAATTTCTCACCCGAAGCAACAGTAATACAAGATATTTCGGTGAGTGACAATACTGCATTTAGTATTAGCGAGAACCATTGTCTTAACATAAATCTGAATACCAACGACCAATGCATGTTGGTGTTAACATTCAATCCCACCACAGCCGGGCTAATCAGCGCTACGGTCACTATTACAGAAAGCAACAGCAGCATAACCACTGCAGAATTAACGGGTAGAGGTATGGCATCCATTGCGGCAAATACAGCCCTCGATACCAGTGGATGGACCTGGTATTCAGGTGTTGACACTGTCTGGACTGAAGACCAAGTCAGTAACAGTGTCAATGCATCCTCCATGCGCAGTGGTTTCATCGTTGACGAGCAATCATCCCATATTCAAACCTATATTGAAGGACCGGGAACGCTCAGTTTTCGTTGGAAAGTATCCAGTGAATTTAATTTTGACTTCCTCGACTTTATTGTTGATGGTGAACTCGTGGACTATATGTCGGGAGAAATTGATTGGTTAACACAAACAGTACAACTTGATCCCGGTGCTCACACTATTCGTTGGTCATACACGAAAGATTCTTCTGAGTCTGCTGGTTCTGATGCCGCCTGGCTGGATGACGTGCGCTTTGCGCCTAAAGCTAAGGATTCAGATGGCGGTGGCAGCTTGGCTTGGTTTTTCTTGCTAACAATAGCCATTGGACGATCTCTATTGGTAGCACCTCGAAAATAATTGGCCCAACCAAGCTATTGCAAGTCAAACAAATAAGACATACATGAAACATTATTTGTTCGGCTTGCAACTGAGTTATTAGCTTTATTTCCTATCAAGAATCAAATCAATACCAGAAATAGCTATAAGATAAAGCACAGTCACGACTGTGACTCCCCCTGCGTTCTACTCCATAAGTTATTCATTTAAAAGGATTCCTCATTCTATAAAGTACTTAGGGCTGTGCGGAAAATCAGTTAAGTTATTTCCGCTTGCATTACAAGCTAGCATAGCTGTAGAATACTTACGAAGTACTTAAAAATTACTTACGAATACCCGAATGTATTCCAATGCAATTGAAATTTAGGATTAAGTAGTGTGGTAATTAGTTATGCTTAACAACAGATCCAACAGCAGGCACTCACCAAGGATAACAACTTCACCTCAGGTAATTAATCCTGCAAGATCTACTATGCGGTCAAGTTCTCGAAGCTTTACTCAAATTGACCTTGATGCGCACGAAGAACATTTACTGGCGAACAACAAAGTTCGTGTTCGTACCGGCAAGATTAAACTGCTGACGAAATTTATCATTGCAACGCTTTCCAGCCTGGGATTATCAATTAGCATTTACATTTTAATTCCCAGTATACCCACATATCTGTCCGCTAATCTGTTACCAACAATTTCGAAATTACAATCCACCCCACGCTCCATAGAACAAGCGCCACCCAAATTGCCAAATAAATCTGAACCACCTACGGCGGCTAAGTTGCAAAATATTGCCTATAACATTATTCAGAGCAATGACTGGGACGCGCAGAAACTTCACTATTTCAAACACACCTGGCAAGGGCTCAGTCCTAAGCAACAAACATCCACTAAAGAGACCGTGTGGTATCAGATGTTTGAAAGAGCACTAACACTGGAGACCAACAGTGCGCTTAAAAATTTAAACGACGATGATGACCAATCATACTCGCCACGAGTGCGCGCGTTGGTTTCTTTAGGGCTAAACCTCGACATACCTAAGTCATCGTATAAGGAAAACTCACCTAGCCAGGCAGAAAATGAAGGTAACCAAAGGCTCGCTAAGAAACCATCCCACTTAGCTAAAGATCTAGATAAAAATGTTGTTGCTCGCACCCGTACTCAGATCTCTGCTCCCCCTACTTCTAGAAATGAGCCGGCAGTTAGTCCAAAGAGCAAGGCAACTAAAACCCTGGCTTCTTCTAATAAACCTACGCCTCAGAAAAACCAATTGACTCGACCTACTTACTCAGAACTAAGTGACATTACCGTACAGTTTGTCGATGCCTATGAATCTGGTAATTTAAAGAAATTTGCCGCACTCTTTTCAAAAAAGGCCATTAGTAATAAGCAAAATGGCCTTGATGGCATAAAGGATCAGTATGCTCAGATTTTTTCATCAACAACTGAACGACAAATGTTTATACACGACCTAAAATGGTCATATAAGAAAAACGCGGCTATTGGTAAAGGTAAACTGGAACTTGTTGTCCTATCCAACACTGAAGCAGATGTCTTTTCACAAAAAGGCCGGGTAGAAATAGTGGCGGAAAGACAAAACAATAAAGTCCTCATCAAACGCTTTTATCATTTAACTGAATAATTACAAGTTGATAGATCGCATTTTATTGGCTTAAGCCAGGTTAAACGGCCTTGTCACCCATGGAAGCCTGTTCTTGAGTTTTAGCTTCAGATTCTATTTCCTTTTCTACAGACACCCAACCCATGTCGCTGAATAAACTAAAAATGACAGGTACAACAAACAAGACCAGAATAGTGGCAGAAAGCAAGCCAAAAACTAGGCTAGTCGCCAGTGGAATAAGGACTTGAGCTTGCAGACTTTTCTCAGCCAGTAAAGGCGTCAAGCCTGCAATAGTCGTCAGCGAGGTCAGTAAAATGGCCCGAAAACGTTCCCGGCTGGCCAGTTTTGCTGCCTCGGGAATAGCATGGCCTTCACGAGCACGCAGCTTGAGGAATTCAACTAACAAAATAGAGTCATTAATGACGATGCCAGTAAGGGAGATCGCACCCATCATACTGGGCATGGACAACTCAAGCCCCATGAGCAAGTGCCCCCAGATTACCCCAATCAGTGCTAATGGAATGACACTCATTACGGCCAAGGGCTCTATGTAACTCCTAAATTGAAAACTCAGCAGAATGTATATTCCAATGATACCGATTAAAAAACCCCTAATCATTGAGAAGCCAGTCTTAGCCGATTCTGCGGCTTGTCCTTCCAATTGCACAGTGATATCTGGAAAACGTTTTTGAATATCGGGTAATAAGTTTGCTGCGGTATCATTAATAACTTGCTGGGTATTGGCGTATCGTGTATCGACATCACCTGTAACAGTTACCGTGCGTTGACTATTTATTCTGTGTATGCGGGCAAAACCGCGATCAATTTCCATCACTGTAATAGTCCCAAGTGGAATTAAATCTCCGTTCGGCGCTACGATTCTAAACTCCTGTAAATCGTCCAGATTGCTTTTATCCAAGTCGGTTAGTCCAACATCGATTTCATAGGATTCCGGCCCCACCTGTACTTCATCGGCGGTACTACCAAAAAAACCGGCGCGCAATTGACTGGCAATGGTCGTGGCATCCAGTCCAAGAGCAAGACTCCCTTCACGCAAGTGTAATCTAAGCTCCGGTTTCCCGGGACGCAAATCGTCAGATAAATCCAGCACTCCTCGATATTTTTGTAGCCATGCCTGTAACTCCAAGGAAACTGACTTTAAACGACTGAGTTCGGTCCCAATGAGGCGAATCTCAATGGCCCGACCCGCAGGACCAATCATAGGTTCCTTAAAATTTAGGCTAATAATATCGGCCACACTTCCGATTTGATCTCTCCACCGCTGTAAAATTTCGTCAATTCGGCCATACCTTTTTTCAGCCGTAAGTAGATCGACAGTAACCGTTGCCACATGAGGACCGGTTTCATTGGCGTCAAGATTTTTATTAAAATGAACACTAATATCCTCGACCAACGGTTGTTGTTGCGGTTGTAAGGGTGTCATCTCATCATCGACAACGTGCAAAGCCGAAACCAGCTGGTTCACAATTTCTTCCGTACGCCATAGTGGTGTGCCTTGTGGCAGCAGTATTCGGGCATCAATGGTATCACCCTCGATATCCGGGAAGGCTTGAAACTTGAGATGACCACCCATCAACATACCCACTGACCCAAGAAACACAGCAATAACCAAACCTAAAAATAAATAACGCCACTGGATAACACGATCGATAGCATGTCCTAGTACTTCATGTCGCAACCACTCTATTCGACGATCAAATTCTTGTCGAAAACGGCTGACGGGTTTTTGGTGGTGGTGTCGCAGGGAGTGTTCCAGATGATGAGGTAAAATTAAAAATGCCTCTACCAGGCTTACTACAAGCACGATAATAAGCACAACGGGAATTACCTTCAACACAGCACCCATGTCACCACTGAGAAAGGCCAGAGGTCCAAATACCGCACAGGTTGTTAAAAATGAAGCAACAACGCCTGGCATAACCTGCGATGTGCCATCTATGGCAGCCCGTAAAGCGGTTTTACCACGCCTAAGATGTGTGGCTATATTTTCAGCAATGACAATGGCATCGTCCATTAACAAGCCAACACCGATGAGCAGCGCAACCATACTCAGCATATTAATGGAATAACCAAATACGCTCATAAAAAACAAGCCTCCTAAAAAAGAGACGGGTAATCCCATGGCAACCCAAAAGGCAAATCGAAACTGAAAAAACAACCACATTACCAGAAACACCAGAATTAAGCCCTGCCCACCATTTTTCATTAACATGTTAAGACGATCTTCTACAATGGAGGAAATATCTTGCGTGAGGGTAAACGTCACGTCCTTGGGTGCCATTTGTTGCTCACGCTCTACAAAGGATTTTACGGCGTTCACCACGACTAAGGTGTCCTGACTTTTCGTTTTGGTGATCTGCAATATAGCTGCGCGCGTGCCGTTAAATAATACCTTGTCCTCGTTAAACTCAAAACGATCGGTGATTATGGCTATGTCGCCAAGCCGAACCTCGCCACCGCTTTCACTAGCACCAACGACGATGAGATCTTCAAGTTTACGAATAGTGCGTCGTTGGTCAGCAAAACGCACCAAGAAGTCACGATCACGTGTCTCCACAAGGCCCGCAGGTAAATCAATACTTTGCTTTTTAATCGCATTGGTCAAGTCTGAAATACTAAGACTATGACGGCGCAAATTGTCATTCGACACCCGCACTTGCAATTGACGTTGGGAAAACCCCAATATACTAACCTGCGATACCTGCGGTAGAAATTGCAAACGATCCTTGATTTGTTCGGCATAGGCCTTGAGGTCGGTTGCCGACATGGGGCCGGTTACAGCCACAGAAACCACTTGATCGGTACGACCCAATTGCCTAATAATGGGTTTTTCAATCTGTAGAGGAAAATCGTCAATGGCGTCAATTTCTGTCTTAACGTCATCCAGAAAACGTGAAAAATCGCCCGACTCTGTCATTTCCGCCACAGCAATTGCCATGTTTTCGACAGCCTGACAACGCACCTCCTTTACATCATTAATACCATCTATCGCATCCTCAATGCGTTGGCATACTACTTTTTCTACATCTTCGGCACTTGCGCCGGGATAAAGTATACGCACTTCCATTTCTTTGGGAGTAAAATCTGGAAAAGTTTCGCGTTTTAAACTTGGTAGGGACGACAATCCCAGGGCAATAAAAAATAATAGCACTAGGTTTGCTGCCGTAGGATGACCCGCGAAAAAACGAATCATGGTAATTGGGCCTCAGCCTGTGCTGTAGCCTCGCCAATCAAGCGAGATAATGTCACTTTGTCTTCAATTGCCTCTAACAACATACCATCAATAGCAGGAACAATATCTGAGACCACAAGCCGTTCGCCTTCATTTAATCCACTATTAATCACTATAAAGGATTGATCAGCGCGCGCAACCACAACCTTGCGTTTTTCCAATCGGCTGTTATTGTCAGCTATATATACCTTACCCTCATGTAAGGCCGAGCGAGGAATTACCAGGCTGTCAGGCAAGGGTTTACCGCGTAATTCCACGTTTACAAAAGCACCTTTTACCATAGGTGGTCGAATACCCGGTTGCACACCTTCATAAGGTTTATCCACTTCGACAATAATGCCGACAGTGCGTGTGCGCGGATCCAGGGTATCACTAATGCGTGCAACACGCGCTTCCCATTCTGTTGTCACCCCGCCTGAATTAAGCATTACCCGGGCACTTATACCGAGCACCTTGCCAAGATCGCTAATCTCTGTGTTAAAAAAATCCACTACCTTTTCAGAGCGCATCAAGCTGGATACCTTTGCCATAGGAACCTGAACTGAGATCTCGGCCTTGCTTATCCCATCCGCAACCACTAACACCTCACCTTGTCTTATAAACTGTGTTAGTTCGACATTTGATTGTGCTATTCGACCGGTAAATGGCATATGTATTGTCGTGCGCTCAAGATTCAATTTTGCACTGGCTAACTGGGATTGTAGGCGCTCCAAATCTGCGCGTAATTTGCGACGGGATACATCATATAGATTGAGCTTATTATTTAGTGACTGTACGCTTTGCGTCTGTGATAGAACATTGCGTTCTTCTTTTTCAACGTCTGAACGTGAAATCGTGCCATTCTTGAGCAAATCACGCTTGCGTTTTAACTCGCCTTTGCCGATTTTTAAAGCTTTCTGTTCAATTTTCAGTGATGACTCGTCGTTTTTCTTTTGTAGTTTTTGTTCTGCCAACTGCGCTCGAATCGCTTCTATATTTGTCGCAGCTTGAGTAATTGCAATTTTGTAATCGGTGGGATCAATCTTCAGGATCAATTCATCGGCTCGAATTATGGCACCATTCTTAAGGCGAGCATGAATTTCCACAATTTTACCACTTACTTGGGCTACACCGTTCCAAACCTTACTTGGCTTAACGTTACCTGTTCCGTTTACTGTGGGTATAACATCAAGCCTTGGAACTTGTATCACCCGTACTGCGCGTGTCACTTCGACTAGTGGTATCTTTTCTGGTTGCGCCCGATTTTTCACCAAAACCGCTATGATTACCACACCTATCAAAATTGCGGGTAATATCAAAAGTTTTCGTTTTAATTCTTTTTCCATGATGGAATACTCAATGAAGTAATCAAAATCGTATATAACTAAACATCGCTAACCCGTTAATCATGCAAATGATATTGAATGCTTTTGTAGCCTGGTTGAAGCTACAGACGGAACGGTGAATACCCAAGGCATAGAAATACTATTGGAAAAAGAAAACAACAATAAATGGCGTCTTGTGCAAGAAAGGATCTTACCTGAGGAGGAAACTGCGCACGATAATTTAATTCCTTAACATGCGTTTTCATCACGCGCATCTACTGAAATTTGTCCTTGCTCATCGATATTGACCACCATGACAATGGGTTTGCAACACACCTCACAATCTTCAATATATTCTTGCACAGTAACACTACAATCAACCACTATTTCGATGCGTTCACCACAATAAGGGCAATGGATACTGACTGTCTCGGTGGTGTTCATTAGCGACAATATTTGTAATCGCAAAACTGGGGAGGATACCATTGCACGCCCATGCAAATACTGATTGTTATGCCTGCACCGCATTTTCGTCATCGACCACAGCAAAAGCAATGAGCTTTTTATCATTTCGTTCAATGCGCTTTATTTTATTGGCGATGACATCGGCCTGCAGACGCTCTATAGGCATTTCAACGGTAGCACTGCGTTTGTCTGGAAATTTGGTCTCAGATATTGTCACCTTGGTCACTTCACCAAATGGCTCCACGATTTCTCT
>Ga0316187_10000868_pt1 | contig 25015 bp, 17 predicted proteins | sample CroRivburrow1_MG_FD_204927 | JGI IMG/M metagenome (GOLD analysis project Ga0316187, IMG submission 204927) | Coastal sediment microbial communities from Maine, United States - Cross River worm burrow 1 | ecosystem: Environmental > Aquatic > Marine > Coastal > Sediment | place: USA: Maine...
GCGCGGGCGCTTTCGAAGCTGCCAGGGCCGTGTTTGGCCGCGTTCTCGATCTGCAACCCGGGCTGCTCGCGGCCCACCTCGGTATGATTCGTGCGATGCGCGGCCTTGGCGAGGATGAACACGCCGCGGATGCGCTAGGCGCGGCGTCGGAACACGCCTCCAGGCCGGTCGCGGCCGCGCTCAGGCGCACGCTCCTCGACCAAGCTGAAGACACGGCATCGTGTTGGACTCTCGCCGAAGCTGCGGCGCTGTCCGGTGACACGCAGGGAGCGATCGACGCGCTCGCGAGACCTTCGGATCAATCGCCAGAAGCGAGAGCCGTGAGCGCCGCGCGGCGCGCACGCCTCCACGCAGAACGAGGCGAGCTCGAGGCGTACGAGCGTGCTTCCCGTGAGGCGCAGCACGACCCGAGCTTGGGCGCCTACCTCCGCGCCTGGGGACGCCTGGTCGCCGCAGACACCGAAGAAGGAAGCGAGGTCCGGCAGTTGCTCGAAACGATGTCCGACGAGGCGGCAAGCGCATCGTCGAACATGGTCCACGCAGACGATGCCGCGCGCCGTGGTGATGGTGCGGCTTTCGTCGCAGCGCTCGAACGCGAGCTCGAGGAAGCGCCGTACGAGCTCGCCGCAGGGGCAGCCCTTGCCGTCGCCGCGATCGCCGGCGACGCCGGTGTGACCGACCGCCCGGCAGCCTTGCTGCGCGCGGACGAACGCGTTCCGGGCAATCCGATGATCGGCAGAGCGCTCCTTTTTGCCGACGATGACATCGGGCGTTGCGCGCGGCGATGGGCGGAAGAAGGCCGAGCGACGACTGGCGCCCGCAGCGCGTTTGCCTTCACGATGGCCGCACGGCTGGCGCCGCCAGGCACGGAAGCGGCGATGAGCGCGTGCGAGGACGCTTTGGCTCAGGAGGCAGGCTACTGGCCCGCGCTCTGGGCGCTCGAAGACAGCCCCGGCTCGCCCGAAGCGCGGGCAGCTAGCGCCGCAACCCAGGCTACCCTCGATCCGGCGGGGTCGCTTTCCTGCACACTGCGCGCGTCCATGTGGACACCGTCCGTCGGCGAGCGAGGCGAACGCTTGGCACGTGCCGAGGCCGCGTTGAATCCGAACGAGCCCGATCCTCTCCTCATCGAGGATCTTTTCGAGGCAGCCAGCGGCGCCACCGAGGCTGCTGGCGACCTCATGATGGTCGCCGCGCGCCGGCTCGACTCGCTTTCGTACCTCGAACGCGCCGCCGCTTCGTATCGTGCGGCGGGTCTTCCGAGACGAGCCGCAAAGGTGCTCCGAGAGGCGTCTGAAGCGCACCCGCACGACGAGGCGATTCGAGTGCAACGAAAGGACGCGGAGCTACAAGCTTCCGAGTTCGCACGTTTGGCCGACTCGGCAATGCACCGCGCGCGCGAAGCCACCGACGACGAAGAGCAGCTCGGCGCTTTTGCCGCAATGACCGAAGTCGACCGCCTCGCTCGACGCGACATGCAGAGTGCGCGCTTGTCGCTGCAGTCGATCGCCGAGTTGCGCCCCGAGCACATCCCAACGGCCCGTGCTCTCGAATGGGATGCGCTGCGAGAGGACGACCCCGAGCGCATCCGTTCGAGCGCCCGCCGGCTGTTGGCGGCACTCCCGCCCGACTCTGCGGACCGCCTCGCGAGGCACCGGCTGAGTCTCGAGCTGCTCAAGACCGATACGGACATCCTGCAGACCGACATCGACCGACTTCTGCGCGGTATCGACGATGCGCTAGAAGCCGACCCCAGCTTGGCGAGGCAAGTACTCGGCGCGGCGTACGCCAAAGGCGAATCTCTCCTCAGTCTCCAGGCCATCACGGCGCTCGCAACCTCCGTCGACCAAGACCTCGAACGCGGCGCGCTCGCACTCGACGCCGCTCGCGTACTCCAGCAATTGGGGGATCCGGAGCAAGCGCTCGAAGTCTTGGACTCCGCCCACAGTCATCCTCTCGCACGCGAGGGCGAAGCTCGGCTGCTTCACGCCGCGAAGCGCTGGGAGGATGCCGCAAACACTTATCAGGACGCTGCTGCGCTGGCCAAGGACAGCCATCGTGCCGCCTCGCTGTGGCGGGAGGCTGCGTGTATCTTCGAAGAGGAGCTCGGTGACCAGGGCCGCGCGATCGAGGCCTGGGTCGCTGCGGCGAACTGCGACCTCCGCTACCTCGATGTGTTCCGCCGCCTCGCCGCGCTCTACCAAAGCCAGGGTCAGCTCGATTCGCTCGCTGCTCTCACCGATGCGCGCATCGACGCAGGCGCCGACACTCCAACCCTAGTGGGGCTCCTGCTCGAAAAGGCTCGCCAGCGCCGTGAGCGCGGCGACATGGAAGGTGTCATCGACGCGTTGCTGGAATGTCTGGAGCTCGATCCTCATCACTTCGCTGCGCTCCAGGAGCTCGTGGACACGCACCGCGCCGCGGAAAACTGGCAGGGCGCGGCAGAAGCCTTGATTCGCATCGCGCGTTTGAATCGCAGCACGGACGAGCAGATTTGGGCATTCTCCCAGCTCGCGGAGACCTACGACGTGCACCTGCAAGACCTCCCACGGGCCGAAGCCTCGCTGCGACGTGTGGCTAAGCTTGCGCCCACGCACATCGAGACGGCGGACCTTCTGGCATCCGTTCTGAGCCGCCAGGGCAAGGCCGTCGAAGCCGCGCGACTCCTCGAAGAGCTCGCTCGGCGAGCGGACGGCGAAGCGCAGGAGCGCGACTATCGCATTCGGCTGGCCAGCGCCGTCGAAGCCGCGGGCCAAGCCCGGCAGGCCGAGCTCATGCTCGAGAATTTGCGCGCCGAGCAGCCGACCGAGCCCGACGTAATCCTCGCGGTCGCCGACTACTACCAACGCCAGGGCGCCACCCCCGCCGAAGCGATGCATTTGAACCGCGCCGTCAGCGACTTGCGGATAGCCATCGATGCGAACCCGGAAAGCGAAGACCTGTGGACGACTTTGGTGCGCGTGCTCGAGCGGCGACATGGGCCTGGCCCCGCTTCTTGTGCAGCCAGCGCGGCGATCGCCATTGGTCATCCGGCATCGCTATTCGAAGGCGACGTCGCCACCCGGGATGAGGCCCTCGGCGAACCCAAGATGCCCTTGTCGAGCGTCGTCGACAGCATCGTTGCCCCACGCGGCCTGCCGCAGACGGTTCGGCGCCTCTTCTCCTTGTGCGAGCATTCCTTTGACAAGGTGTTGCCGTTCGACGCCGGCGCATGGCGTCTGCGCCGACCCTCAGGCCCGCACCGGGGCCTCGTGGAGGAAGCAGGCGCGGTTGCTGAAGCCCTCGGGATCAGCGAGCCCCGCTTGAAGGTGACCTACGTCGCCCCCGCAGCATGCATGCCGATCGATGGCGACCCGCCTACCATCGTCATCGGGGGTAACCTGCACGAGTTGACCACCCCAAGGGAACGGGTGTTCCTGTTCGCCCGCGCGCTGAAGGTAGCGAGCAACCATCTTGCGCCGGCGCTGCGTGCACGGCCGGAGGACCTCGACGTCGCGCTGCTCGCCCTGCTTCAAGGTCACGAGGCCAGCCATGCGCAGCAGCCCACGCCCCGGCAGATGCATGAGCTCCGCAAGAAGCTACTCAAGGGCGTGCCGCGCCGGTGGCGCGATGAGGTGGAGAGCCTCGTCCTGGAATTGCGGGGCAATTCTGCATTCTCGACGCGAGCCGTTCCCTTTGCCATCTCCGAGCTCGGGGACCGCATAGCCCTTACCCTAACCGGGGATGTCCCCTCTGCCGTCAACGCGCTGCTCAAGATCTCCGCCCACGCCGTGCCCCCGAACGACGCCAGCCGGCTGAGCGCAATCCGGGAGACCCCGGAAGCATGGGCAGCGATTCGCTTTGCGATCAGCGACGCACATTTTGAAGCTCGAACCCAAGCTGGTGTAGATCCATAGAACGATGCGATTGGGTATCATCGGTCCTGCCGAAACGGACGCGGCCACTCTCGAGCAGGCCGCCAAGCTTCTCATCTGCGACTTCGAGGTCGACACGGTCATCTACCTCGGGGAAGACGATGCCCTTCGCGAGTTCGTCGCTGCGCACGAGTCCGAGGACAGCGGCCAAACAATCGAGCAGCGAGTCGCCGAAGTGGCGGCCATAGGCTCCGTGGACGATATCGAGGACGTCCTGCGCAAGCTCCGAGGGGCACGCTACCTCGGCAAGTTGCGGGTGGCGCCGCCATCGCCAAGACGCGCGATGGAAATGCTCGACGACCGCATCGTCCTCATCGTTCGAAACAAGTCGACGATCGGTGAGGAGGACGTGATCAACTCCAACGTCGTCGTCTACGGGGATGCAAAAGCGCTGATGTTCAAGCGCTTTGGGCACCGGTGCTTCTTCAGCCCCGGTCCTCTCGACCTAGGGCACGTCGGCCTCCTCGATGACCGCTCCGAAGCTGGTGGCGTCGTGTTGAAAGCGATCGACCTCACCGGCGAGGTCTCGTGGAGCGAGCCGATCCAGGGCCGTGGCGCCAAGGTCATGGTGGCGCCGTGACGACGCGCCGGGTTGCGATTTATGGGGGCAGCTTCGATCCGCCGCATCTCGGGCACGTCCTGTCCGTCGCCTGGACTCTCTCTGCGGCCGACGTCGACGCCGTATGGATCATCCCGACCTGGAAGCATCCATTCGACAAGGAGCACGGCGCCACGTTCGACCAACGCATGCGGATGTGCGAGCTGGCGTTCGCCGTCTTCCGGGAAGTCGAAGTCTCCGACATCGAGCGGCGTCTCGGCGGCATCAGCAGGACTCTCCATACGCTCGACACACTCGAGAGCGAGCATCCAGACACTGTTTTTCGCCTGCTCATCGGCGCCGACGTCCTGCCGACGACCGATCGTTGGCATCAGTGGGACGAGGTCGTGAAGATCGCACCACCGCTGGTAATCGGTCGCCAAGGCTCCCCGGTTCCTGAGGGTTGCCCGATCTCGATACCTAACATCAACTCGACCGACATCCGCTCCGGACTCGCCAACGCCGGTGACATCACCGGTCTCGTGCCGACGGCGGTCATCGAACACATCCGATCGCACGGGCTCTACCAGGGCGAAGGATGAACATCCTCCTCATTGGACGAGGCCGTGTCGGCAAGGCGCTGCGGCGAGCGCTGGAGGCGAGCGGGCAACACAGCGTGGTGGCGGTAGGCCGCAGGTGGAAGCGTCCGAGCGTGCAGCGCGCAGAGGCGGTGGTGCTCGCGGTCCCGGACGACGCGATCGAACTGGTCGCCGAGAGGCTCGCACCGGACCTGCGATCCGGTGCGACCGTGCTCCATTGCGCGGGGGCCAGAGGAGTGGACGAGCTTGGAGCGTGTGAGAGCCAGGGCGCCGCCGTGGGGATCATGCACCCCCTCGTTTCATTTCCGAGCACCCGCAGCGGCCCGAGCCTTCGGGGCACGACCTTCACCTTGAGTGGGTCCCGGCGCGCAATCGCCACGGGACGCCGCATCGCCCGAGCATGCGGCGCGCGCGTCGTCGTCGCCCAGACCGGCGACGCGCGATACCACGCCGCGGCCGCCCTAGCCGCGAACGGCGCTGCCGCCTTGGCGTTCGTGTCAGTCGGCGTGCTCGAAGGCCTCGGGTTCGACAAGCGCGCCGCCGAGCGCGCAATCGGCGCCCTGCTGCAGAGCGTAGGCGAGAATGTCGAGAGTCTCGGAGTCCCCGGCGCCCTCACCGGGCCTATCGCGCGAGGCGAGACAGAAGCCGTCGTGGACCACCGAAAGGCACTCCATCGAGTCAGTCGCGATGCGCTTTCCGCCTACGACGCGGTCGTTCCGATCATCGTGAAGTGCGCGCAGGCCTCGGGTCTGTCCCGAGCCCAGGCATCGAAGATCCTTCGCACGACAAAGGCCTGAGGGCGGCGTCACTCCGCCGCTTCGACCGAGCCTTCGAGCGGCTTGAAGCAAATGCCTTCGGAGTCACCCACCGCGAGGATACGATCCCCTCGCTCGAAGTCACTGCCGAGGATCGCGGCTGCCAACGGCGCCTCGAGCATACGCCCGATCGCGCGACGCATCGGCCGCGCACCGAGCTCGGCATCGTACCCCCCGAGCGCAACCAGCGAATCGATCGCCGTGGCATCGACGCTGAGCTCCACACCCTGTCGCTCGCGGAGTTGCCGGACCACACCCGCGACCATGCGACGCGCGATCTCGCTGACCTCGTCGCGGCTGAGGGGGCCGAAGAACAGTGGTTCGTCGATCCGGTTCCATAGCTCGGGCGGCAGAGCGCGCCGCGCTGCAGCCAAGGCGGCGGAGAATCCAGGGTCCGATCCGGCCGACCCGCCCTGGAAACCTATGGAGCTCTGAGTGCGACCGGACTGCTGCGCGCCGAGGTTCGAGGTCATGACCACGATCGTATGCGTGCAATCGACGGTCCGGCCCTTCCCGTCCGTCAGGCGGCCGTCTTCGAGAAGCGGCAAGAGCGACTGAAGCACGTCCATGTGGGCTTTTTCGATCTCGTCGAGCAGGACGAGTTGGTAGGGTCGATGACGAATCGATTCGGTGAGCAGTCCGCCGGTGTCGTGGCCGATGTATCCCGGAGGAGCGCCGACCAGCTTGGCCACGGCATGCGACTCGCTGAGCTCGCTCATGTCGATGCGAGTCATCGGGCACCCCATGAAGAAGACCTCGTTCAAGGCCCTGGCGGTTTCGGTCTTGCCGACCCCGGTCGGGCCGAGGAACAAGAACGTCGCCAGCGGACGGTGTCCGTGGAACCCTGCTGCGCCTTTGCGGAGCGCGTCAGAGACACGAGTCATGACCTCGGCGTGCCCGACCACGTGCTCGCCGAGGTGCTGCTCGAGCTCGAGGAGCTTCTGTGAGTCCGTCACGAGAAGCCGCTCGACGGGGACCCGCACCTTTTCCGCGACGACCTGTGCGACCGCTTCGCGATCGACGACCGCTCCACCCCGCCGACGCGTACGCGCACCCGCCAGATCGAGAAGACCGATCGCTTTATCGGGAAGTGTCTGCTCGGGCATGAAACGCACGGAGAGCTCGACCGCGGACTCCACGGCCGTCGGCTCGTACGCGATGCCGTGGTGGACCTCGTAGCGCGGCGCGATACCACGCAGAATCTCAATCGCGTCTTCGGCAGCCGGCTCTGCGACATGAATCGGCGTGAAACGCCGCGCCAGAGCGGCATCTCGTTCGACGTACTTGCGGTACTCGGCGTCGGTGGTCGCGCCGATGCAAGGGAGCTCTCCCCGGGCCAGCGACGCCTTGAGCTCATGCGCGAGATCGTCCGGCGACTCCCCTCCGATGAAGAGGGTGTGCACCTCATCGATGAAGAGGACAATCTTGCCGTTGGCCCGTTTCACCTCGAACTGGAGCCGGCGCATCCGCTCGGAAAGCGCGCCACGCACCCCAGTACCGGAAACCAGCCCACCAGCGGAAAGCTCGACGAGGATCGTGCCTTCGAGGCCACGTACGCCTTCGCCGCCTTGCGCCAACCTGCGCGCGAGACCTTCGGCGATCGCGGTCTTGCCCACCCCAGGTGGCCCCACGAGAATCGGATTGTTCGAGCGCCGGCGAGCCAAAACGTCGAGTAGCCGTTCGATCTCGTCGTCTCGACCGATGACCTCGTCGATGCGCCCCAGGGAAGCCATCTCAGTCAGGTTCCGGCCGAGCTTGGCCAAGGTTGGGTACTTGCCCGCATCGAGAGCGAACGGGGACGACGAGGGAACGATGAGCTCATCTTCCAACGCTTCGACCGGTGCTTCGACGGGCAGCTCGATCAAGGGCTCCTGTTCGGGCTTCTCGACGCGAAGTTCGATCAGCGGCGCGGGCTCTGCTGTCCTCCGCGCGGATGGGCGGAAGTTCTTCGGCTCCGGTTGAGCGGGGAGCGACGCGGCCGGCCTGATGTACGTGGAAGTTGGCGCGGTGTGCGCATCCTCCGGTTGAAGAGCGGTCTGCACCGCTTCCTGCACACGCCTCGAACCGGCTCCGACCACTTCGAGGCTACGATGTCCGGCGCTTCGACTGTCGCGTGCGATCGCGAGAAGAAGGTGCGCCGGCAGAACCTGCGCCGCCCCGGTCGACTTGGCGAGCCGGTATGCACGCTCCACGGCACGTTCGAGCGCACTGGTTGGTTCCGTGTCGACGACACGAATCGCGCTCAGCAGATCGCTCTCCTTCACCCCGAGCTCGGACAGGAGTCTCCCCATCGGCCCCCCGGTCTGCAGCATGACCAGAAGCAGATAGGCCGTAGAGGGGCTCTGCGCGCGCCTCTGCGCCTCGCGCTGCGCGCGCGCGACCAGTCCTTTGACACCCCCACTGACCGTCGTCATCGAGCTCCGTTCCTGGGTCGGAGTTAGCGGCCACCGCCCAGGGGCACAACTTTTCGGCCGACCCTAGGGCGGGGCGAGGGTGAAATCCTACATTTGGCTACCTTATCACCCTGTCACTGTAAAGTTCTAGTTGCTAGTTTAATTCTGGACCGCAACCCAGGAGCAAGCTGTGAATCCACGTCTCGCACTCATCACGACCGTTCTGGCAGCCGTCGTTGCCTCGGCCACCCCGTGGCAGGATGCCGACGCTGCCCAAGGCCTCAAGGCGAGGATTTTCCTCACGCAAAAAGGTGTGCCGAGCTCCCTCTCGGAATCGGGCGTGATTCGCTTCGCCCAGTCCAACAAGGCCACCCGGCTGCGCGAAACGACCGATGCGCCGGTCGAGGATCGCCAATGGAGGGCAACCCTCGTGGCCAACTTCAACGCACCCGTGGGGGACTCCGAGTTCGAGGTCCTGTTCTATGACATTCAGACGGCCGAGCGGAAGTTCATCGCACCCACGATGACGGTCTTCGTGAACGACCGAAATCAGCGCACGATCGTGCACAAGCTTCGGCTCAACCGTCCCCAGTTCGAGCCCAACCGGCGGCTGGAGATGGTGGTGACCGTACGCCGGCAAGAGGTCGGTCGTTACCGCTTCCAAATTCTCGGAGACAGGGTACAACACAGCGGCGAAGTCACCTTCTCGGATGACGAAGCCCGCTGAGTAGTGCCAAGCCTCAATGACGTCACCACGAGGGCCTCGAAAGGCTCGCTCGATCCAGTGTACGTTCTGGTCGGAACGGAGCGCCTGCTCATCGAGCGCGCGGTCGACGCGGTACGCAAGGCCGTCGACTCGACGGGTGCCCCTGGCTTCAACATCGAGGTTTTCGACGGCAAGGGTCTCGACGCCACGCGCGTGATCTCGGCCGCCCGGACGCTCCCCATGATGGCGGACATGCGCCTCGTGTTGTTGCGTCACGTCGATGCAATGACACCCACCGAACAGACGAATCTCGCGGACTACCTCGAGGATCCAAGCGAATCCACGTGTTTCGTGCTCACGGCAACGAAGCTCGACGGGCGGGCCAAGCTCGCTAAAGCAGCAAAAAAGAAGGGCTATCTCATCGACGCCAAGCCGCTGCGCGGGCGCGAGTTGCGCGAGTTCATTCAGGCGGAGGCGACGGCCCGAGAGCACCGCATCGCCCCGCAAGCGATCGAAGCCCTACTCGATGCCGTGGGCGACGACCTCGCCGCGATCGACGACGCGATGGAGCGGTTGTCACTGTTCGTCGGCGCAGGGCAGCGCATCGACGCAGACGCCGTGATGATGTGTGTGACGCGCATCCGCGTGGAGTCGATTTGGAGCCTGGTCGATGCCATCGGGCTCAAGGACCGGCGCAAAGGCATCGCGGCGGCGCAGTCACTCCTCGACGATCGCGAGCCGCCACTCCGCCTGCTCGCGATGGTGGCGCGACAGCTACGGATCGTCGCCCGCATGCGCGAGGCACTGTCCGAGGGACTACGCCCCCAGGACGCTGCCAAACGCGCGGGCGCCCCACCCTTCAAAGCCGGCGACCTCACCGAATCGGCACGGCAATTCACGGCAGAAAGCCTCGGTGAGGCGTTCGCGCTGATCGCAGAAACCGATCGTGCGCTCAAAGGCAGCAAGCGCCCGCCCGATGTCATTCTCCAGGACGCGGTCCTTGCGCTCTGCGCGGATCACCGCTGACGCGAACGAGCCCTGCTGCGGACTTGCGGGCTCAGCCCTGAGCGCCGTGGACCTGGCGGGTCAGCCTGGAGATGTAACGCGAGCCGGTCTTGCGATGGAAGATGCCCTTCGAGACCGCGCCATCGATACGGCTCACAGCCTCGATGAGCGCCTTTTTCGCGGCGTCGTGATCACCTGACTCGACGGCGGCGCGCACACGCTTCACACACGTACGGACGTAGGTGCGGATTTGTCGGTTGCGGGCGGTTCGCTTGACCGTCTGACGGACTCGCTTTTTTGCTGAATCGTGGTTGGCCACTCTGATATCCTCCCCGTAGGGACGCGGGTGGTAGCCCTGCCGGGTGGGGCTGTCAAGCCGGTGACAAGAACCTTGCGAGCCGCGCTCCCAGCAGGCATACAGGCTCGTGTCCCGACGCCAACAAACGCTGAATTGGCTTGCAAAACTCGTGACGGAGCGCCGCAAGCTCGTGGTTTGGGTTTCGGTTCTGGTCACCCTCGCGTTCGCGACCCAGATCCCCAAGCTGACCGCCGATCCGGCCCCGGAAAGCCTCCTTTCTTCGTTTGAGGGCGAAGAGTATGCGCTGATCCAGCAGCGCTTCCAGGAGTGGTTTGGCAAGAAGCGGGAGGCTGTTCTCATCCTGGTCGAGGCGGACGACGTCCTTTCCCGGGATACCCTCCAGCAGATCCACGATCTCTCGCTCTACTTCGCCGACAAGCCCTGGGTCGAGAAGGTCGCGGGCATCACCACCCTCAACATTCCGCGGCGGGTCAAAGAGGGTACGGACGACGCTGATGGCGATCTCGACGACCTGGACGGCCTCGAAGAAGTCGGGGGGCCCGAGGATGAAGGCGACCTCGATGACCTGGACGATCTAGACGACCTCGATTCTCTCGACGAAGCCGAGGACGAGGTGGACGCCCAGGGCGATCTCGAAGACGAGGCGTTCAACGCCCTCCTCGACATCGTCGAAAGCGATCCCGATCGGTTCCCGGGCGGCATCGCTGAAGTAGGCCCCGCGCTCTCCGCCGAGCTCCAAACCGACCCGATCGTCGAAGGGACAGAGGTCACCGAAGAGGAAGCCGCCGAGCTCAACAAGGCGATCGCCGGCAACCCGCTCCTGGTGGGCCGGCTCATCGACGAAGACCATACCGTGGCTGGCATCGCCCTTCAGCTGCCCGAGCTCGACCCGCGCGAGATGCGCAAGGCGATGGACGAGCTCCGGGAAGGGTTGGAGCTGCCCGAGTTCCAAGACATCAAGCTGCACGTTGGCGGCCTGCCCTATCTCCGCAGCGTCATCGTCAGCAAGATGCGCGAGGACAACCTGCGGCTGATCCCGCTGACCCTGCTGGTCTGCTTGGCCCTTCTGATGTTGTCGTTCCGCTGGGTGCCAGGCGTCCTGCTTCCGTTTGGCGCGGTCGCCATCACGGCTGTAGTGACGGTCGGCGGCATGGCGCTCGTCGGCGAGCCGATGAACATCCTCAACAACGTCATCGTGCCCTTGCTGATCATCATCGGCATCAGCGATGCCACGCATTTAATTCAAAGGTATCGTGACGAGGTTTCCGCCGATGATGACCCCGACCGCAAGGCCGCGGGGCGTCGCACTGTGCGTGCGATCGCCGTGGCCTGCATGCTCACCTCGGCAACCACGGCAGTCGGCCTGGGGTCTCTGGTCGTCTCCAAGACTGTGATGTTGCGGCACTTCGGAGTCACCTCCGGCCTCGGCGTGATGATCTCCTACGTCGTGATCATCACCTTTGTCCCTGCGATTCTGACCTGGGTCACACCACCCAAGCGCGAAGGGATCCGCCGAGAGCGCACCAGCTTGTTTACCAACGTCACCAGCAGCCTGGTGGCGAGGCTCCTTCGCTGGCGCTGGGCCGTGCTCGGCACAACCGCGCTATTCACCGTCGGCGCGGGCTACATCGCAAGCCAGATCACGGTCGACCACGCCCTTCTCGACCAGTTCGACGAATCCGACCCGGTCTACACGACGACGCTCTTGATCGAAGAGAAGCTCGCCGGCGTGCGGCCACTCGAGCTCGTACTGGTTAGCGACGAAGAAGAACGCTTCATGGATCCCGAAATGATCCAGGCCATCCAGGAGATCCGGAACTGGGCGGCCCTTCGCCCCGAGATCATCCGCACGCTGAGCTACGGTGACATGCTGCGCGAGTCGTACGCCCTCCTCGCCGACGACCCCAACGTCAGGTCTGAGAATTTCAAGAGCGCCAAGCAGGTGAAAGGGCTCGTCACGATGATGAGCCAGCGCAAACCCAGCCCGCTCACCGACTGGCTCACCGAGGATGGTACGAAAGCGCGCGTTCAGTTCAAGCTGCGCGACGTCGGCGCCCAAGCGACGATGCGCTTCCTCGACCTCCTGGAGGAGGTCATCGAAACCGAGCTCGCAGGTGACGAGTCGGTCAGGTTCTCATTCACCGGCGAGGCCTACACCGGCTCGCGCGGACAAGCGGCCGTCGTGAACGACCTGCTTGGAAGCTTGCTGGTTGCTGTCGTGGTCATTTTCCTACTGCTGGCCTTCTTCTTCCGCAGCGTTCGCCTCGGGCTGTTGAGCATCCCCCCGAACCTGATCCCCTTGGTCGCGACGATGGCCTACATGGTCTTGCGTGAGATCCCGCTGAACGTCTCGACGGTTATCATCTTTTCGATCAGCCTCGGCCTCGCCGTCAACGGCACCATTCACGTGCTCGCGCGTTTCCGCGAGGAGATGCAGACCGGGATCGGGCGTGAGGCCGCGCTGGTCCGTGCCGCGCGCGGCACCGGGCGAGCGATCGTGATCTCGTGCGTGACTCTGATGGCCGGGTTCAGTGTGCTCGGGTTCAGCTCGTTCGTCCCGGTTCGGAACTTCGGCGAGCTCATCGCCGTCACGATCGGCGGCTGCCTCGTCGCGACCTTGATCGTACTCCCGCCCCTGCTTCGGGTCGGCGGCGGGGACGGTGGGGTTCGCGACTCGGCCGACTAACGCCCGATCCGCTCGATTAGCGCAGAGGCGAACTCTTCCGTTCCAAGCTCTCCGCCCAGGTCCCTCGTCTTCTGGCCATCGGATAACGCTCGATTGTAGCCTCCACGAATGCGGCTGGCCGCAGCGCGGCAGTTCTCGTCCGCTCGCGTATCGGCGATGTGATTCAGCATCATCACCCCGGACATGATGAGGGCCAGCGGGTTCGCCACGCCCTTCCCCGCAATGTCGGGCGCCGAGCCATGCACGGCCTCGAACACGGCGTAGTCGTTGCCGATGTTCGCGCCGGGAATGACGCCGAGGCCGCCGACGAAACCCGCGCAAAGATCGCTGAGCACGTCGCCATAAAGATTCTCGAGTAGCAGCACGTCGAACTGCGTCGGATCCTGCACGAGCTTCATGCAGCCGGCATCGATGATGACCTCTTCGTACTCGATGTCCGTGAAGCCCTCGGCGTCTCGGAGCGCGCGTGCGCATCGGATGAACATCCCGTCCGTCATCTTCATGATGTTGGCTTTGTGCATGACGGTGACCTTCTTGCGGCCACGGTCCCGGGCGTATTGAAAGGCCGCCCGGGCGATTCGCGTGGAGGCCACCTCGGTCGCAACCTTGAGGCTCGTCACGACGCCCTTGGTCACCTCGTTCTCGATGCCGCTGTAGAGGCCCTCGGTGTTCTCCCGAATCACCACTAGGTCGACGTCTTCGTACCGCGTGCGAATACCGGGCAAGCTGCGAACTGGACGAACCGCGGCGTAGAGGTCGAGCCGCTTGCGGAGCTGCACGTTGACCGAGGTGAAGCCCTCGCCCACCGGTGTCGTGCAGGGCCCTTTGAGGGCAAGGCCTCGCTCACGAACCGCGTCGAGGGTCTGCTCGGGAAGCACCTCGCCCAGCGTCTCGAGCGCGGCGATACCCGCGTTGTGCTCCACCCATTCGACTGGCGCCTGGGCCGCCTCGAGGACACGAACCGTGGCAGCAGCGACTTCCGGGCCAATGCCGTCACCCGGGATGAGAACAATCTGATGCGTTGTCATTTCGTACTCCGGGCCCAAGAGTAGCCCTTGCCAACCGATGGCCAATGCGCTTGAAGGAGAAACATGCCCGAAAATGACTCGGTGGTGCGAGCGATGACCAATGATGGAGCCTTTCGCGTGATCGCTGCAAGGACAACCGACACCGTCCGGGGTGTGGTCGCCGCCCAGAATCTCTCTGGGGCGCTCGCTCACGACATGGCGGATCTGCTCAGCATTGCCGTGCTCTATCGTGAAACCATGGCGCCGTCGCTGCGCGTGCAATGCATCGTGCGCTTCGAAGAGGAGGCCGGACAGCTCGTTGCCGACTCTCACCCGGACGGCTGGACCCGCGGCCTGCTGCAGGCTGGCACAGGTGATGCACCGCCGGACATCCGGAAGACCCGCGCAACCCTTCAAATGATGCGGACGCTCCCGAACTCCGATCTTCACCGTGGCGTCGTCGAGGTGCCCGAGAGCGGGAATCTTTCGGAGGGCTTCATGCGTTACATGCAGTTATCGGAGCAAATCGTGTCGATGATCTCGCTTGGTTCGGCGGTCGAGGGCGAAAACCCCACGGCTGGCGGTTTCGTCGTGCAGCTCCTGCCCGAAGCCGCCGATGCCGAGGCCGCCATGGAAACGATGACTCGGCGCCTCGAGGATTTCGTCGAGATTCGCGAGCGCCTGCAGAAGTCCGACGGATCGCCGTCTCAGCTGATCGAGCAAATCTTCGAAGGCATGCCGTTCACCTGGTTAGACAGCAACGACATCCGCTTTGGCTGTCAGTGCAGCGAGGTCCGAGTGATGACGACGCTCAGCGTCCTCAATCGTTCGGACATCCAAGAGCTCGTCGACGAAGGCGAGCCGCTGAGCATCGGCTGCGACTATTGCGGCGCCGCGTACACCGTAGAAATCGCCCAACTCCAGGGTCTTTTGAGCTCGAGCTGATCGGTCCGGCTTTCTTGCCGGGATCGGCGCCTCCGGCGCATCCTTCCGCCGATGTCCGCCAAGCCCGATAAAACCTCCGGCGGAGAGATCGTCCGCCGCGCGGGCGTGGTGGCGACGGGCACTCTCTTCTCTCGAATTCTGGGCGCGGTCCGGGACGCAGTGGTTGCCGCGGTGTTCGCCTTGGGCGCCACCGATGCCTTCTGGCTCGCGTTCACGATCCCCAATGCCCTGCGCGTGTTGCTCGGCGAGGGCGCGGTCTCGGCAGCGTTCGTCCCGGTGTTCACTGAGGTGCGCGAACGCGAAGGCATGGCGCGCGCCAAGGAGTTTTACCGAAACCTGATCGGCGCGATGGCCGTCGTCCTGCTCGCGGTCACCTTGCTTGGCATCGTGGGCGCCCCCTGGATCGTCAAAGGCTACGCCTGGGGCTTTCAGCGTGACGAAGCCTTGTTTGCAACCACGGTCGCCCTCGCTCGACTGCTCTTTCCATACATCTTCTTGATGGGGATCTCCGCTCTGATGATGGGCGCGCTCTACGCGAGCAAGCGATTCGCAGCGCCCGCGTTCGCCCCGGCGCTCCTCAACATCTCGCTCATCGCTACTGCGCTACTCCTTGCACCGCTGTTCCTCCAGTTTGGATGGCCCGCAATCTTTGCTCTCGCGGTCGGCGCCCTCCTCGGCGGAGCGCTCCAGATCGTCGCACAGCTCCCGTCCCTCCGGAAAGAGAACCTGATCGTGCGGCCGCGGATCGGTTTCAGCGACATCTACGTGCGCAAGTGCGCGCGCCTCATGATTCCGCTGCTGGCCGGTCTCGGGGTCTACCAGCTCAACGTGCTTCTTTCACGGCTGTTCGCGTCGTTCCTGCCGACCGGAAGCGTGAGCTACCTGTACTACGGCCAGCGCCTGGCGGAAATTCCCCAGGGGATGTTTGCACTCGCCATCGCCTCGGCCGCCCTTCCATCGCTGAGCGATGCGGTGGCCAAGGGCGATGAAGAAGAAGCCAAGCGCCTCTTCCGCCACGCCCTTCGACTTTCGTTGTTTGTCGCGGTGCCGGCGACGGTCGCCCTGGTGGTGCTGGCGGAGCCGGCGACGACCATGTTCTTTGGACGCGGCCAGTACGACGCGGCCGCCGTCCACGAGACCACCCGCTCATTGGTGTGGCAGGCAGGCGGCATCTGGGCTGTCGCGTCGGTGCGCACGATCGTCCCCATGTTCCACGCGCACAACGACACTCGAACCCCGGTCATCGCGAGCGCGTGCAATCTCGTGGCCTTCGTCACCCTCAGTCTCGTCCTGATGGGGCCGATGCAGCACGCTGGCCTCGCCGCGGCAACGACCGCGGCTGCGATCACCCAGCTCGTCGCGCTGCTCTGGCTCCTTCGGCGGAGGTCCGGGGATCTCGGGATGGCCGAGGTTGCGGCGAGCGCCTTTCGTGTCCTCGCTGCCAGCGCCGTGATGGGCGGGGTCGTCTGGCTGGGCGCCGGGCTAGGCGAGTGGGACGCCGGCGGCAATGATCTGCGCAACCTGGCGGTGTTCGCAGCAACCGCTGTGGCCGGTCTGCTCACGTATCTCGCTGCCGCGTCGGCTCTGGGCTCACGGGAGATTCGCGACCTCAGGGCTGCCATCCAGCGCCGCGCACGTGCGTGAGTTGCGGAGGGCGCTACAACCCCACCATGGACGTGCTCGACGCAGAATTCGTTGCAGGCGCAACCGCGCTCGGACAGTTGCCGGCGCCGACCTTTGCCGAGGTCGCGTTCGCAGGGCGTTCGAACGTCGGTAAGTCGAGCCTCATCAACAATCTCGTCCAGCGAAAGAAGCTCGTACGCACCAGCAGCGCGCCGGGCTGCACGCGCGCGATCAACATCTTTCGGGTGCGCCTCCGGACCGACGGCGACGAGGCTCACCTCGATTTGGTCGATTTGCCTGGCTACGGCTACGCGCAGCGGAGCAAGGCCGAGCGCAAGGCGTGGGGCCCTCTGATCGAAGGCTTCCTGAGAGAACGGCCTGGGTTGCGAGGTTCGGTCGTCATCATCGACATTCGCCGGGGCGCCCAAGATGATGACCTTCAGCTACTCGAGTTCCTCGAAAGCGTCGGCGTCACCCCGATTTTGGTCGCCACCAAGATCGACAAGCTACCCGCGAGCAAACGAAAGCCAGCACTCGCCAAGCTTCAGGGCGAGCTCCGGCACCGCCTGATCCCCTACAGCTCGGTCAGCGGCGACGGGCGAGATGCACTCTGGAAGCGAATCCTGACCGTCAGCGGCATCGATCGGCCGGACGCGCCTGCAGCGCCCTGAGCTTCTACTGGTCCAGGTCGAGCTGAAGGGTCTCCCCCGGGTCGCGCAGACGCAGGTTCGACGGGTCTCCGAGCATCAGCGCAGGATCCTGCGGCGTCCCTTGCTCTGGCTCTGGCGAATTGGTCAACGCCCGAGGCCCCATCATCCGGTCCGCGAGCTGCCTGACCTCTGTGCGCTTCTCCGCCGGCACCAACTCCAAGGCTGCGTCGACGTTCTCGATGGCAGCTTCGTCATCGCCCGCGGCTTGAAAGACGCGCGCCGCCTGAAGGCGCAGCTGCCAATTGTTGGGATCGAGAACGACCGCGCGTCTCATCTTGGCCGCCGCCGTGCTCGGCTCACTTTGCGCGAGGTGATACTGCGCCCAGACCGCCCACAGCATGGCCGTGTCGGGGCTGAGCGACTCCGCTAGCTCGAGCTCCAGCCGGGCCCGTTCGGGATCCCCCAAACCCATGTAGATCGTGGCCCGCACCAGATGCGCGTGACCATAGCGAGGCCAGGTTTCGATGACCTCGTCGACGATGCGATTGGCCTCGCTGAACTGCGCATCGGCTGCCGCCTGCTGACCGTTCGCCTCGAGGGTCCCGGCTTGCGCCAGATAGAGTTGCGCCAAGTTGAGCTTTCGAGGCCCATCGGCGCGGAGCTGGAGCGCCGCCTCAAATTCCGTCACCCCCTGAGCGATCCCGCCGGACTCGACGAGAATCGTAGCGTTCACCGCGCGCAGCGCGGGTGACACCGGGTCGAGCAAGAGCGCCGTCTCGATCATTGGAAGTGCCTTCTTCGCATCTCCCGAGCGCTTGAACATGCGAATCGCCTCGGTCCCGAGCGCCGCAGCCAGAACTTCGGTGTCGCGCAGCACGCGAACGGACAACACGTTCACTTCCCCGCGCCCGCCCCAGGCATCGACGTACACGGAGGGCTCCTCTGAGCCACTCGGGTCGTAAATCGCCGTCACGAAGTAGCCGAGCGTGCCGGACGGATCGGCAGGCGCGCGCGCCCCCTCGAACTCCCACACCTCGGCGACCATCGCGTTCACCCCGCGCTGACGAAGCAAGGCGGTCATCGCCGCGGCCAACTCGAGTGGATAGAGCTTCACGCGCTCCTCGTGGGCATCCATCATGGCCAAGGTCTGGTCGGCCGTCATGACCTCGCGGGGCAATGGCCGCTCAAGCGACCAGGACGAGGACTGGCTGTGCATCCGTTCGGCGATCTCGACGGGGCTCTCGGGCCATTCGTCGACGTGATCGGGAAGCATCATCATCGGCTCGTACAGGCCAACCTGAATCTGGCCGCGCTCGAGATAAGCCGAGAGCTCACGCGCCTCGAGCGGACGTAGCGGAGGGGTTTCTTCGAGCGCAACCGTCGTGGACACGTACAATCCGTACCCGATTCCCGCGGCGATGATCAGCATGGCAATGATGACGGCCCACCGGCGGCTTGCACCAGTCTTAGGTCCAGCCTCCTGCACCGGTTCGACACCGCCTCTACGCATACATTGGGGGCAGCGCGGCCGGTCTCCCGGCGGTTCGGGGACGAACTCCTTGTCGCAGTGCGCGCAGAAATACTTCGTGGACATGGCGGCCGAGCATAGGGCTACGGCGAGGGCTCGTCGACCGGTGGGTCCGGCACGAATCCGCCGCCGTGGACCTGTGCAATGGCAAACCCGCACTCCCTCGCGCGACCCTCCCGCCACTCGCTGTCCCAGAGCTCGATCTCGCAGAGCACGTCGCCCAAATTGAGCTCGAGGCGCGGCTTCGCCTCATTTGGGTGGGTGCGCTGCTTCGACGTCGACTGCAGCGAGCAGCAGTCGAACTCCCGGAGGGTTCCCACGAGCCTTTCGTAGTCTGCCTTCGAGATCGTGCGCTCGATGCTCATCCTCGTGCCGTCGGCACTCCTGTGGCTCACGTTGAGCTTTCGGCTGCCGTCGAGTGCGACCTGGATGCTGTCCCGGTCCGAGCTTCGGCTGATCACACTCCAGGAGACAACGACCGTATCAGGCGCCACCTTGGGCAAATCGACCTCTTCCTTGGGCTCGTTCTTCGTGCAGCCCCACAGCAGCACCGTCGCGCAAACCAACGCTCTCCACATCCCGCACACTAGATCACGCCCGCCAGGCAAAGTCCACCGCGTGCGCCCCGCACCCCCCGAGCCATACTCTCCAACCGATGACCGAAGAGCTCGACTGCCTAAGCTGCGGCGCCTGTTGCCGAACGGGAGCCGACGGTCGCATATTGATCCTGCCAGAGGATTTGGTGCGGTGGCGGAAGATGGGCCGCGACGACATCGCGGCGGCCGTGCAACCAGGACACTTCGGGTTGGTGGGTTTCGCCACGCGTGAAGACGGCTCATGCGTGCACCTAGGCACGCCGAACAGCGCCCACGCGTGCCGAATCTACGATATTCGAGGAACGACCTGCCGAGACTTCGAGAAAGGAAGCTCACAGTGCCTAGAATTCCGGCGAGACGCCGGGCACTGAGGGTGTTGCCAGGCGGGCTGAAGATCGGGTACCACCGCTCCATGCCCCACCGGGCCAAGCTGCTCGGGGCGATGTGCCTCGCCGGGTGCCTTACTGCCCTCGCGCCGATTCGTACCAGGAACACGACTACATCTTGAACTGCTCCGGCTGCCACCGAATGGACGGTTCGGGCTCGAGGGCAGTGCCATCACTGCAAATCATGCTGGAGCTTCGCGACAAGCCCGGCGCGCGTCTGGCGGCACTGATGAACTGGTTGGTAGAGAGGTTCGCCGGACAACCCCCCAAGCCCGCGTACACCGCAAAGGAAGTCGGAGAACTGCGAAGCACCCCACTTCGAGACCCGATCGGAAGACGACAGCAGATACTCACCGGCACACCCCGCTGACACTGGCGCTGACTCTGGCTCCGGCCACCGTGGTTGCCTCCGTCTTGTCACCACCCTACGATGAAGAGTTCAGATGTTTGACGCAGACGACCTCCTAGAAAACGACCCGCGGCGTAGGTTCGAACAGATCCTTTTGGCGCGCTGCCGTGCGGGCAAGCCGTTTGCCTTGATGCTCGTCAACCTCGAGGGCTTCGCAGACGTGAGCGCGCGCTTCGGAACAGACATTGCCGCTCTCCTCGTCTATGAAATCGCCTCACGCCTTCGCGAAAAGCTAAATGAGAACGACCTCGTGACGCGCAGGGGGCCCAGCGAATTCGCGGTTTTCGTTCATGGCATTGACAACATGGAAAGCGCCAATCGGCTCGCGATGGAGCTCATCGACCGGCTAGAAAGCCCGGCTACGGTCTCCGGCGCCCGCTTCCGGCTCAGCGCGAGCATCGGTATCACGCTATCGCCGAGGCAAAGCGGAGAGTGGCGATTGCTGCTCCAAGATGCCGACGAGGCCGTTCAGGACGCAAAGACGCAAGGTCGGGGCCGCATCAGCGTTACTTTCGCCGCTCCCCGCACAGAGGACCAATAGCGTCCGCCACCGGGCGTCGTCCGGCGAGCCAAGTTGCCCTTGCCCGTGCAGGTGCCCGTGGCACATCATCGGCGCGAGATGATTGAATCAATCGAGATTCCGGTTACCCAGAACCGAGTGAACAAAGGGGCGCTGGCGCTACCTGACGACGCTGCGCCGCCCTTTCCGGGCGTCGTCGTCATCCATGACATCTACGGCTTCAGCGCCGACCTCAAGCGCCACTGCCAACGGTTCGCGGATGCTGGCTACGCAGCGATCGCGCCCGACCTCTATGCGGGCGGCCGACCTGCTTGCGTGGTGAAGACGCTCACTTCGATGGCCACCGGCAAAGGCTTCGCCTACGACGTCATCAACGCGGCCCGGAACGTCCTCGCAGCGCGAGACGACGTCGACGCGAATCGCATCGGCATCGCAGGCTTCTGCATGGGCGGCGGCTTCGCCCTGATCGCGGCGGCCGACCAATCCTTCGCGGTCGCCGCCCCCTTCTACGGAGCGGTCCCGAACAAGGCCTCCCGGCTCGAGGGCCTCTGCCCCACCATCGCCCAGTTCGGAGAAAAGGACACCGTCTTCCTCCCCCAGGCCAAACGCCTCGCCCGACACCTCGAAGAGCTCGGCATCGAACACGAAGTCCACATCTACGAAGAAGCCGGCCACTCCTTCATGAACCAGCTAGCAGGCCCCCTAGCCCCATTAGCCCGCCACACCCCCATCCACGCCTTCTACGACCCCGACACCGAAGCCAAAGCCTGGGCAAAGCTCCTAGACTTCTTCGCCCGCCACCTCCCCAAAACGTAAGCCGGGACAAGGGGGACTGTCCCCTTTTATTCGCTGAACAGGTTGTCGACGTCGGCTTTGGTCAATCCCTTGAGGGGGCTGCCTTCGGTCGAGAGGACGTTGCTCACTAGCTCTCGCTTCTTCGCCGAGAGCTCTAGGATTTTCTCTTCGACGGTGCCGGCGGCGATGAGTTTGTAGACGTTGACGTTCTTCGTTTGGCCGATGCGGTGGGCTCGGTCGGTGGCCTGGTCTTCGACGGCGGGGTTCCACCAAGGGTCGAAGTGGACGACGGTGTCGGCGCCAGTGAGGTTGAGTCCTGTGCCACCCGCCTTGAGGGAGATCAGGAAGACCGGGACGCTCGTGTCCTCGTTGAAGCGATCGACCCGGTCGATGCGGTTCTTCGTCGAGCCGTCGAGGTATTCGTATTGGACGCCGTCGGTGTCGAGGGCGGCGCGGATGTGGTTGAGCATCTCGACGAACTGGCTGAAGACCAGCACGCGGTGGTTCCCGTCGATGGCCTCGTCGACGATCTCGCGAAGCGCGCCGAGCTTGCCACTGTCGTCCGCGTCGAAGTCCGTATCGGGCAGCTTCATGAGCCTCGGGTCGCATGCGACCTGCCGCAAGCGGGTGAGCGCGGCGAGGATCTGAATCTGCGCCTTGCTCACGCCCTTCTTCTCGACCTCGCTGAGCACGCTCTTGCGCACCTGGCCCAGGACCTGCTTGTAGAGCTTGGACTGCTCCTCGGCGAGCGGCACGATCATCTCCTGCTCGATCTTGTCGGGCAGATCCGCAGCGACGTCGCGCTTCAGACGCCGCATGACGAAGGGCTTGATCGTCCCCCGCAATCGCTGGGCCGTGTCCATGTCGCCACGGTCGATCGGCCGCGCGATCCGCTCCTCGAACGTCTTGAGCGTCCCGAGCAGCCCCGGCGACACGAAGTCGAAGATGCTCCAGAGCTCGCTGAGGCGGTTCTCGATCGGCGTGCCGGTCAGCGCGAGCCTTCGCTCGCTGCTCAGCTTTTTAGCCGAGCGCGCCGTCTGGCTCATCGGATTCTTGATGTGCTGCGCCTCGTCCAAGATCACGTAGCGAAGGTCGAGCGCTTGCAGCAGCTCCTCGTCACGGCGAAGCAACGCGTAGCTGGTAATCATTACGTCGGCCTTTTCGATCTCGGGTGCCCGCTGACTACGATTTGGCCCCTGCCACACCAGTGTCTTGAGCCCCGGCGCGAACTTGGCAATCTCTCGTTCCCAGTTGGGTACCACCGAGGTCGGCGCAACCACGAGGTTGAGCTTGCGCTTGTACTTGCTCTTGGCCCACAAAAGCAGCGCAATCGCCTGGACCGTCTTACCGAGGCCCATGTCGTCGGCGAGAATGCCACCACTGTTGAGCTCATGGAGAAAGACGAGCCACGAGAAGCCGTCTTTCTGGTAGGGACGCAGATCGGCTTTGAGGGTTCGCGGCTTGGCTACGCTGGGGATCTCGTCGATGTCTTCGATCTTTGCGAACAGCGTCTTGGCCGATGCCGACACCTTGGCGTTCTGGACCATCTTCAAGAGGTCTTGCACGCGCCCCGCCTGCGAGAGCGGAAGCTTATCCTTCATACCTGCGGTTGCGTAGATCTCGGCCATCCGCGTGAGCACGTCGCCCACCTTCTCGGGATCGATTGGCGCGTAGGAACCGTCCTCGAGCTGAACCAGCCGTCGCCCATGCTCGAGGCAAGCCCGAAGCTCCTCTTCGCGCACGACCGCGCCGCCCGATTCGAACTTCATGTCGAGGTTGAGCCAATCGACGCCGCTCGACACGCGCATTTGCGGCGTCACGGATTCATCGCGGATGGTGACATCCACCAAATCATCGGGAATGAAACGGTCCCAGTCTTCCGGGAGCTCGCCGATCCCGTTCGTCCAGAACGCGATCGCGTCGTCGCCGGAAGCCACGAGCTCTTCGCCGGACTCCGACACCTCGAAATTCTGGTTGAGCAGGGCCTGAACGCCGGCCATCTCCGCGCCGACATCACGCCGCACGACCCTCGGCCGTCCCTTGCCAGTCTTCGGAGGCAGGAACGCCAACGGTGAGGGGAAATCGTCCGGCGGAACGTCGAACTCCTGATCTTCGTAGCGCACGTAAAGCCGAACGCGCGCATCGATGAGGTCGCCATTGGCCTTGAGCTCGAAGCGCGGCTTCTGATCGACAAGATCGGCCACCGAGCTCAAATCTGGCAGGTCGGCACCAAGCAACGCGGCGACCCGAGGAATCGACTCGCCGAGCAACTCCGGAAGGTCTTCGTGCGACTGCACCATCGCTGGCGACCGGTAGAGCCGCTGAAGCCAGGCCGGAGTGACCAACTCGCTCACGGGCCGCGCCACGCCCTCGGTGGTGTCGATCTGCCAGCCGGGTGTGCCCTCGAACCAGGCCCCGCTCGACAGCGCAAAGCGGCGCTTGTTGCTCTCGAGGTAGAACACGACGCGTACGCGCAGGCTGTCGCCGTTGGCCGGGTCGAGCTCGATCCGGGGCTTCAGCGCCTCGTTCGCGAACCGCAGCTCCATCGAGGCTGGCTCGAGCAGCACGCGCCGGTCGCTGAGCATCTCAACCACCTCGGCGGCATCTTCGCCACGAAGCTCGGCCGTCGTGGGCTGCCCGCGGTTGATATTCCGAGCGAGTGCTCGAAAAAGCGGACGCTCGTCGATCGACACCATGTTGAACGCGCCGAGCGCGTCACTGATCGGTACCGCGCTCCGAGTACCAGCCAGCACGGGGGTGACGGCGATGGAAGCAGGACGAACGGTCATGCGGTATTCGAACTCGAGGGGCTTCGGGAGCGCCTCGGCGGGGAGCCAAGCGTCCATCGGCCCTCGTGCCTCGCCGCGCCTGGCCTGAAGCTCACGCGGCGACAGGACCTCGAGTGGGCCACCCTCAGCGCCACCTACGCCACGACGTCGCCGTCGAGACCGCCGCCTCTTGCCGCCCGCAGAAACCGTCCCCGGAACGTGCACCGGCTCGGCTTTCTTCTTCTTTTTGCTCTGCTGCTGCTGGGGACCCTTCGCGCGTGGCGGTCGCACCTCGTCGCGCAGTGCGACCATCACCGCGGCGACATGCTTGCAATGCCCCGTCGGCCCGCGCCATCCCGGACAGGTGCAACTCGACTCCCAGCTATCACTTTCATCGCTGTAGCTCACAGCCGTGTGATACGGCTCATCGGCCGTGCGCACGGAGATCTCCCCGCTCGCTGAATGCTCGTCCTCTTTGAGGTTCTCGACCGCCTTGCGCCGCGCATACAGACGCCCGCGCAAAAACGCGTTACCGCCCGTGACGCGTTGAATCGCGCGATCGCTCATCGAAGCGAGCTTCTTGGCCACCGAGGTGGTCGGTTCACGCCAGGTGGGCGCATCTTCCGCCAGCGCGCTCGGCGCAGCGTCTTCTTCTACCGTTTCTTGGAGAGCAGTTTCGGCCATCGAATGAGGGCTGTGATCAGCCTGAATGGTCTGTGGTTGGAGGCTAACGGGACCTACACGGAACTACGCGCCTTGCGTCTTTCCCCTCGCGGCGTCGTTGCTCGTTCTACCGTGGAACCCCGGTGTAGG
>Ga0316187_10000869_pt1 | contig 24990 bp, 23 predicted proteins | sample CroRivburrow1_MG_FD_204927 | JGI IMG/M metagenome (GOLD analysis project Ga0316187, IMG submission 204927) | Coastal sediment microbial communities from Maine, United States - Cross River worm burrow 1 | ecosystem: Environmental > Aquatic > Marine > Coastal > Sediment | place: USA: Maine...
TCGATTATCTGCGTGACAATATGGCAACGCAGGTTGATGAGCGTTTCCAAAGGCCACTTAATTTTGCAATCGTAGATGAAGTTGACTCGATCCTTATTGATGAAGCGCGGACTCCTCTGATTATTTCGGGGCAGGCTGAAGATAATGTGGATATTTACGTACTCGTCGATAAGTTGGTGCCACAGTTGGTTCGTCAAGCAGAGGAAGAGGGTCCTGGTGATTTCAGTGTGGATGAGAAGAATCAACAGATATTACTAACTGAATCCGGACACGAACATGCCGAAAATATACTCTCTCAAGCTGGCTTGTTGCCGGAAGGGGGGAGTTTATACGATCCGGCTAATATCACCTTGATACATAATTTATATGCGGCGCTACGGGCACATAATCTGTTTTTCCGTGATCAGCATTATGTAGTACAGGGTGAAGAGGTGGTGATAGTTGATGAGTTTACCGGTCGGTTGATGACAGGACGTCGCTGGTCTGAAGGCTTGCATCAGGCAGTGGAGGCCAAAGAAGGCGTGCCTATTCAGAAAGAAAATCAGACGCTGGCATCAATCACATTCCAGAATTATTTCCGCCTTTATAACAAGTTATCTGGCATGACGGGAACTGCGGATACCGAGGCTTATGAATTCCAGCAAATATACAGTCTGGAAACCGTGATTATCCCACCTCATCGTCCGACCATTCGTAACGATATGATGGACAAGGTCTACCTTACCGCCGAAGAAAAATATCGCGCTGTATGCATTGATGTCAAGGATTGCTATGAGCGTGGTCAGCCAGTCTTGGTGGGCACAACGTCGATTGAAAATTCTGAACTACTATCGGAGTACCTTGATAAGGAAAACACGCCTCATCAAGTGTTGAATGCCAAACAACATGCTCGTGAAGCAGAAATTATTGCTCAGGCAGGGCAACCCAAGATGGTGACCATCGCTACTAATATGGCGGGGCGTGGTACAGATATTGTACTTGGCGGTAGTGTTGAAAAGCAGAACGAGTTGATTCGCGAAGATGCCAGTTTGGATGATGCTACTAAGGAGCAGCGATGTGCGGAGCTTGAGGCAGGATGGCAGCAGTTGCATCAACAGGTAATAGATAGCGGCGGTTTACACATCATTGGTACCGAGCGGCATGAATCACGTCGGGTAGACAACCAGTTGCGTGGCCGATCCGGGCGTCAAGGCGATCCGGGCTCCAGTCGTTTTTATTTGGCACTGGATGATCAACTGCTGCGTATTTTTGCATCTGATCGTGTTGCTGCGATCATGAATAAATTCAAAATGCCTGCGGGAGAGGCGATTGAGCATAATTGGGTGACGCGTGCCATCGAAAACGCCCAACGTAAAGTAGAGGCGCGAAACTTTGATCTGCGCAAGCAGATTCTCGAATACGATGATGTTGCAAGTGATCAGCGTAAGGTCATCTATGCGCAGCGTACCGAGTTGTTGGAAAGTAAAGATATATCCGAAACTATCAGTGCAATGAGAGACAGCGTGCTGGAAGATGTGATTAATTTATCCATTCCTCCCCATGCCATGGAAGAGCTATGGGATGTGCCGGCTCTCGAAAAGACATTGGCTGCTGATTTCCGACTGGAATTGCCATTAGTGACGTGGCTTGACGAGGATGATAATCTGGACGAAGAGGGTTTGCGAAAACGCATAAAACAGCAAGCGCAGGTTCAATACCAGAAAAAAGTAGAATTGGTTGGAGCAGAATCTATGCATCATTATGAGAGCGCTATCATGCTGCAAAGCCTTGATGTACACTGGCGTGAGCATTTGTCAGCATTGGATCACTTGCGCCAAGGCATAGGTTTGCGCGGTTATGCTCAGAAAAATCCGAAACAGGAATATAAACGTGAAGCATTTGAATTGTTTTCCATGATGCTGGATGCAATCAAGCGCGAGGTAACGCAAGTACTGATGACTGTGCAAGTGCGAAGTGAAGAGGATGTCGAAATGGCAGCAGCGCCACATGAGCTTCAAAATGTGCAGTATCATCACTCCGATTATGAACAGGCGTTGGCTCAGTCAGATATGGAGATGACTGAAGAAGAACATAAGCCATTTGTACGTGATGGGCGCAAAGTGGGCCGTAATGAACCCTGCCCGTGCGGTTCCGGAAAAAAATACAAGCAGTGCCATGGCAGATTGAGCTAATTGATAAGGAGTAAGGTGATGACTTTAATCATTGATACGCTGAGAACCTCAACGATTACCCATGAATTGAATGATGCGGAAATTGAAATCCTCGCCAGCCTCTTCGATATCCAGGAGTACAAAGCGGGCACGGTAATTATTAAACAGGGGGATGATCATCCGGACAACCTGTATATTTTGGCGTACGGTGACATAGAGGTAAAAATCAAGAGCGGTAAGGAGGAGTCCAGTCTCCATATCCTCAAGCCTGGTGACTTGGCCGGGATTATAAATTTCGTGGGCGGCCAGCAAAGTAGCGCAACACTTTGCGCGGTGGGAGACACTAAGGTCATTGTTCTGGAGCGAGAGAGGTTCGAGACCTTGATCAACTCTCATCCTAAACTGGTCTATAAAGTGATGCGCGGCGTGGTGCGTAATGTGCATGGCATCGTTCGGCGGGTTAATAACGAAACGGCTGAGTTGAGTAACTATATATATCGAGCACGCGGCCGTTATTGATTAAATTGCAGACTATTGTCTCACCCCATAGGCACAAGTTTGGTGGCGGCTTGCCACGGATAATGTGCAACATTTTCCGCAGGATTATTCGGCAATCACTCAGTAAATAATTATTTATGCCTGTCAACCTGAAACCACCCGTTGCAGCACAATTACTACCCGTTCCGGGTATATCTTTGGGTGTTGCTGAAGCGGGTATCAAGCAAGCTAACCGTAAAGATCTGTTGGTGATGCAATTGTGTGAAGGTGCGAGTGTTGCTGCTGTGTTCACAAATAATCGTTTTTGCGCCGCGCCAGTAGTAGTCGCACGCGAACATCTCGGCAGTGCAGAAGGTGTTCGTGCATTACTGGTCAATACGGGTAATGCCAATGCGGGTTATGGTGAACGTGGTGTTAAGGATGCACGCATAACCTGCGCTGCGCTGGCCGGTTTGCTGGGCTGTAAGGCCAATCAGATACTACCGTTTTCAACAGGTGTCATCATGGAGCCATTACCTGTGGCAAAGATTGCTGCAGCCTTGCCTTCAGCTGTTGCCAATATGCATTCGGATAACTGGTTAGCTGCCGCCAACGCCATTCTGACCACCGATATAGTTGCTAAAGGAATTTCCAAGCAGATAGTTATCAACGATGTAACCATCACCATCACTGGAATTTCCAAAGGTTCCGGCATGATTCACCCGAACATGGCGACCATGTTGGGTTACATAGCCACTGATGCGGCAATAGCACAACCTCTGCTTCAATCTATGGTAAGTGAGGCAAGCGACCAATCGTTTAATTGCATCACAGTAGATGGTGATACATCGACCAACGACGCACTTATGCTGATTGCAACCGGTAAAAGTGATCTGCCAGAAGTGAATGAAGGTGACAGCGACGCGGCATCAATATTACAAGCTGCAATCAACGAAGTTGCGACATATCTGGCGCAGGCCATCGTCCGTGATGGCGAAGGAGCGACAAAGTTCATTACAGTGAGAGTAGAGAGTGGTAAGAGCTATGAGGAGTGCAAGCAAATTGGTTATGCAATTGCGCGCTCACCATTGGTAAAAACTGCATTCTTTGCTTCCGACCCTAATCTGGGCCGTATACTTGCAGCGATTGGTTATGCGGGAATTGCTGATCTGGATGTTGCTGCACTTAAGTTGTATCTGGACGATGTGCTAGTTGCCGAAAATGGTGGACGTGCAGATAGTTACCGTGAAGAAGAAGGTCAGCGTGTCATGCAAAAAAGTGACATAACGATACGTGTGGTCTTGAATCGTGGTAATGAAGAGGCAACATTATGGACCTGCGATTTTTCCTATGACTATGTGAAAATCAATGCAGGGTATCGTAGCTAATTCTAGTTTTGGTTGAGGAGTAAAATATGGATAACACGATGAAAACAAAATTCTTCAAATTGGTTCTGCTTGCGTTCACCTTTGCTGTCATCAGTTGCGGTGAAAAACCACTGAATGATGATGCTAATTATAAGGAAGGCATTGATGCTTATGCCAAAGGTGAATATTCCGTCGCAATGGAAAAATTGCAACCAGTAGCAGAGCGAGGAAATCCACAGGCACAGTTTTACCTTGGGTTGATGTATAGCAAAGGTGATGGTGTGAAGCAAGATCACAACGCGGCTAATGCTTGGTTGAATAAGGCAGCCGAACAAGGGAATATGCAGGCTCAGGAAAATCTTGGTTTAACCTACGCGAAGGGGCTGGGCGTTCCACGGGATTGGGTGCAAGCCGACAAGTGGTTCAGTATCGCAGCTGCATCTGGAAAAGAAACTGCAATCAACAACAAAAAAACAGTTGAGGTTCACATGCAACCTGAAAGCATTGCTGAGGCAAATAGCCTTGCAAAGGAATGGCTGGAGAAGCACAAGAAGTAACATCCCGGTTTCAAAGGGCGATAAGCCAAAAGTCACCTAAAAAAATAACCGCAATATGGATAAGCTAGACCGCTTTCTTGATCGTGCCGAACAGTTGATTGAAAGGTTGGAGATTTTTCTGCCAAAATCTGCTCAGGAAAGCTCGCCTGACTGGGATGCTTCCCATGCTTTTCGTTGGGAGCAGGGCAGTTTGGTTCCTGTGCCAAATTTTCACCGTATCCACCTTGCCGACCTGCGAGGCATTGAGGAGCAAAAATGCCTGATCGACCAGAATACAAGTCAGTTTGTTCAAGGTCGCCCAGCTAATAATGTATTGCTTACCGGATCACGGGGAACCGGGAAATCATCATTAGTAAAGGCATTGCTCAATAAATACGCCCCAGATGGGTTGCGTCTCATTGAAGTTGGCAAACAGGCACTTGCGGACTTGCCGCATATCATCTCGTTGGTGGCGGGTAGGCCAGAACACTTTATCATGTATTGCGACGATCTTTCATTCAACGCCGATGAGCCGGGTTATCAAGCGCTTAAAGCCGCACTTGATGGTTCGTTGGTGGCCTTCTCCGATAATCTACTGATTTACGCGACTTCGAACCGCCGTCATCTAATGCCGGAATCCATGAAGGATAATCTTGCCACTGAATATATTGGCGATGAGATTCACCCGGCAGAAAGTGTAGAAGAGAAAATTTCTTTGTCGGAGCGCTTTGGTTTGTGGGTGTCTTTTTATCCCTTCTCTCAAGACGAATATCTGGATATTGTTGCGCATTGGTTGAGTCATTTTGGAGTGGTTGGCGAGATGGATGAAGTTGTGAGGCAGGCGGCATTACAATGGGCGATACAGAGGGGATCCAGGAGTGGCCGGGTAGGCTGGCAGTTTGCGAGGGATTGGGCGGGGCGAAAATAACTTTCTGCTACTGAAAAAACCTCGTAGAGCTAGCGCCAACGTTGTTGGTATTGATTATTGTGTATCGTAGTACTCATCACAAACTACATACTGAAAGCTTGAAACAACATTGAACACCCAACCAGAAAAACTAAAAATAGTTGAGGTCGCCGCCGCAGTCCTGCAGCGCCCTGACGGCACCTTTCTACTTGCCCGACGTCCTGCAGATAAGATGTGGGCTGGCTATTGGGAATTCCCCGGCGGCAAGATCGAGCAGGGTGAAACGTCTCACGATGCTTTGGTTCGTGAGTTGCGTGAGGAGTTGGGAATAGAGGTCGGGACAGTTTATCCCTGGGTAACGCGGGTGTTTACTTATCCCCATGCGACTGTGAGACTGAATTTCTTTCGTGTTACAGCGTGGAGTGGGAAGTTGCATCCGCATGAGGGGCAACAATTATCCTGGCAGCACGTTCCTGACATTTCTGTTTCGCCGGTTTTGCCCGCAAATGTATCAATCATGCGTGCATTGGAGCTGCCTGATTTGTATGCAATCAGCAATGTGGCTGAGTTGGGCGAACAGGAATTCATAAAACGATTGGGAGACTCTTTAAATAAGGGTTTAGGGCTGGTGCAGTTGCGCGAGAAGAATTATTCTCGAGATAAAGTACGCTCGCTGGCATTGAAAATATTGCCTTTGATACGCCAACATGGCGCCCGGCTTGTTCTCAACGCAGATATCGAATTAGTGAGAGAAATCGGTGCAGATGGGGTGCAGCTCACTGGTACACAGCTTGCTGAGTTAAGAGTGCGTCCTGAAGTAGATTGGTGTGCAGCTTCTTGTCACAACGCAGAGGAGTTACAGCGTGCCGAGGCACTGGGTTGCGACTTTGTGATGTTGAGCCCAGTGTTGCCTACAAAGTCGCATCCGGGAGCGGCACATCTGGGTTGGGAAAAATTCTCGGTTATCGCGGCTGGTTCATCTATCCCGGTTTATGCGCTGGGTGGCTTGACGCATGTTGATGCGCAGACTGCATGGCAGCATGGCGCACATGGCATTGCTTTGCTACGTCAGGCTTGGTGAGGAGGCTCGGGAAATTCTTGTTCAGTTTCGCGTTGTTCAACGCGATATTCTTCGTTAGCCCATTTACCCAGGTCGATTAGCTTGCATCGTTCACTGCAAAATGGGCGAGCCCGATTATTTGTGTCCCACTGATGTTCAATTCCGCAATGTGGGCAACTTACGATGGGCGGTGAGTTGGATGGCATGGTCAGGCAAGACTGAAAAAGGTTAATTCGAATGGGACATCCTTCTCAAACAGGGTGGATTTTGCAGAAAATCCTGCTTTAATGAAACGAATATTGAGTGCGTATTTATTGGCACTGACTTCGGGAATGCAGGGCAAATCCCTGTCCAGTCTTATACGTATTACCTGAGCAATACGTCCCCCCTGCATTTGCTGAAAAGTGCCCTGTGTAGCTGTAAGGTCGAGCATTTTTCCGTTCTCCCGCAATAGCTGCAAAATGATCTCCAGGCCGGCAAGTATGGGTAGGAATGGGTCAAGCCATGAACGCAGATCTTCTCGCCGTGATTCGGGTTCTTGCTGCTGCCAGTAATGATAGGAGGGTAGATCGAATTCGCATGTGCCGCCTGGTATTACAGTACGTTGTTTGATGCCCATCAACCATTCGTTTTCACGCAGCTGCTGACCTATTTTTCCAGTCATGGATAATAGATCTGCAGAAGCTTGGTCGATCTTGCCAAGTATGGTTTTCAACGCATCTTCAGAAATATTGGGGTTGTTGTGCAAGCCCGATAGTGACCGTTTCTGCCGTTCGAGTGCTTGTAACAACTCGGATTTCAAATCTGCCCGACAGGCGACTTCCAGTATTTCCAGCAGAGTGATCAAAGCGGCATGATGATCCATGCCACTTTCATGCGCTGTGAAATAGTTTATACGCGCGAACAAATCCTCCAAACGCAATAAGGTGCGTACTTTTTCACTAATGGGGAATTCATAACTAATCACGCTGTTTCGGCCTCTGTTAAATTGGAAAAACCCTGTGCTTAAACATATATTGTATAAACAGCAGCTGTCAATTTGTGTTCAGGTATCGCTTATGTAATGCGGTAACCTGCGCAGCTAAATTATCCAAATTGGAATCGTTATATATTACATCATCAGCCTTTTTCAGGCTTTCGAGACGTGGGGTTTGCTGTCCAATGATGTTGTTTATTTCTGGCTCGCTCATGTTGCTTCGTGAAATAACACGGGCGGTCTGGGTCTCCTTATTGCAATCAACTACCAATATGCGCTGAATCAGTTGTTGAAATTCCGTGCTTTCTAGCAAGAGAGGAATGACAATGATGATGTAGGGCGCGCTATGCAATTGTATTAATTGTGTTTTGACTTGTTCCAGTATCAAGGGATGCAAAATCATTTCCAGTTGTTGTTTAGAAGCAGCATCAGAGAAAATCAAATTGCGCATTTTATTGCGATTCAGCGAGCCGTCTTTGTCAATGTACTCGTTGCCAAAAGTCGAGCAAATAGCTGATATGGCAGTACCTTGAGCCTGAGTCAGCTGATGTGCAATTACATCTGTGTCTATGATTCCCGCGCCAAGTTTTTTAAATAAATCCGCTACGGTGCTTTTCCCACAGCCAATCCCGCCTGTGAGACCGAGGTGAAGTTTATTGGGTGCAGTGGGGCTGAGCGTTGCCGATGGATCAGAGGGGTTCATGGAACCGAAAGCAGTTGGAGATATTCCTGTGTCAGCGTTTGCCCCCAGAATAGTGCGATGAATCCACCTCCGGCGAGGTAGGGGCCGAAAGGAATGGGAATGTTGCGGCCATGTTTGAGCGCTACTATCAAGGTGATGCCGACTACTGCACCTACCAGAGAGGACAATAAAATGATCAATGGAAGCATTTCCCAACCCATCCACGCGCCCAATGCTGCCAGCAGCTTGAAATCACCGTAGCCCATACCTTCTTTGCCGGTAACAAGCTTAAATAGCCAGTACACGCTCCACAATGCAAGGTAGCCAATTACCGCACCCAGTACCGCGTTGTGCAAGCTGGTATAAACACCATTCAGATTGAACAATAGGCCTGTCCACAGCAGAGGCAAAGTGATATCGTCGGGTAACAGCTGGGTATCAAAATCTATCGTTGTGAGGGTTAGTAATGCCCAAATGAGTAGTGTTGCACCGACAGCTTCCCAGCCAAATCCGAAATGCCAGGCTGCGTAGGCACATAAGCTGCCGCTGATAGCTTCGATGATGGGGTAGCGTGGAGAAATAGCTGTACTACAACCTCTGCACTTACCGCGCAGTAGCAAATAACTTACGATGGGGATGTTTTCCCATGCGCTGATAGCATGGCCACAGTGTGGACATGCAGAACGCGGTACGATGAGGTTATAGGGAGGCTTGCTGTCAGGTACAGCTTGTGTAAGTGAGTCCTCATTGTTCAATTCGTCGCATTGTTGCTGCCAGCCTAATTCCATCATCTTGGGTAATCGATGGATAACCACATTGAGGAAACTACCTACCATCAGACCCAATATTGCAAACATGGAGATGAACGCAAATGGTGATGATTGGAGTAAATGGGATAATTCGGTCATGTGGCGCGTACTTGGGAAGTGAGGTATTTAATGATTGTTGAGGGTGTGAACCATAAATGGTAATGAAGGCGGTTTAGTAGATTCACTCGTCACGGCAGCGAGTTTGTGCTTGAGGAGAAAATGAAAGTAAAGACGACACTTGACAAGTTGCATTAAACCACTGCGCCCATCTTGAATATCGGTAGATACATCGCTACTACCATGCCTCCGATCAATGTGCCGAGCACTACCATGATAACAGGCTCCATCAGGCTGGAAATTGCAGCTACAGCATCATCTACCTCTGCCTCGAAAAAATCGGCAACTTTGCTAAGCATAGCATCCAGAGAGCCAGCTTCTTCACCTATCGCAACCATTTGTAACACCATGCTGGGAAATACGTTCGTGTTCTGCATTGAAGCGGTCAGACTGTTACCAGTACTTACCTCACGCTGTATCGCTTTAGTGGCATCGAAATACACTGCATTTCCCGCTGCGCCGGCAACCGAATCAAGTGATTCAACCAAGGGAACGCCAGCAGCAAACATTGTGGAAAGTGTACGAGTCCAACGGGCAACGGTGGCTTTGCGAATCAGTGCGCCAAAAATTGGTAGTTTTAACATCAATATATCCATGATCCTTTGCAACTTTTTACTGCGTTTCCAGAAATAGAAGAAAACATAAAAACCACCACCGATGCCACCAAAAATTGCCCACCAATATTCAACAAAGAAATCGGATATACCCATGAGTATCAAGGTCGGAGCAGGCAAGTCGGCTCCAAAATTTGAGAATAGTTCTTTGAATGCGGGGATTACAAAAATCATTATGATAGCGGTTATGACAAATGCTATCACGATGATGGATATCGGGTAGAACAGCGCAGATTTGATCTTACTCTTGAGGGCCTGGGTTTTTTCCATATAGGTAGCAAGGCGTTCCAAGAGGGCATCCAGGATACCTGCAGCTTCGCCTGCGCCAATCAGGTTGCAATACAGGGCATTGAAATATAATGGATGCTTCTGGAATGCCTGCTGTAAGCTGCTGCCGGTTTCCACTTCGGTTTTAATATCCTGTAGCAAACGAGTAACAGATGGATTGCTATGCCCTTTGCTGACGATGTCAAAAGACTGCAGTAGTGGTACCCCAGACTTCATCATCACGGCAAGCTGGCGTGTAAATATCGTAATATCCTTGGCAGTGATCCTTTTACCCGTGCTACGTTGTCGCTTTACTTTTATTACATTGATACCTTGGCGGCGCAGATGTGCAGACACACTAGCCTCGCCAGGTGCGCGCATCTCCCCCTTAATTATCTTGCCAGACTTATCTTTGCCTTCCCATGCATAAATGAATTCTTTAGCTTTTTGAGCCTGTGTTGCAGCAGCCATAGTGTCTCCATTGGGTTGCTAAATAAACGTTGCGGGCATGATGCCGAGCTTTATGCTTCTTGTAAAGCTGAGATGACAGGAGGTATTGGTACCAACTCACAATTTGGCGTGTAAAAACCCTCTAATCAAAGATAGTGCTGTTATGATTTTGGGTGCGCCGGGAAAATGCGTACGACCTTTACGATGCGATCTTGAGTTTGAATGATCTCAATCGGGTAGTCGGCAATCTTCAGGCTGGTTCCTGTTTCAGGAATGTCCTCGAGATGTTCAAGAATCAGGCCGTTTAGTGTTTTTGCACCATCCAAAGGCAGGTGAAATCCTAACTTTCGATTCAGTTCTCGTAAACTGGTGCTACCCTCCAGCAAAAAACTACCGTCTTCATGCCGTAAAAACTTACCGGATTGTGAAGGAGATTGGGTTGTAAATTCACCTACTATTTCCTCCAGGATATTTTCCAGCGTCACCAAACCAAGAAGCTCCCCATATTCGTCCACCACCAAGCCCAGCCGTCGATGACGTTCTTGAAACTGTTGTAGCTGATTGAGTAGTGGCGTCTCGGAAGGAATGAAATAGGGTTCTTTGAGTATAGTGCGCAACTGGGCAACATCCAGTGTCGATTCATGAAACAGGGATGGTACACGTTTGATATGCAGAATGCCGATGACGTTGCTGGGAGTGTCAGCATATATAGGCAACAGGGTATGATGGCAAGTCATGATCTGCTGGCGTAGGTCTTTTTCTTCCGTGTTTATATTCAGTGCTTCAATCTGATTACGAGGAACCATCACGTCATTTACGGTAATGCGCTCAAGGTCAACTAGATTCAACAGCATTTTCTGATGTTTTCGAGGCAGGAAATGCTCTGCATCCAGCACCAAACCACGTAACTCTTCCATCGTCATTTTCTGATTGCTCTGGTCAGTTTCAATTTTGATGCGCATCAGCCATAACAGACCTTTTACCATGCCACCTGCGACAGCAACTACAGGGTGGAATAAAGTGATGAGTGGGGTGAGTACATAACTTGCGGGTAGAGCGACCCGTTCAGGGTAACTGGCAGCAATAATTTTGGGCATGATCTCGCTGAAGACTACTAGTGCAAAAGTGAGTGTCAGTGTTCCAGCCAGAATAGCCCAGTCATTCTGACCGAACAGGCGTAGGACGATGATGTTGGTGACTGCTGCTGCTGCGACATTGAGCAGGGTGTTACCCAGCAGGATAGAGCCAAGTAGCTTGTCTACTTTGCTTAGTAGGTGGTTGACAAGTTTTGCGCTTCGGTTTCCTTTGCGTATCAGGCTGTTCAGTCGAAAGCGGTTGATTGCCATCATGCTGGTTTCTGAGCCGGAGAAGAATGCGCTGCATAACAAAAGCAGAACCAGTATGCCAAAAAGTATACTTAGAGGGATGTCGTCCAAAATTAAGATTCAGTCTTATTCACGAGAGGGATAGTGTTCGAGAGGCATATGGGTGTCAAGTAGCCCATCGTTTTTTTAGTAGCATTAGCAGGACGCCGCCTATTATCATAGGTAAGCTTAACCATTGTCCCATACTCATGCCCAAAGATAGCAGTCCGAGAAAATTGTCAGGCTCGCGGGTAAATTCAACCAGAAAGCGGAAGCTGCCATAGCCGATCAGGAATAGGCCGGATATCATGCCAGTCGGATGTGGTTTGCGTGCATATAGCCAGAGTAGTGCGAACAGCAGCAGACCTTCCAGTGCAAATTCATATAGTTGTGACGGATGCCGTGGCAGATTATCTACCCTAGGGAAAATCATTGCCCACGGCATATCAGACGGACGCCCCCACAATTCTCCGTTGATAAAATTACCGATTCGCCCAAATGCGAGGCCCGGGGGAACTAACGGGGCAATGAAGTCGGTAACGAATAGCCATGACAGTTTATATTTATAAGCAAAGAAAATCATCGCAATTATTACGCCAAGAAAGCCGCCGTGGAAGGACATGCCGCCTTGCCATACCGCCAAAATTTCCAATGGGTGCGCGAAATAATACGAGGCCTTGTAAAACAATATATAACCTAATCGTCCGCCCAGAATTACTCCAAGCACGCCGTAGAATAGTATGTCATCAAGCATTTTCGGAGACCATGCGGTCCAAGAGTGATTGGCGATACACCAGCGTCCCAGCCAGAGGAAAGTCATGAATCCAGCCAGATACATCAGGCCATACCAATGAATGCCATAAGAACCGACGTGTATAGCGATAGGATCGAATTGCGGGTGAACGAGCATGTGCTAATCGGGTAAAATCAATACTTGGATTATACGGGTATCCTGCCAAATCGCTTAAATTCGCACGGAAAATCATAAAAAACATAAGGGGGTGAGAATGACCACAGTTCAGCAACTGAATGAACAATTTAGTATTGGAGAGCAGCTTTTTTTTCGTGAGGATCCCAGCGGACTGATCGTTGCAGAGATTAACAATGCGGAAGCAACGGCAACATTATGTTTGCAGGGTGCACACTTGATGAGCTGGAGACCAAAAAATCAGGCTGTGCCTGTGGTGTGGTTATCACGCGATGCCAAGATGGCAGTAGGAAAATCGATACGTGGTGGTGCGCCGGTGTGCTGGCCATGGTTCGGCGCGCATGCGAGTGAAGCAAGTTTCCCCGGCCATGGTTTCGCACGCACAGTGCCATGGCAGGTGGTTGAGTCCGGTAGTGAACCTGATGGAGCAACGCGCTTGAAGTTGCGAATAATGGAAAGCGAAAAGACTCAGGCGCAGTGGCCTCATGCTTCGTCGCTGGAGTTAACGTTGACTGTCGGACAAGCTTTACGTATGGAATTAATTACTGAAAATACTGGCGTGACTGATTTTGAAATAGGCGAAGCACTGCATACCTACTTGCATATAAGCGATATAGGTGAGGTGAGTGTGTCAGGGTTGGACGGTTGTGAATATTGGGACAAGGTTGGTGGTTCTGTACGCAGGAAGCAAGAGGGGGCGATTACATTCTCAGGAGAAACTGACCGCGTCTACATCAACACAGCTGCAGAATGTGTAATCAAAGACGATAAATTGCAGCGCTGTATTCATATTGCCAAGACCGGAAGTCTTTCTACTGTGGTTTGGACACCATGGTTTGAAAAAGCTGACAAAATGGGCGACATGGGGCAGCCTGCTGGCTGGAGAGAGATGGTTTGCGTGGAATCAGCGAATGCGATTGATAACACAGTGAAAGTCCCAGCTGGATCAAAGCATGCGCTTATAGTTGAGTATCGGGCCGAGGCCATATAACCATTGAGTTGACTGTTCGCCCTGAAAAAGTTGGTTGGCAAAGTAGGCGTAGTTGTTTAGAATCGCCGTCGAAGGCGGAAACCTTCTGTAAATAGTTCAGGGTTTTTTTTTATAAATTGGAGAAAAAAGTAATGAAATCAATTATTGTTAGCATGATTACAGCAGCAGGTTTGATGATCGCAGGTAGTGCACTGGCAGCGGATATGCCGCCACTGGCAAAGAAAATGAATTGCACCGCATGCCATGCGATAGACAAGAAAATTGTTGGTCCGTCTTGGCAGGATGTTGCTAACAAGTACAAAGGTGATGCCGGTGCTAAAGAAGCGCTGATGGTTAAAGTGTCCAAGGGTGGTTCAGGTAATTGGGGCAAGATGCCTATGCCTGCTAACGATGCTGCTGGCAAGAAGCAAGCAGAGATCGGGGAGTTGGTTGACTTTATTATTGGTCTGGCTAAGTAAGTCTGGATTAATCGAAGTATTAGGATTTATCCTATAAAAAAGCCGACTTAGGTCGGCTTTTTTTTGCTGGGACTGCCAAATAAATGGGTAGTTAGCTGAATGCGAACGCATGTTCGCTTGAAATGCAGAGAGTGAATATGGAAATTGCTGACACTGCCTGTGAATAGTGATCGTTGCAGATCGGGCAACAAATTTATGACTAATTGGTAACTGTAAGTTACGTTGTCAACTATAGTGTAGAGTGTCGCGTTAGTAGAAAGCGGGCAGGTAAACTGGCCGACAAAGTGAACGGGATCGTTGAAACATCAATAGTGAAGATAATTTTCACACCGTTTTGAGGTAAGAAACATAAATTTGGAGAAAAAAGTAATGAAATCAATTATTGTTAGCATGATTACAGCAGCAGGTTTGATGATCGCAGGTAGTGCACTGGCAGCTGATATGCCGCCACTGGCAAAGAAAATGAATTGCACCGCATGCCATGCGATAGACAAGAAAATTGTTGGTCCGTCTTGGCAAGACATTGCTGACAAATACAAGGGTGATGCAGGCGCAGCAGAAGCTCTGCAAGTGAAAGTGTCCAAAGGCGGAGCTGGTAATTGGGGCAAGATGCCTATGCCTGCTAACGACGCTGCTGGCAAGAAGCAAGCGGAAATCAAGGAGCTTGTTGCCTTCATCCTGGGTCTGGCTAAGTAAGCCTGATTCAATCGAAGTGCCAGGAGTAATCCTGTAAAAAGCCGACTCAGGTCGGCTTTTTGTTGTCTGAAAGTATAGAAAACCTGCTCGATTACTTGAGTCTGTAGCCAGTTCGGGGTTTAATCCATTAGCATACGCGCAACGAAACTGGGAGAATTCATGAAACACCTCAATTCGATATGGTGGATGCTGTTGGTATTGCCGAAGCAAGCATTCGCAGCAGATGCAGTCCTTGATGGATTCATCAGTTCCATTAACGGCTTTTTAGCGCAAATTATATTTTTCGATGTGTTCCCGGGTGAGCAAGTGATGCCTTTCATTGTGGCGTGGTTGATCGTTGCAGCAGTATTCCTGACCCTACGTTTCAATTTCGTAAACCTGCGCATGATGCGACATGCATATAGAGTTATTCGGGGAAAATATCGCACCGCTGACGATCAGGGTGAGGTGACATCCTTTCAGGCGCTTTCCACAGCGCTATCTGCCACTGTCGGGTTGGGGAATATTGCAGGCGTGGCAATCGCCATTTCCATTGGTGGGCCAGGTGCGACATTTTGGATGATCATGGCAGGCTTTCTTGGTATGAGTACCAAATTTACTGAGGCGAGCCTTGCACAGATGTATCGTGAAATTCGTTCAGACGGTCGGTTAATGGGCGGTGCGATGGAATATCTTTCCCAGGGTCTGGCAGAGAAGGGTGTGCCGCGTCTAGGCAAGGTGCTCGCTATCATGTTCGCTATCTTTACCATTTTTGGTTCATTTGGCGCAGGGAGTGCCTTTCAGATCAGTCAGTCGATGGGTGCGCTACAGGCACAAATTCCGTTCTTTCGTGACGTGCCAATCGCCTATGGCTTGATCATGGCAGTTGCGATAGGTCTGGTTATTATTGGTGGTATACGTCGTATTGCACATGTCGCCGAGGCGGTGGTGCCGACCATGGTGATCGTTTACGTGAGCGCTTGCCTGTGGATCATCGTTGGGAATGCTTCGTTGGTTCCCGGGGCACTGGGCCAGATAGTTACCGAGGCATTTTCTCCGATTGCGGTTGCAGGCGGGTTTGTCGGAGCGCTGGTGCAGGGATTCAAGCGGGCAGCATTTTCTAGTGAAGCCGGACTGGGTTCCGCAGCTATTGCCCACTCAGCTGCTTCGGTGAAATATCCGGTGCGTCAAGGACTGGTGGCGCTGTATGAACCGTTTATTGATACCGTGGTGATTTGCACCATGACAGCACTGGTCATCGTTATCACCGGTGTGTATAACGCACCAGAATATGAAGCTCTGCGGGATGCCAGTCAAGGTGCAGCATTGACCTCCGCAGCCTTTGCCACGGTCTCTGACTGGTTTCCGATGATACTCACATTCTCGGTGGTATTGTTTGCCTACAGTACAGCGATTTCCTGGTCGTATTATGGAGAGCGTTGTTGGGTATATGTGTTTGGCGAACGTTACTCTATATTGTACAAAGTGATTTTTATCGGTTTCGTTATCATTGCATCCATTGCTAGTGCCGCCAGTTTGCTGGATCTAACCGACCTGCTTGTGCTTGCGATGGCATTTCCCAACCTGATCGGCCTATATATGCTGAGCGGGAAAGTTAAGATAGCACTTTCTGAATATAGGTTGAAACTGGCAAGTGGTGAGTTGGATATTGAAGCAGGAATCAAACATTGATACAGGATGAATGCCAAGTCCTCTGCACATTATTAAGCTGAAAAAACCTTAATGCTCCTCAAGCTTTTCTGTGAGGAATTGACTCTTATTGCTGCTGATGATTGCAATAAGCGCACCAGCATATGTGAAGGTTGAAAGCATGATCACACCTATCACCACCGCTTTGAACATCTCCAGATGTTCAAATGAAGCTGGAATCATAGATAGCATGACAATGGATAATCCACCCTTGATGCCCGCAAAGGTCAATACACCCCACCAGCGGAAATTGACATTGGCCATCTTGTCAGTCTTGTTGGTGATCCATGCAAACAATCCCATCATTACACCACGAATCACCGTCGTCGCCAGGAACATTACAAGGATTTCAACCTTGTATTTCCACAGCAGGTTCATGTCGATCATTTCCGCCATGGCCACGAACAGGATCGTGTTGGCTACGATGGCCAATAGCTGAACATCTTCTTTGCTGCGCAGGTGGCGTTCACGCTCTTCGATGGTAGCCTTGATTCGGTTTAATACTTTTCCAACGACCCCCGAAGAAATGTTGCGGTTTTGTACTTCAAGCTGTAGTTCTGCTTCGTCACGATCAAGCTGAATGCTTTCTTCAGCAATGGCCTTGGTCATCACATGATTGACAGTGATTGTGGCAAATATGCAGGAGAGAATTCCCGATAAATGCATGTGGGAGTGCGCACCAAGAAAATTAAGTAATACGTAAAAGTGCTCAGATAATTCGAATGCGCCGTAGCCAGTGATGATGAGCACCATTATCTCAGCAATGCGGTTTTGAGTTGTTTTCATGACTGTCAGCCCTATGAAGCCAACCAGCACACCGACTGCAAGTGAACCAAAAACTACCGCACTGCTGATTTCAGCAACATAGGTGGCAGTTATCGTTTCGCCACCCAAGGCGTATAGTCCGACAAAAACAAATATGATCAATGCGGTGGCATCATTTAACAGGCTTTCACCTTCGGCAAGGATTTTCAGTCGGTGTGGGAGCTCGAATTTTGAGAAGATGCTTACAACCGAAACTGGGTCGGTCGCGAGTACCATAGCAAAGAGTACGATGACAGCTGCGTTGTTCAGGGCGTAGTCAGCAAAAAGCCAGTTAGAGATAGATAAGGCCATCATGACCGACAGTACGACAGCGACTACAGACAGATAGAGCAGGCTCAGACCATGCTCTTTAAGGTCTGACAACTTTATTTCCAATGAATCGGAAATAAGCAGGATGGGCAACAAAAAAACTACCAATAAGGAGAAATGTTCCGCATCACCGGTTATGACCGGAATTTGCTGGAAACCGTAATGCCCAAGAAACGAAAGTGCAATCAAGCCCAAGGGTGAAGGAATCCTGAGTTTTTCCTCAAGTTGCAGCGCCAGAAATAGTATCCCGGCGATCATCAACAGCGTTGCTATCATGTGGTGGTATCCCAAAGTAATTCGAAATGCTGTTTTCCATTATCACAGATTTGCGATTGATTACGCCAACCTGATGACGAGAAAAGTCAGCAATAGTATTGCAAGTGTCCATCCCGGCCAATCAATTATTCAGCAGCCACGATGGTTAAAGGATGTGTAGAATGAATCATCTGCCCCTTGCTTGGAATAAGAATATGGATGTCGTATTACAGTTTTATAGTGCGCTGAAGGAATATTCCTTAATACCATGGTTTACGATTGCAGAAACTGAAATCAACCTGTTCAGGGTGGTCGGTTTGATAATTATCCTGATTCTGGTCTGGTTTGTCGGTACGATAACCGAGCGTGCAATTTCCAGAGTCGGTCAAGCACAAGGTAAGGGTACTTCACCGGGATGGTATGCGTTGAGCCGTATTAGTCGTTATGCGGTTTGGATAATTGGCTTCATTCTGGGTATGGTTTATATCGGCTTTAACATGTCGAGTTTCGCCATTGTAGGCGGCGCGATTGGTGTGGGTGTTGGCTTTGGCTTACAGAACATTATCAGTAATTTTGTATCCGGGATCATTATCCTGATTGAAAAAATCATCAAGGTTGATGACTTTGTCGATCTTCAGTCAGGCGTAATGGGTAGGGTAGCCGAGATCAATCTGCGTTATACGCGCATCACCACATCGGATCTGATTGATGTCATTGTGCCCAACTCGGAATTTATCTCCGGAAGAGTGGTGAACTGGACACTGGGTGAACGCGCCAGGCGTTTGCATGTGCCATTTGGTGTTGCCTATGGAGTTGACAAGCAACTGGTCAGAGAAGCCGCGATTGCGGCAGCACTCAGTGTTGAAGGAACCGAAGACACGGCGGGACGCAGCCCAGACGCATGGCTGGTGAAGTTTGGAGATAGCAGTCTGGATTTTGAACTGGTAGTGTGGGTTGGAGCGAGTTCCATCACCTCACCCGGAAGAACACATGCCCAATATCTCTGGGCGATCGAGGAAGAGCTCGGGAAGCGTAATATTGAAATTCCTTTCCCGCAGAGAGATCTGCATATCAGATCTGGGACGCTGGCTGTTTCAATGAACCAGCCTAGCTGATTCAAAATTCAGCCAAGCTGCGATAGTGCAAATGGCTGTTACTCGGCCCAGGCGGTCAGTCATTGAAGCAACTTTGAGTTTCCGATGTGTAACAATCGGAGACATTTGAGCCTGTCAGTACTATCATGGATATGCGGACAGGAGAATCCAGTCGATTTATGAAAACTCATCGAGTTATCAATAATTTGAGTGACCTAATATCTTTGACATTAACGTCTGGTGGGTTCGTCATAATTCCGGTTAGATCAATTATCCCAAAATAAAATAGGACCCCATGCTAAAAAGACACAGAATACAGTTTCCAAAACCCGAATCTTCCAATCTTAATCAGGACGAATCCTATTTTTATCTTGAGGGATCGGGTGGGCAACGTAAAATCAGGTTTCATGACTACGATGCTATTTACCAGATACCAGGCCTGTATGAACAGATATTTTATGATCGCTTAAAGTGCACATCCCCTGTCAAAGTAGCAACCATTCTTGAGTCTGCCGTAAGGCAATCTGGAGATAATTTTACAGAGTTACGAGTGCTGGATCTGGGGGCGGGTAACGGCATGATGGGCGAAGAGCTAAAAAATCACGGTATATCTCGCCTGATAGGCGTGGACATTATACCGGAAGCATATGAGGCTACTATTCGTGATAGACCCGGTTTGTATGATGAGTATTATGTCGAAGACTTTACTAACCTGAATAAAGACAGGGAAGAGGATATCGCATCATGGCAGTGTGACTGCATGGTAACTGTCGCTGCCCTAGGATTTGGAGATATTCCAATTAAAGCATTTATTAAGGCATATAACATCATCAAGCCACAGGGATGGGTGGCATTCAATATTAAAGAATCCTTTTTTGATATTAGTGATGAATCCGGATTCTCAAAAATGATTCGGGAATTAACTTTCTCAAAGTATCTTGATGTTCATCACATAGAGCTATATAGGCACAGGCTGTCCATTGATGGAGAACCGCTTTATTACTTTGCTATTGTAGGCCGAAAAAAAGCAGATGTTCCAGATGAGTTCTTGATATCGAAAGGTATTATGGCCTGATAAAATCCTCAGCCGACCATTAACTCATCGGCTGAGCCTTAACGCTCAAAAGGCATCTATGGCGGCTTTAGATAACATAGCAGAAGCTTTAAGGAGTCAATCCTTGTTTTCGCATTGGCCTAGAAGCTGTCAAATATTGTGATTCGGTTGGCCATCCACTAAAGAATACATTGGAAGTATAGGAAATCCAGCAAAGCAGTCATTGATGATTGGTTTGTCAATATTATTTGTCGGATACCGATGTGTTCGCTACTCTTTCCATTGGGCAGTCAGCCTGCGGTCTAATCTGCTTTCAATCAGCTTCATCATAAAAGTGCAATCTTCTCGATGGATCGAGATGCCGCGGTCACGGGTGACATAGCCAACGATGGCGTCACCCGCTACAGGATTGCAGCATTTGGCGATCCGGGTCATCAGATTGTTCACGCCGCCGATCGTGATGTCTGCTTTTAATGCGTGGTGAGTTATGGGTTTGTATACGTTGGGTTTGGCCATCTCAATCACTTTGGTGGGCAGTTCCTCCTGGATTGCAACGGCGATGCGCCGTTGAGTGATTTCATTGCGTCCAATTGCCGCAAGTAAATCCTCCGGCTTGTTGAAGTGCAATCGCTGTGCAAGTTTTTCCTGGTTGATGGAGCTTATGCCATGACGGTGCAGTTCGCGATCCAGTTGTGTGCGACCCTGCGAGACACTTTCATCATAATTTAGTAGCTTGAACCAGGCACGTACCTTGGCACGGGCGCGGGAGCTATGGAGATATCCCAGTGAGGGATTAACCCAATCGCGACTGGGCGAACCGATCTTGGTGGTGAGTATTTCAATACGTTGCCCGTTTTTTAACTTGAAGTTGAGCGGAACAATTTTGCCATCCACTTTTGCGCCACGTGTACGGTGCCCCAGTTCGGTGTGCAACGTATAGGCAAAGTCCACGGGTGTCGCGCCGTTTGGCAGGTCGATCACTTTTCCTTGCGGTGTGAATACATACACTCGATCTTGTAGTAATTCATTTCTGAATTGTGCTTGTATGTTGCCGCTGTCTGCCAGTTCTGATTTCCATGCCAATATTTGTCGCAACCAGGAAATCTTTTCGTCAAAGCCGATATCGGATTTTTTGTTTTCTTTGTAACGCCAGTGTGCGGCGACACCGAGTTCCGAGTCGTGGTGCATGTCGTGTGTGCGAATCTGTACTTCGAGCGCGAGCCCACGTGGCCCTGTGACTGCGGTGTGCAAGGAGCGGTAGCCATTTCCTTTTGGATGGGCGATATAGTCATCAAATTCGCTGGCAATCGGTGGCCATAGTTCATGAACTATTGAGAGAGCTGCGTAACAATCTTCGATGTTGTCAGTCAGGATGCGCACGGCACGAACGTCATAGAGTTCGCCGAACGCGATTTGCTTGCGTTTCATTTTGTTAATGATGCTATAGATGTGCTTGGGGCGGCCGCTCATTTGGCTAGGGATATTTTCGCCGGACAACGCCTGCTCAAGCTGTTTAACCACGTCGGTGATGTACTGTTCTCTGTCAATACGTCGCTCATCGAGTAGTTTCGCTACCTTGCGGTAGAGTTCCGGTTCCAGATAACGCACTGATAGATCCTCCAGTTCCCACTTGATCTGCCACACGCCCAAGCGGTTTGCCAGCGGGGCGAAGATACTGTGCGTTTCCTGTGCGATCAATATTTGTATATCGGGGCTTGCGCTAGCCAAGTTGCGCAGGGTTTGGGTACGCTCTGCGAGTTTGATAAATACGACACGAATGTCATCTACCATTGCCAACAGCATCTTGCGCATGCTTTCAATTTGTTGTGCAGTTTCAGCTGCGTCCTGAGTGATGCGCACCTCTCTGAATTGCCTGATCTGCTCCAAACGCGAAATACCTTCGACCAATACTTTTACATTGTGACCGAATCGCTCTTCGATAACTGTCTGCCAGTCATCAAGGTAATCCGGGATCGCATGGAGTACAGTCGCAGCAATGGTCTCGTGATCCATGCCCATGTTAGCCAATATCCCTGCAGCACCCAAAGCGTGTTGCAACAGCGGTGTGCCGGTCAGTTCGGCCTTCCCTGCGTAATGAGGTTCTGCGAGTTCGCATGAGGTGCGTATCAACTGAACTTCTGCAGCATTGAAGGTGTGCGTCAGATCATCCAGCCAGACAAGCGTGTTTTCAAATGATGACGTTTTTTGCTGGGTTGAGACCATAGTTCAATATTTCATCCGGAGAGTTTGCTTCAGTGCAGCACTTTCCACAGCATCTTGGTTGCCAATAAGATTAATAGTACTGCAAACAGCTTACGCAACAAGCCGACTTTCAAGTGATGAGTGGCCTTTGCGCCCAGCGGGGCAGTGATGACACTTGCGAGTGCTACCCAAAACAGTGCGGGTAGATACACGAATCCCAGTGTGTTCTGGGGAATAGCGGATACATTAGTACCGGTGAATATATATCCGAGGGTGCCGCCGACCGCAACCGGAAAGCCGACTGCGGCTGAAGTGCCGATTGCATTCCTGAGTGGGGTATTGCACCAGACCAAAAAGGGCACCACGATCGTGCCGCCGCCAATCGAGACCATGCTGCTCAACCATCCTGTGATGGTGCCAGTGAGTGTCATACCACCAAATCCGGGGAGCTGACGTGAGGGATGCGGGCGGACATCAAGCAGGATCTGAGCGGCGGTGAAATATACGAAGAGGGCAAAAAATATCCCCAGATATTGTTGCGAGATGCTGGTTGCCGAAAACGCGCCAATCGCTGCGCCTAGCAGGATGCCCGGCGTGATGTTGCGGACGAATTGCCAGTTCACCGCGCGGTGTTGGTGGTGTTTTCGCGTACTCGATAGTGAGGTGAACAAAATGGTCGCCATCGACGTGCCAAGTGCCAAGTGAAGCAGATGACTGCCGGGGAAATGCTGTGCATCAAACAGTAGGAGCAGAATCGGTACCAGCACCAAACCACCCCCTACGCCGAACAATCCTGCAAGAAATCCTGTGGCTGTACCGAGTATCAGATAAGCCGCATACCACTCCATCAACTGTGTGCCAGATTTTTAGTGATGAAATCCCACTCGCCGGGGTCAACTGGTGTGATGGATAAGCGGTTGCCGCGCTGCAAGGTTCGCATACGAGCCAACTGTGGATGCTTGCGCAGTTCATCAATACTAATCAAAGCAATCTTATTCACAAGCTGCACATCCACGTTAAACCAGCGCGGCTGTTCCTGTGTGGCCTTGGGGTCGAAGTATTTGCTGTTGTGTTTGAATTGAGTTGCATCGGGATAAGCGGTGCTGCTGACCTTGGCGATACCGGCGATGCCAGGTACCTTGCAGTTGGAATGGTAAAACAGCACGCCATCGCCGACCTTCATTTGATCACGCATAAAATTGCGCGCTTGATAATTGCGGACGCCATACCAATCCACGGTCTGTTCGGGAAGTTTGGCGAGATCGTCGATGCTGCAATCTGAGGGTTCGGATTTCATTAACCAGTAGCGCATGGATTAATCCCGGAAATAGAAAGTGCGACCTGATGTAATCCAAGGTCGCACTAGAATAGAGTCCCCCGCCTGTGCCGTTGACTCAGCATCTTGAACCGGGGTTCAAGAGGGCCGTATCCCAGTCACATCAGGTACATCCACCATAGGGGACGCGCACAACAGTAACATCAGGGGTTGCAGCCTAAGCCTAAGCTTATTGGTTCAAAGAATTATGAGCCTGACAAACACCGCAGGGGACAAACCAAAAACTTAAATACCAGCTAATCATAGCTGACCGGTAAAATCAAACTTACAGTTAGATGAGTTAATTAAAACAGCGTTTCTTGTTCAGCTAACGCCTCATCAATTGCGGTCTGCATGCTGTCCATTCTACGCGTAAAGTCTGCGAGGTCAACTCCACGCCCTACTTTCATTCCAAGTAATTCGTGAGTGATATTAAGTGCCGCCATTAAAGCGATACGCTCGACACTTGATATCTTACCGGTCTCGTGGATTTCGCGCATTTTCTTATCCAGATAAGCTACCGCATCAAGTAATTCCGCGCGCTCATCTTCAGGGCAAGCGATACGCAATTCCCTGTCGAGTATCTTGACGTCCAGTGTGTTGGTGGCCTTGCTCATGTTTAGTCTTCAGGTATTGTAATCAGCAACCCTTCCAAGCGGCTCTTGGCGGTTGTAAGTTTGTCGCTAAATTGGCGGTTATTACTGAGAGCATGCGCTAACTCTTGACGTAACTGATGATTGTCCGTGCGCAGCTTGCTGCTGACTTTGATCAGTTGCGTGAGTTTACCCTCAAGTGCGGCTAATTCGTTCTCCATGTGTTGACTATAGATTGAAAAGTGCTGATAAGTCAAACGGTAAGGGTGTCTTGTGCATGCGATTTGTAGGGTGACTGTGTTTTTGGAGTGATGTGGTGCTGAAATTGATGATAAAGTATACGTAGCTTTAAGGTGCGCTTCTGGATACAGACGTGTTAAACGGGAAGCAGGTGCGGGAATATTATTCCCAAGGCCTGTGCTGCCCCCGCAACGGTAAGCGAGTGCGGATTTGCCAATATGTCACTGTGAGTAATCATGGGAAGGCGGCAAGTCAAGACTCGTGAGCCCGGATACCGGCCTTGAGCAGAGTCTGGAAATGCTGCGGGAGGCGCATGGACGGTAGTGAGGTCTATGTTTTCATAGTTAGCCAGCACTTCCTTCCTGTAGTCCGTTGAATTTCCTGTATTTAAATATTCCAACGGGGAACCTTGGAATTTAATCTGGAAATGAAAATGAAGAAAAAAATATTAATGTTCGCATTATTCAATGCGCTCATGATTCCATTAACAACCTACGCTGATACTCCGATGGAGTTGACGATTGTGACTCCCACGCGATTCAGCAGTATTTATGAAACCGCTTCG
>Ga0316187_10000872_pt1 | contig 24971 bp, 18 predicted proteins | sample CroRivburrow1_MG_FD_204927 | JGI IMG/M metagenome (GOLD analysis project Ga0316187, IMG submission 204927) | Coastal sediment microbial communities from Maine, United States - Cross River worm burrow 1 | ecosystem: Environmental > Aquatic > Marine > Coastal > Sediment | place: USA: Maine...
TTATGCATTCGGCAGAAAAAACCGAAGCATACTATTTAAACAACCCCGATAAAAAAGAATTAGATAATGAATGGAAACAAAAGCCAGGTTTATTGGATCCATTGTCAAATATGTATAATCGTATGGGATTTTTAGCTGCTGATGCAAGCTTTTTTAGTATCGGACAACTTAAGCATAGGGTTTATAAAACACCTTCAAAGCAAAAAGAAGCAACTGAACCAGATGAAATAACTCGTTTTATAAAAAACTGGAGCAAAAAACTTGGTGCACTAGATGTTGGTATTTGTGAACTTAAACCCCAGCATTACTACTCGCACCGTGGCAGAGGAACAGAATACGGTAAGGCTGTAAAAATAAAACATAAGTATGCCATTGCATTTACTGTTGAAATGAACAAAGAATATCTGGCCATGGGACCTGCTGCTCCAACAGTAATGGAATCAGCCCAACAATACCTGAACTCGGGAACAATCGCTGTTCAGGTTTCCAATTTTTTGAGTAAACTAGGATACGATTCGAGAGCTCATATTGATGGAAATTACGAAATATTATGTCCTCTTGTTGCTCGTGATGCTGGATTGGGAGAAATTGGACGCATGGGTTTATTAATGACTCCAAAGCTAGGCCCAAGAGTAAGAATTTCAGTAGTTACAACCAATATTCCTCTTGAAATTGATTCACGTGTTATTGATAACACCGTTCATAACTTTTGTAATATTTGTAAAAAATGTGCCATTAATTGTCCCGGAAATGCCATATCTACTGAACCCAAAAGCATTATACATAGAGTAAAGCGTTGGCAAATTAATCAGGAAAAATGCTTTTCATACTGGTGTACCGTAGGGACCGATTGCGGCAGGTGTATTAGCGTTTGTCCGTATTCTCACCCAAATAATTTATTGCACAATTTGGTTCGGTGGGGTATTCGTAAATCATGGCTATTCAGCCCACTTGCATTAAAACTAGATGACTTTTTTTATGGAAAAAAGCCGAAACCAATAAAAACACCCGATTGGCTAAATATCTAATTTTTTTAAGGTTTTTTTGCAGGCTTAAAGAAAGCGGCAAAATTTTTGTTAGTTCTATTGCCCGGCATAAAAAATATATATCTTTGCGTCAATGAACCGAAATAAACAGTATACAACACTGCTTATTGCTTTTTTAGCAAGCATTACAATTGCTAAAGCCCAAAAAGCTAAAGCTGATAGTGTTAGTAATAATATAGCCGTACAAGTTGTCGATAGTACAAAAGTTGCAAATGATTCTGTGAATTTCGCAACTTCAGATACCAATACAATAGTTCATATTGTTCAGGATTCCCTTTTACAGATAGAAGGAAAACAAATTACAGATTCAAATTTTATGCACATAGACTCGGTTGAATTTTCGCTAAATGCTTTTCTACTAAGTACCTCCGATTCAGTAACTGTTGAGAAATGGAAATATAACAACACCATACATAATTTCGATGTTTTTGCTTTTGATTCCACATTAAAAGAATTTCACATTTCACACCCCGCATATAAACATAGTATAAACAATACCTATCTGGGTAATTCAGGCTTAGCCTCAAAATCAAATATATTTTTTGATCCTAATCCCGAAACAGGTTTTTTATTTTTAAAATCATTTACACCTTACTTGCATCAGGCGAATAATAGTACCTACTACAACACTAAAAAGCCTTTTACATTATTTGGCTACAATGCCGGACCTAAAGAAGAGCAAAGCATAGAAGTAATACACACACAAAATGTTAATAAATACTTCAACGCTTTTATTAAGTATAACAATTACTCTGGTATTGGTCACTATTTTAATCAAGAAACAAAAAACAATTCGGGCACATTTGGCGGATCGCATATTCGTGATAGGTTCGCAACTCATTTAAGTTTTACTTTTAGCAGAATAAATGTTCAGGAAAATGGGGGTATTATTGACCCTTACTTTATAACCGATACAACACTAAGCCCTACTGAGGTGGGAACCCGATTAAATAATGCAAATAATTATGTACAAGACAGGCAATGGTACATTGATCAAAAAATTGGATTCATCAAAGGACGAAAATCGGACACCAGTAGTATTGGAGATTATTTATTAAGCTTACAATACAATTTTTATCATCAAAAAAGCAAACGAATTTATGAAGATGATGACCAACTATTCTCAAATTCTATTTCAGGAGAAAGTATGTATTTTTATGAACATAATTATAGTGGTGCATCAACTTTCGATACCAATTCCTTTACAAATCAAGAGCATTTATTGAGGCTTAACCTTGAAGAATCGTTAGCTAATATTCTTGGTTTTGGTACTTATATTGGCATTGGTAAGCATAAAACGAACTACTCCTATTATAACAAAGACACTCTTTTTATCAATAAACTTGATACAACTATTCACAGCTCATTTCTTGAGGCCGGAATTTATCGATTAAATCCTTCATCGCATTTTAATTTTTACGGACATTATCGACATTTTTTTAGCGGCTATAAACAAAATGATTTTACCCTAAGCGGAATGATCGCATTAAATATTGGCTCAGGAAATCTTAGATCAAGAATTTCGGCTGAAGGAAAAACCCAGAACAAAACCCCAGACTATTTTCTAAAGCGATTCCGCTCGAATCATTTTCAGTGGGACAATGGATTTGATAAAGAAAATGTAACCGAATTAAAAGGAAAGATTCAATTACCAAAATTACAGACAACCATTGGTGCAAGGTACGCTTTGCTAACCAATCATATTTATTTTGATTCCTCAGCTAACCCCAGACAGTTTAAAAGCGACTTTAACATTTTTGATGCTTATATAAATAATACTGTAGATTTTGTTGGATTTAACCTAATTAGTAAGGTAAATTATCAAATGAGTGGCAAGCAAGATATTTTACCATTACCTACCTGGTCGTTTTATCATGCTTTGTATTATGAACACGAAATTACTTTCAAATCAACCAATGGAAAAATGTTATTCCAATTGGGAGCTGATGTTAATTATTGGTCGTCATTCTTTGCTCCCGGATATTCTCCCGCTATAGCTCAATTCCATAATCAGACAAACCAAAAAATTGGCGATTATCCTTTTGTTGGTGCATTCTTAAACTTAAGAATAAAACGCATGCGCATTTACATAAAAGGCGAACATATTAATTATAGCGCTATGAAAGACTGGAATTTGGCCAATTATTTTGTTGCACCACTTTACCCTTCGCCACGTATGGTCATAAAATATGGTATTAGCTGGACATTCTATGATTAGATTAAAAGCTTAACTTTATTATTATTAAATCCCATCTCTTCTTAAAGCATTTTGATCAAGGAAACTTGTTTCCTTTTTGGCAAAAATTCCCAGTGAGAACGGGAAAAGTCTATAGCTTCATACTATAATTTCCACCAGAAATAATTACAGCAACCTGCTTCCCAGCAAAAAATTCTCTATTTTCCAAAATCACGCCAAGGGCTACTGCTGAAGAAGGTTCTATAACTATCTTCAAATACTGAAAAATCATTTTCATGGCCACAGGAATATTTTGTTCCTGAACAGTTAATATATCAGAAACATTCTGTTTAATGTGTCTAAATGTTAAATCTGATAAAGCAGTAAGCAATCCATCTGCAATAGTGTTTGGAACATTTGGTGGTTGTAATTTACCAGTGCGAAAGGATTTTTGTGCATCGTCGGCATTTTTTGGTTCTGCCCCAATCACTTTAGTATTATCCCAAATATTTTTTGCCGAAATAGAAGATCCACTTAACAAACCCCCTCCTCCGACAGGAGCTATAATAAAATCTGGTTCATCAATTTGAGAGGCCAGTTCTAAACATGCTGTACCTTGCCCGGCTACCACATAATAATTATCGTAAGGATGAATAAAAGTAGCTCCTTTTTTATTGCATAGTTTTTTAAGTGTTGATTCACGACTGGCTAGCGATGATTCACAAAAAGTAATTTCACCATTATAATTTTTCACCGCATCTATCTTAACTTGTGGTGCATTGTTTGGCATCACAATATAAGCTTTAGTACCATGTATTTTTGCTGCTTTTGCTAAGGCTCCTGCATGATTCCCCGAAGAATGAGTTGCCACCCCATTGTTAAAATCACTTTCCGATAAATTTAACAATGCATTTGTTGCTCCCCGATATTTAAATGTCCCTGATTTCTGAAAATTTTCGCATTTAAAAAAAACAGAACACCCAAGTTTATCGTTCAATAACTGAGATTTTAAAATTGGTGTTTTATGAATAAATGGTTCTATTCGTTTATAGGCTTTAATTACAGCATCAAAATTTGGCATAACATATTCTTTTTTAATAAAAATAAGCAATTGGTTAAGCAATAAATGCATTTCGGCATTTTTTTTGAAAAGAAACATTAATTTTATTACAACTTTAAGAAAATAAAGTAGGTTTGTATATTATTAAATATTATTATGATACTCAGAGCAGAGAATATAGTCAAGAAATATGGATCGAGAACCGTAGTTAAAGGTGTTTCGGTCGATGTTAAAAAAGGAGAGATAGTTGGATTACTTGGCCCAAATGGTGCTGGAAAAACAACTTCGTTTTATATGATTGTTGGACTAATTACTCCCAATAGCGGAAAAATATTTCTTGATGATATTGAAATCACAAAAGAACCAGTTTACAAACGTGCTAAGCGAGGTATTGGTTATTTGGCACAGGAGGCATCGGTATTCAGACAAATGAGTGTTGAAGACAATATTAAGTCGATTTTAGAGATGACAGACTTAAGCAAAGAGGCCCAAAAGGATAAAATGGAGACATTGCTTGATGAGTTTAGCCTAAATCATATTCGCAAGAGTTTAGGTATACAATTATCGGGAGGCGAACGCAGACGAACTGAAATTGCAAGAGCTTTAGCAATTGACCCAAGCTTTATTTTACTTGACGAGCCTTTTGCCGGTGTTGACCCTATTGCTGTTGAAGATATTCAAGGAATTGTTAGAAAGCTAAAGGAAAAAAACATTGGGATATTAATTACCGATCATAACGTGCATGAAACCCTTTCAATTACTGATCGGGCTTATTTATTATTTGAAGGGAATATTCTTAAAGCTGGTACAGCAAGGGAATTATCGGAAGACGAACAAGTACGAAAGGTATATCTTGGAAAGAATTTTGAGCTTAGGGTACCTTAAATCGTTTTTTTTCTATCTTTACTCATATAAAATTTGCCCATAAAAACCTTTATGAATATAAGCTCACGATCAATACCTTTAGTTATTTTATTGCTTTGGTCTATTGCCTGCTTCGCGCAACCAACTCGTATAAGGGGTATTGTTATTGATAAAATCACCAGTGAACCTATTCCATTTGTAAATGTTGCACTTAAAGGAACAACCATAGGAACAATTACTAGTTTTGATGGTACTTTCTTTTTAGAAACCCGCTCCCCAACAGACTCTCTAATTGCCTCATACATTGGCTATAAACCTGCAAAAATAAAAATAAACAATGGTGCTTACCAAGATTTAAAAATATTACTTGAAACCGCAGATATTACACTTAATGAAGTTGTTGTAGTTGCAGGTGAAAATCCAGCACACCGATTTTTAAGAGGTATTAATGAAAACAAAGAGAAAAACAATCCAGATCGAATAGAATCATACACCTACGAGATTTATAATAAAATGGAACTGGATATTAACAATGTAACTGAAGAATATAAAAATAAAAAAGCCTTTAAGCATTTTCAATTTATTTTCGACTATGTGGATACCTCGGCGGTAACCGGTAAAACTTTTTTACCCGTTTTTATTGTTGAAACACTTTCAGATTTCTATTACCAGAAGCAACCCAGTAAAAAGAAAGAAAAGATTAAAGCCAATAATGTTTCTGGAGTTGAAAATGAATCGTTTTCAGAATTCACCGGTCAAATGTATCTGGATTTTAATATTTACAGCAACCACTTACCTATAATGGGACAAGACCTTGTAAGCCCAATTGCCCGCTTCGGATTGTTATATTATAAATACTATTTAATTGATAGTGCTTACCGTGATAACTCGTGGTGTTACAATATTTCTTTTAAACCCAAACGAAAACAAGAGCCTACATTTACGGGAAACTTTTGGGTAGCTGATACCACCTTTGCTGTACAAAGTTTTAAGATACAAATGGCCGAGGATATGAATATAAACTTTATAAAAAGTTTTATCGCTGAACAATCATTCAAAAAGGTTGAAGACTCTATTTGGTTTCCTAAAAAACAAGAACTATTTATTGACTTCGCGGTAACAAATAAAGAATATGGCTTTTTTGGACGTAAAACAACCAGCTATTCAAATATTGTTCTACGCCCAACTTTTGAAGAAAAGTTTTTCAGTGGACAACTGAGTGAAGAACTTATTAAACTTGACAGCGCATCCGAAGTTAGCGTTGCTACTTGGGATAGTTTAAGGCATGAAAAACTTTCAGAGCAAGAGAAGGATATTTATGCTATGGTTGATTCTATTAAAGAAGTTCCGCTTTACCAATCAATAATTACATTAATTAACACATTTGTAACAGGCTATTGGATAAAGGGCCCTGTAGAGATTGGTCCTTATTACACTATGTATAGCTTTAACCCTATTGAAGGTAATAGGTTTAGATTAGGAGCACAAACCAGCAACGAGGTAAGTACTACAGTACAGTATGGTGGACATTTAGCTTATGGTACTTTAGATAATGAATTTAAGTATGGCCTACGAACACTCTATATATTTAATAAAAACCCGAGACGCGCTGTATTTGGTAGCTATAAAAATGATTACGAACAACTTGGAATTACAAGCTATGCATTTTTGAGTGACAATATTTTGTCGTCAATTTTAGCGCGTAAACAAAATGACAAACTCACCAAAGTATCATCAACTACATTATATTATGAACATGAGTGGTTTCAGGGAGTTTCAAATACTATTACTTTTAATAATAAATTTATTTATCCTTCATTAACTGTACCATTTAATTATGTAAGACCTAATGATACCCTTTCTTATAATTATTTAGCCAGTACCGAAATTAAATTAAATGCCCGCTTTGCTTACAATGAAAAATTCTTACTGGGTGAATTCAATCGAATTAGCTTAGGAACTAAATTTCCGATCGTAAATATTAACTTAACTGCGGGTGTTAAAGGATTATTCCAGGGTGAATTCGAGTATTATAAAGTAGATTTTAATGTAGAGGATAAAATACGAGTAAACCCATTTGGTACACTTAAATACACCATTGATGCCGGAAAAATATTTGGAAATGCCCCTTTCCCATTCTTGCAATTGCATGAAGGTAACCAAACTTATGCTTTTGATGATTATGCATTTAACCTAATGAATTATTATGAATTTGTAAGTGATACTTATGCCAGTTTAATGATTGAAAACCATTTCATGGGGACTTTTTTAAATCATGTTCCACTTTTTAGAAAACTAAAATGGCGCGAAGTGGCTGCATTTAAAATTGTATATGGTGAAATAGACCGCCCCTCTGTCAATTACGTTGATTTTCCCGAAACATTAAATGAATTAAAAACTCCATATATGGAGGCCGGCGTTGGAATCGAAAATATTTTTAAATTTTTTAGGGTTGATGCTGTTTGGCGATTAACACATTTAGATAACCCGGAAGCCATGCCTTTTGGTATATTTGCAAAAATGCAGATTAGGTTTTAAGTTCTTGGCTTAATTAGTGTTTCACAGGCAAATAAGAAAAATAACTACTTCTTACCATTCTTTTTATTCACAAGCCAAATTCCTATTAAAGCTAATGCCATACTTATTAAATGAACATAGGTAATTTTTTCACCATCGAGTACACCCCATAGAATTGCGAAAAAAGGAATAATATAAGTAACTGATGTAGCAAAAAGTGCTGAATGGTGATGTACTAAGTTATTGAATAAGAACAAAGATAATACAGACCCAACAATGGCTAAAAAAGCAATTAAACTAAAGTTCAGTAACCAATCTGGTGTTGACAATGCATAAGAGAAATCAGATAAGAATAAATAAATACCAGCTGGTGGTCCGGTAAATAAAAATGAAAGTGTAGTTACTTCAATACCAGACAAACCGCTTAGTTTAAAACGAACCTCGTTGGCATTAATGCCATAAAATATTGTTGCCGCTACAACAAACAAGGCATAATAGTTAATACTACTAAACGATTCAAGTAAATTTCCATTACTGATTAAACCAAATGCTCCTATTAAACCAAGAAATATTCCAATAAACTGATTTTTACCCGGACGATTTTTATAAAACAACACACCTAATATTAGCGTGAAAAAAGGAACCAGACTGTTTATCATTCCAGCAAGTGAGCTATTTATTTCAGTTTGAGCTTTTGTAAATAAAAAAGCAGGAAAAAATACACCTGCATACCCAGCTATAACAATGTGAGTAATATTCTTTTTTGTGATTTTTTTAATTGCCCGTGGATACAGTGGAATTAGTACAATAAAAGAAATAAATATTCGGAAAGCTGCTACCTGCATATAATTGAATGACCGCAAGCCCATTTTCATAAGAATAAACGATGACCCCCAAACAAAAGCCAATACTAATAAGGCAATCCATTGCCATAGTTTTTTCGAAAGGTCAATAAAAGGCATATAATTATTTTAAAAGCACTAAAAACAGAAAACCTTAAGACAAATAAAAATGTTTATTGTTGCTTATTGGGTATAAAAGATACATGATTCAAGGAAACATCGACAACAACGAAATTTTACTTGCTGAGACATCGGTTTTAAGCAGGTAACTATTCATAACTGGCTGGAAGTCGGTGGTTCAATAATTACATATGCTATTTAAATCTAAAATTAATAGACTTATAGAAAATAGAAAGGCTGGGAAACCCAGCCTTTATCGACACATTAAATAAACCCATAAATTACCTGTGTCTACTATGAAAAATCTTTTAGTTCATTGAAAAAGTAAGCTTAAGCTTTTGTTTTTCAGCTGACTCAATTAATACTCCAAATAAATCTTTTAAGTCAATTACATCGTTTGGCGATAACAACCATGAAAAATTATCTGACTCAAAAGGGATTTTAACTCTACCATCCTTGTTTGATACAACATATGTTGTATTTAACTTCTCAACTACTTCCTCCAACTCTTGGTACTGATAAAAGTCAAGCGTTAAATAAACACTGCCAAATTCTATATGATACAGTTCTTCAACAATATCGTATAAAATTTTTCCTTTAGTATTTGATCTAATAACTTTTCCCATTACAATCATATTTAATAATCCAGATATTTGCAATATACGTGCCAAAAAGATATAAGGATACATAAAATGGCTCAGTAAAATAACTGAGCCACTCCAAGTTTGATATAAATTGTATTAAATATCAACTAAACTGCTGGTTCTAAAAACATTGCCATGTCGCTTTCAACTTCGCTTGTACCTCCAATACCAAAATTCTCAATTAATACTTTTGCCACATTTGGTGATAAAAAGGCTGGTAAGGTAGGTCCCAAGTGAATATTCTTTACGCCTAAGGATAGTAAGGCTAGCAAAACTATAACTGCTTTTTGCTCATACCATGCAATATTATAGGCTATTGGTAATTCATTAATATCATTTAATTCAAATACTTCTTTAAGTTTTAAAGCAATTACTGCCAAAGAATATGAATCATTACACTGTCCAGCATCTAAAACACGAGGGATACCATTAATATCGCCCAATGGAAGCTTGTTGTAACGATATTTGGCACAACCTGCTGTCAAAATTACTGTATCTTTAGGTAATTTATCAGCAAATTCAGTATAATAGTTGCGATCTTTCATACGGCCATCGCAACCTGCCATTACAAAAAATTTACGAATAGCACCTGTTTTTACTGCGTCTACCACTTTATCAGCTAATTGTAAAACCTGATTGTGAGCAAAACCACCCACAATTTCACCAGTTTCAATTTCGGTAGGTGAAGCTAACTTTTTAGCATGTTCAACAAGTGCTGAAAAATCTTTTATCGATCCATCGGTTGGATCTACAATATGAGTCATTCCTGGGTATCCAGCTGCACCTGTTGTGTAAACACGATTAATGTAAGTATCTTTCGGAGGAACAATACAATTGGTTGTCATTAAAACAACACCATTAAACGATTCAAATTCTTCGTTTTGTTTCCACCATGCATTTCCGTAGTTCCCAACAAAATGCTCGTACTTTTTAAATGCAGGATAATAATTAGCTGGTAACATTTCACTGTGGGTATAAACATCAACTCCTGTACCTTCGGTTTGTTTCAAAAGCTCTTCCATGTCTTTTAAATCGTGGCCACTAATTAAAATTGCCGGATTATTGCGAACACCTAGGTTTACTGTCGAAATTTCAGGATTCCCATACGATTCAGTATTTGCTTTATCTAATAAGGCCATTACGTTCACACCGTTTGTTCCACACTCTAAAACCAAAGCGGTAAGTTGGTCTCCAGTTAAAGTATCATCAGTAGTTGCAACCATTGCTTTGTGCATAAAGTCGATAACTTCGTCATTATTATAACCTAAATTATAGGCATGGTGTGCATAAGCTGCCATACCTTTTACTCCGTATGTCAATAACTCACGAAGTGAACGTACATCTTCGTTTTCGGTACTTAAAATTCCTATTACACGTGCTTTTGCCTGAAACTCATTATCAGCAGCAGTAAAGTTAGCAATGGCAGGCCATTCAATAATACTTGAAACCTGGCTTTTTAAAGCTTCTCTAATTTTAAAACCTAATTTAATTTTTTCAGAAATTTTTATATCGTCAAAATTTGCATTGGTAATGGTAATAAATAAACTTTCCATTACATATAAATCGGCCGCAGATGTATCGTAGCCATGCTTTTTTGCTTCTTCGCGAACAATTGAGACTCCCTTGGCAGTATATAGTAAAAGGTCTTGTAAGCCAGCCGTTTCAGGATTTTTACCACATATTCCTTGAACAGTACAACCTGTACCTTTAGCTGCTTCTTGACATTGATAACAAAACATACTCATTATTTATTCTATTTTAATTGTTAGTAAGATTATTTATTAATTTAGTTATAGCAATAGTATTCTAATTACGGGCTAATGCTCGTTTATTTATGTTTAAAATATTTTCTGATTTCGTCGCAAAATATGATGTCAAAACTTCAAATTTCAAGCGACAAATAGGAATATAATCACATATGCACATTCCTCCTTTGCCTTTCAGGCATTTCCCCCATGGGAAAATATTTCGTTCGGTATATATTCTCTCCTGAGAGAGATGTCTGCATAGCAGACAGAGAGGGGATTTATTATTACACCCAAGTATCTTCTAATACTTGACCCGATGAACTTATTGTCATTAATTTTATTGGTACATTACGAGATGATTTTTCTAATGCTATTTGTGCCAATTGCAACAACCCACCACAACACGGTACTTCCATTTTCATTACCGTAAGTGTGTTTATTTTAGCCTCGTCAATTAGGTTCACTAATTTATCAACATATACTTCTTTATTGGCATCAAGTTTCGGACAAGCAATTGCTAATTTCTTACCTTTCAAGTATTTTGAATGGAAATCGCCCATGGCAAAAGCTACACAATCGGCAGCTAATAATAAGTCGCATTCTTTAAAGAATGGTGCCATTGGATTTACCAAATGCATTTGAACCGGCCATTGTGTTAATTGAGATGATCCGTCTACTTGATCATTGCTATTGGTTATTTTTAAGCCTTCAGGTATTATCTCTTTGCTTGATGAACCAGGACAACCACCACCACAACCGCCACTTGATTGCTCTGCTGCAACAACTAAATTTTGCAAATAAGGATTCTCTTGTGGGGCAGCCTCAGTTTTACCATGCTGTTTTACTTCGTATATTAATTCATTTACATCAAAATCCATATCATTTTCATTCTCTTTTAACCAATCAAAAGCTTGATGTATATATTCTTTAAGTTTGTAATCTTTTAAGTGTTTTAAGTGAGCCGCAATTACATTTCTACCATTTTTAACCATTTCTTTAATTGTAAGAATCTCGTCATATGCTTCAGCTTCACGCTCTTCAATAGTTATTGCTCCAACTGGACAATGACCAATGCAAGCGCCTAAACCATCACACATTAATTCACTGACTAATGTTGCTTTGCCATCAATCATTTGTAAAGCTCCTTCATGACAATTTGGTATACAAACTCCACACCCATTACAAACATCTCTATCAATTAAAACAATCTCTCTTTTCATAAATTATATATTAAATTTCTTATTCTCTAATTAAAAAAACGATATACTATTATCATTTTTATAGAACAAATTTCGGGTATTCTGGTATTTTATTCTGTAACATATGATACATTGAGTTGTATTTTTCATATTTTTATCAAATAAAAAAAATGCATGTATACTACACTTAGCAATAGTCCTTTGTTTAAAGGGATTCAATCCGATGATATTGAAGGATTATTTAAGCAAATATATTTCCAGACTAAGAAGTTTGATGAAGGACAACTTATTGCTTCACGTGATGAACAGGTTAATCATTTATTAATTCTATTGAAAGGATCGGTACGTGGTGAAATGTTGGACTATTCTGGAAAAGTTTTAAAAGTTGAAGATATTCATGCTCCAAAACCAATTGTTGGCGCCTTTTTATTTGGTGAACGTAACAAGTTTCCTGTTGATGTGATTACAGCAGAAGAAACTATGCTTTTGCAAATACCAAAAGAGTCGGTGGTTAAATTATTTCAACTAAATCAAATGTTTTTACAAAATTTTTTAAATACCATTTCAAATAGGGCCCAATTTTTAAGTCGTAGAATATGGTTCCTCTCATTTAAAACAATAAAAGGAAAACTAGCACAGTATATATTAAATCTGGAAAAGCAGGAAAGCAATGAGGTTAATTTAAAACTAACACAAAAAGAACTGGCTGAATTTTTTGGTGTTACTCGACCTTCATTGGCCAGAGCATTGGGAGAAATGGAGAAAAATGGTATTGTTAATGTAAATCGCAAGCAAATTACCATTGAAAACCGACAGGAATTAATTAACTTGTTAGAGTAAAGGTGTGTGCAGTAAAACTTACAACAGTTTTCATTTTACTAATTAATTATCTTATAATAATAACATCATAGTTATTTGTGATATGGAAAATAATTCACATAAATTAATATTAACTGAAGGTTGGTTAGCTATAGTTGCTAATACCTTACTTTTTATATTGAAATATTGGGCCGGTATAGTTACAGGTTCTGTTGCTTTAATTGCTGATGCCTGGCACACCTTAACTGATTCGGTAAGTTCTGCCATAGTAATTATTAGTGCAAAAATAAGTAACCAACCGGCCGATAAAGATCATCCTTTTGGGCATGGGCGTGCCGACTTAGTTAGTTCTGTAATAATTGGTGTCTTATTATTTGTTATTGGATTTGAATTTATACTTAAATCAATTATCCAATTAAAAGGTGGTGAATCGGTTGTTTTTGGAACTATAGCTATTGTGGTAACTATTATATCAATAGTTGTAAAAGAACTACTGGCTCAATATGCTTTTTGGGCTGCTCGAAAAACTGGTTCAACTATTCTTAAGGCCGATGGATGGCATCATCGCACCGATGCCCTTTCATCGATAATGGTACTTATAGGAATTTTCTTAGGCAAATACTTTTGGTGGATTGATGGTGTACTTGGAATTTTAATCGCAATAATGATATTTTATGCTGCTTATGAAATTCTAAGGGATTCAATCTACCGGCTTTTAGGTGAAATACCTGACGATAAAATAATTCAAGAAATTAATAGAATAACAAAATATTTAAATCTAGATGTATGCCCACATCATTTTCATATGCATAGGTATGGGAATCATGTTGAATTAACTTTTCATATTTTACTGAAGCCAACATTATCGCTTGAAGAAGCTCACGATAAGGCAAATTTAATTGAACAAGCTATACGAAAAGAACTTGGAATAGAATCAACTATACATATGGAACCCACAAATAAACCAAGTTTGAAAAACCATTTTCATCAAGATTAGGAATGGATAGAATACTATAGATTTAATATGTGATCATAAAGCACTTGATCCTCAGTAATTAATGGTCTAAGAATTGTTTTTAGCTTTTCTGAACCTTTATCCATTTTATATTTATTTTTTAGAACATTCTTTCTCTTTATTTTAATTTGTTTCTTCCAACCCATTTGGGCACTAACTTTTTGAATAAAACCTTCCATATTCTCTACTGTACCTATCACATCAAAAAAATGTAAAGTCTCAATTGCTTTCTTACTATGCTCACTAGTTAATACTTGAGGCTGAGGATTTTTTTCATTTATTAAATACCGAACCTGACAATTATTAAATAATCTGTGCCCAATGGATGGTAAATTATTTATAAACTTTTCAACCTGATTTAAGTTCTCAAAATCAACCTCTCTGAGTTTCAATGATATTTCACGTATTGGTTCAGAGTAATTCATAAAGAATTTTTTTTGAGAATTACTGCTTATAAAGCGAACCCAATTTAAATGTGATATAAGCTGTTGAAATGGATCTCGAACCACAGTTACTCTTAAAAAGTTATGCAAGCTTATGTGCTTTATTAACTGATGTAAATGCACATGCCCAGATATCAATTTAAGTTTTTGTAAATCAATGTTTTTAAACTGATTAGCCCTATCTGATTCAATATGGAACTTTACTTGCTTTCTTCGAAATTTTTTTGATAACATATTATTCAAAGAAGACCCAGCTGTTTTCGGAATATGCAGAAAAAATATTTTATCTTTTTGTTTTGTATTATTATAGAATTTAAAATTATTGAAATAGTTAAAGTTTTTATCGCCAAAAAAAACTTTAAGTTCAATTTCCGATTCCTGACTTAATGTCTCTTCAATATTAAAAACGAAATGCTCACCCTGATTATTATTCTTTTGATTCTCCATCTTAGTTGTAACAACAGGTGCTGAATTACAAGGAAAACCATTACAAATCAAATGTGCTGTATTTGAATCGGTTAATTCATTACTCCTATACCATCCATTTATTTGATTTCTTAAACTAAAATCAACTTTCCCTTCAATAATCATTATCAAATACTTTAATCCCAGTTAATGCTTTTTATTAACTGACTAAAATACAATTTTGAGTCAGTTTATAACTAATATTTATTAATATTATTTTGTAGCTTTGCTAAGCATAAAAATAACCTAAATTGGACAGTGATGCATACAAAAAAAATACTCGACCTGAATCTTAATTATGCCCATAAGAATTTATCGGCAGCTTTTCGGATTTCTTCAGGAGTAATAGGTACAATAATAACAACTACTGGTATATTAAGCTTAGTTTATAGTAAAGAAACAGATATAATTAATGTTATAAATGCTATAGCTTGTATTGTTTTGGGGGGTTCCTTTGTTTTTATTGCAACAAAATATCTACCTAATTTTTTTAAACGGTTTTTCCATATTAGCAATGATGTTTTAAGTTACAAAACCACTATATTTTCTCCTAAAAGAACTTATAAATGGAACGAAATTGAAGAGGTTGAAATTGATAAAACTTTACTAAAAATTCAGTTAGAGAATATTAATAAGCCTGTTGTCATCTATTTAGGTATTGTTTCATATCAGGATTTTGAGTTATTACAAAAAGCCGTTGTGGACTTATGTTTTGAAAAAGAAATTGAATTAAAATAAAATATAAATGAATAAAAGGCTAATTTTTCTACATATTCCTAAAAATGGCGGAACTACATTCAACTCAATTTTAAATAAAAATTTCAAAAAAAAACATACTTATCATTTTAAAGGTCATGAAGATGCTGTTAGGTTTAAAAACATGACCGATTTGGAACGTAATGCTTTTCAATTGCTTACAGGTCACATAATGTTTGGCAAACATTCCTTACTTCAAGGTGACTCAAACTATGTTACTTTTCTGCGCAAGCCTGTAGACCGAATGATTTCTTTCTACTATTTTGCAAAAAGCAACGATTGGCATCGTTGTTATAACGATATTCATAACAAAAACCTTAACCTATACGATTTTGCAAAAACAAATACCAGAGAAGACATAAATAACGCCCAAATAAGACTAATTAGTGGCATTAACGATACACCTGAATTAATGCTTGAAAAGGCACTTAGCAATATTGAATCTTATTTCCCGGTAGTTGGATTACTTGAAAAATACAATGAATCATTATTGCTTTTAAAAAAGTATTATAACTGGAAAATGCCCTATTATGCACAACGTAACAAGACTGTTAAACGAAAAAAAACCAATGAAATAGATGTAAAAACCAGCGAATTAATCAGTGAGCTTAATTATGGGGATGAATTATTGTACAGGGAAATTTCGAAAAGATTTGACAAGCAACTAGCTGAATATAAAAATTTAGAGCAAGACCTTAAAAAGCTTGAATCAATTAATCGTATTTATTCCACTGGCTATAATTTTGCAAGAAAAATAAAACATAGCATTATAAAGTAAATTATTCCTCTTTATTGCAGTACTTTTTTATTACAGGGTAAGCTTCTTCAAGTCCCAGTTCACCAGCTTTTCCCATATCTAAACAACCTTTTTCCTTGTCTTGCAAAAATATTAAAGTAAGGCCGCGATTAAAATAAGCTTGGGGTAATTCAGTTCCTGCTTGAATTGCACTTGTATAATCATCAATGGCACCACTAAAATCTTTGGTCATACATTTTACATTGCCTCTATTGTAAAAAGCAAATCCAAATTTTGGATTCAATTGAATGGCATTGTCCAAATCTCGAATAACCTGCTGATAGGCCTCGTTCTGATCCAATTGTTTATTATCGTTTTGCTTGGTTGTTGCTTTCCCTTCAATAGTAACTACTTGTGAAAAATCATCTAAACTATTAATATAATCAACCATTAAATAACGGGTATTAGCTCGATTAAAATAAGCTAATTCAAAATCCGGATCTAGACCTATGGCAGTAGTATATGCTTTAATAGCTTGGTTATAGTTTTGGATCATACTATTTAATAAGCCTTGGTAGAAATAAAGGTAATTATCAAGTGAAGAAATCATTTTTTCCTGTTCGGTATGGTTTAATAAATTACGAACTGAATCGACAGGCAATTTAGATAACTGACTTGCAATAGTAAACTTAACACCTAAAGGACTCTTAGCATTTAATTTCTCTAAACTATGCAGATAAAATGAAAGATTCTCAATGGGTAGTGTCTCATCTACACTTGTTATTAGTAATATCGGTTTTAAATCAATCACAATTCGTTTATTTTGAATCTGGCCATCGTCGATATTTGCTCGATAAAAATCAGAATCAAATTCAATCACTTTATTAAAATTATAGGCAGTGTCCATCAAATAAGCCATAGTAGAATCACCAGCATTATTAGCCTGATATTCTTCAATTTTTTTCTGGGCAAATTCTTTATCCTCATTGGCTCCAATAATATCTCCAATTTGATAACGAGCCGACGATCGGGCTTGATATGCTTTTGCAAAATCTGGGAATATCTCAATGGCCTGACTCCAATCATCAATTGCACCATAGTAATCTTCCAAATCATATTTTATTCCGCCTCGGTTAAAATAAGGTAAAATATTACTTGGATTTATTTCAGCAGCTTTTGTATAATCAGCAATAGCACCTGCATCATTCCCCAGTTCTGACTTTAGAATAGCCCTATTGAAATAGGTTAAAGCATTTTCCGGATCAAGTTCAATTACCTTATTGTAATCTGCCATTGTTCCATCAATGTCTTTTGCTTTGTATTTTATTAATGCACGATTAAAATAGTATAAGGTATTCGTATTATCCATTTTAATAGCATAATCTAAATCACTTAAAGCTCTGTCATATTCTTCAAGTTCAGAAAATGCAAGAGCTCTTCGTCCAAAACCTTCGGCATTGTAAGGGTTCAATTTAATTCCGCTTGTAAAATCTTTAACTGCTCCCTCATAATCCTCTGTACTAAGTTTTGCAAAACCTCTATGTAAATATGCATAAGGTAAATCTTTATCTATCGCTAAAGCTTGATTAAAGTCCATAATGGCTCTATCGTAATCCTTTATCATTAAAAATGTAAAACCACGACTCACATAATTATCCGGATTGCCTAAATCAAGTTGAATGGCCTTGTCAAAATCTTCCATGGCATCCTGGAAATCTTGCATTGCAGCTTTAGTTATTCCTCTGAATCGATAACCTTCAGCATAATAAGGATTCAATGTTATTACTTTATTAAAATCGGTGTATGCTCCGAAATAATCACTCAATGAATACTTAGCAAAACCACGCAAATAATAAGCTTCAAGTAAATCGGGTTTAATTTGAATTATGGTATTAAACCGGTGTATGGCAGAAGTATAGCTGGAGCTCATTAAGTCGCTATGTCCTTGTATTAAATAATGCTGTATGTTTATTTGACTGTTTGCATTAAGACTTGCTAAAAGAAACAATACTGAAACCAACTTAAAAAAGCGCATATTTTCTATTACTTATAATTCAAGATGCGTGAAAATAGTATTTATACATTAGCTAAGCAAAAACTTAACATATTTTAACTTTTTAATAAGCTTTAATAAAAATAGCGGAACAAGTGCTCCGCTATTCTGAGTATATTTTATTTTTGCTTATACATTATAAGTCGATGAAGCTGTATTGCCACCTGTTCCAGTCCAATTGGTATGGAAAAATTCACCACGAGGTTTATCAACACGTTCGTAAGTATGTGCACCAAAATAGTCGCGTTGTGCTTGTAATAAGTTGGCTGGCAATACTTCACTGCGATAGCCATCGAAATAGGTTAATGCCGATGCTAATGCAGGTATTGAAACTCCGTTGGCAATTGCAGTACCTACTACTCTTCGCCAACCTTTCTCAGCTTTTTCAACAGTGGCTTTAAAAAATGGATCGAGTAGTAAATTCTTAATCTGAGGGTTTTTTTCGTATGCTTCTTTTATTTTTCCTAAAAATGCTGAACGAATAATACAACCACCACGCCACATTAGTGCAATTCCTCCATAGTTTAATTCCCAATTATTTTCTTCGGCTGCTGTTTTCATTAAAGTATAACCTTGCGCATATGAAACTATTTTCGATGCATATAAAGCATCTTTCAGATCGTTAATAAATTGAGTTTTATCACCCGTAAAATTAGCTTGAGTGGCACTAATACTTTTTGATGCTTCTACTCTTTCTTCTTTTAAGGCTGATAAACATCGGGCAAATACTGATTCTCCAATTAGTGTTAATGGGATTCCTGCATCTAAGGCATTTATTGCGGTCCATTTTCCAGTACCTTTTTGTCCGGCAGTATCCAATATTTTTTCAACTAACGCCGATCCATCTTCATCTTTATATCCTAATATATCAGCGGTAATTTCGGTCAAATAACTACTCAAATCTCCTTTATTCCATTCGGCAAAAATTTGTTGCATTTCGTCGGCCGAGAGTCCAAGCAACACTTTCATTAATTGGTAAGCTTCGGTAATAATTTGCATGTCGCCATACTCAATACCGTTATGTACCATTTTCACAAAATGTCCAGCTCCATCCTTCCCAACCCAATCACAACAAGGTACATTATCTTCAACTTTTGCTGAAATTTTTTGAAAAATATTCTTTACCTCAGGCCATGCTGCTTCCGATCCTCCAGGCATAATTGAAGGCCCATTTAAAGCTCCTTCTTCACCTCCCGAAACACCTGTTCCAATATATCTTAACCCTTTACTTTCTACATATTTTACACGACGATTGGTATCTGGGTAATTTGTGTTTCCGCCATCGATAATAATATCGCCATCTTCTAAATATGGAATAAGTTGCTCTATGAAAGCATCAACAGCGGTACCTGCTTTAACCATTAACATGATTTTACGTGGTTTTTCCAACGAATTTACCAACTCTTCAACAGAGCGGGCTCCTCTAATATTTTTCCCTTTTGCTCTACCTGATAAAAAGTTGTCTACCTTTTCAACGCTGCGATTATAAGCGGTTACAGTAAACCCTTTACTTTCCATATTTAAAATTAGGTTCTCACCCATTACTGCTAAACCTACTAATCCAATATCTGATAGTTCTTTCATCTTAATAAAAATTTCCTAAAACAATAATTCAAAACAAAAGTACATGTCTTTTTTTAAATTCTTTTATAATTTTTATCTATTAACATATCAATTATCAATATGCTTATTATTGCACCCTTTATTAAAAGATTAGTAATTTCGACGAAAGTTTTGCTACATATTAATTTTAGATAATAAGTAATAATATTTTAATGATGTAAATAGTAACTTTGTGTCACGCAATTGAACATTGAAAAAATTGATATGAATAAAACTGAACCACATATTATAGTAATTTTTGGGGCATCGGGAGACTTAACCAAAAGAAAGTTAATTCCAGCATTATACGATTTATATATTCAGAATTTATTACCTGAAGAATACTATATTTTAGGGGTTGGACGGAGCCCTTTTTTAGATGCAGATTTTAGAAAAAAAATGCAAAGCTGGCTTCCTGATTCTAATTCTGAAAAGGTAAATTCCTTTTTAGAGTCTGTTTTTTATCAAGCCATTGATACAAGTAATACTGATGATTACCATAAACTAAGAGACCGGTTAAACGAACTTAGGGCCATTTCTGATTTACCCGAAAACTATATATATTACTTGGCTACACCACCAGTACTATATGAAAAAATTGCACAAGGGTTAACCGTTGCAAATATTAATACAGATTCAGACAATACATGGAAACGAATAATTATTGAAAAACCTTTTGGTATAGATTTAGAATCAGCTGTTAGACTAAACAAAAGTTTGTTGTGTAATTTTAAGGAAAATCAGATTTACAGAATTGATCACTATTTAGGGAAAGAAACAGTACAGAATGTTTTAGTTACTCGTTTTGCCAATGGGATTTTTGAGCCATTATGGAATCGAAATTACATTCACCATGTTGAAATTACTTCGTCGGAAGATTTAGGTTTGGGTGGCCGAGGTGGATATTACGACCATTCGGGCGCTTTACGCGATATGGTACAAAACCATTTGCTACAATTGGTTGGCTTAGTAGCAATGGAACCTCCTATCCATGCAGAATCGTCGGCAATACGGAATGAGGTATTAAAGGTATTTCAGTCGTTAAGACATATAAAAGAAGAAGAAGTTCCTAATTTTGTAATTCGTGGACAATATACAGGTTCGCAAGTTAAAGGAGAATGCTTACCGGGATACCGAAATGAAGAAGGAGTTGATGATAACAGCCGAACTGAAACATACGTAGCTATGAAATTCTTTATAGATAATTGGCGTTGGCACGATGTTCCATTTTATATAAGAACAGGTAAAAGATTACCCACAAAGGTTACTGAAATAGTTATTCATTTTAAAAAATCACCTCATCATATATTTACACACGAGCATCAAATAATGAATAACCATAATCAATTGGTTATCCGTATCCAGCCTGATGAAGGTTTACTATTTAAGTTTGGAATGAAAGTACCTGGAGCAGGTTTTAATGTGCAAACTGCGAATATGGATTTCCATTATTCGGAATTTAACGATGGTAAACTAATTTCAGCATACGAGCGCTTATTGTTAGATTGTATGCATGGCGACTCAACACTTTACATACGTGGTGATGCAGTTGAACATGCTTGGGAATTTGTACAACCTATTCTAAATGCCTGGAAAAATTCTCCTGATATTCCTGTTTACGGATATCCGGCAGGTACTTGGGGGCCTGAGCATGCAGACACTTTAATTGAGGAACCTGATATTGACTGGCGCTACCCTTGCAAAAACTTAGCTAGTGATGGTGAATATTGTGAGCTGTAATTAAGCCTACAAATTCGCTTAATGAAAAAGCGTAGCGAATTCGATGAATGTAAGTTTAGTTATGCTTGCAAAGCGTGAATTAATGACAGAAAAATGATGCCTTTTGCCGGTTAGAGCAAATAAAGTAAGCAGAGGGAAGTTTTTATCGTTAATGGAATTCTATACCCATTAAGGAGATATCATCGAAAAAGCTATTATTCCCTTTATGTTTATTCAATTTCTCAATAATATCGTCAATAATCCAATTAATGCTTTTGTCTTGAACCATTGACTCTTCCATTATATCGGTACCAAACTGAATATTGTTTTCGTTCTCCAATTCAACAATACCATCGGTATAACAAATTAGTTTACTTCCCGGAGGTAAAATCATGCTCCCTACATTAATTTTAGGTATTTCATCAAACATTCCAACACCTATACATCCTAACGATAACATTTCAACCTCTTTATTCTCTACATTTAAAAGAATGGGTGGGTTATGTCCGGCATTGATATACCTTAATTCTTTGGTTTCGGTATTAAATTTGCCAATAAATAAAGTAATGAATTTCTCTCCATTTGCACTTTCCATTACCCTGTCGTTTAACTTATGTACTGTTTTTGGTAATGATAGGTTTGCATTGAAAAGTGCTCGTATATTGGCTTGAAAATTTGACATTAGTAAAGCTGCTGAAATTCCTTTCCCTGATACATCGGCAATACAAAAGCCATATTCGGTTTCATCAAGTTTAAGAAAATCATAGTAATCGCCTCCAACTTCGAAATGTGGTAAATAATATGCTGAAGCATGAATCTTTTCATTATTTGGTAATAACGATGGATTTGGAATAAGCATAGTTTGCATTCGTGAGGCAAGTTCAAGCTCTTTTTTTATAGCCTCTTGCTTTACGTTTTCATTAAACAAGCGTCGGTTTTCTATAGCCACTACAATAATATTGGCTAAAGTTTGAATAAAATGCAAGTGCTTAATTGTTGGACTCATTCCTGCACGTTCTTCATCAATATCTCCTATTATCACATATGCAATTGGAGCATCATGATGATAAACCGGAATTATAACATCGAATTTTTCAAGGGAAGGATTAAGTGCTACTGTAAGATTAGTGATTTGCTTATAGTAAACTAAATCTGTTTCTACATTAATATTTTCGGCTAAATTCCTATGAAATCCTGAAGCTAAAACACACTCCCATTTTTGATTATAACTATAGATTAAAACCTTTCCTATGTTTAGATCCTTACGAAGGATTGATTCAAAGCGCGAAAGCATTTCATCAATAGGTAAGTTGTCGTTAATGCCCAAGGTTATATTTAAAAGAACATCGAGTTTAAAGTTACTAAATTTCAAACGCCTTAATGAAGCTTTTGGAGCCATAGGGTAATTTTGATTAAATATTAATACTACAAATTACAAAAAAACAAGTAAAAACCGAGTAATTGATTGAAAAAGAATATATCCAATTTATTCTTTAACAAAGTAGCTTTTAATAAAAATGTCGATCGCTCGATCGGCATATTATAAGTCTTATTTCTTTATTCTTTCTGAATAGGATTTATCTCTTGTATCTACTTTAATTTTGTCACCCGTATTAATAAAAAGAGGAACCATAATACTAGCGCCAGTATCAATAGTTGCTGGCTTTAAAGTATTTGTTGCAGTATCACCTTTAACACCTGGCTCAGTGTATGTAATTTCTGCTTCAATAAATGGAGGTAAATCTACTTGTAAGGGCATTTCCTTTTCTGCATGAAATACTATTTCCACATCTTGTCCTTCTCTCATTAAATCTGCTGAGTCAACTAATTTATCTTCAATAGAAACTTGCTCAAAAGTTTCGTTATTCATGAAATTATAACCCAAATCATCTTTATATAAGTATTGATATGCACGTCGTTCGATACGAACCGTTTGTATTTTAACACCTGATGAAAAAGTATTATCTATTACTTTACCTGTTTCAATGTTCCTTAATTTAGTTCGAACAAAGGCAGGTCCTTTACCTGGCTTTACGTGTTGGAATGACACAATAGTAACCAGTTTACCATTGAACTCAAAACATAATCCATTTCTAAAATCTGAAGTATCAGCCATATTCTTATTATTTATCTATTTAAAATTATAGCTGCAAAAATAATGGAAATGAACGAATTACCAATAAAGTATTCAAGTTATGTGCTATGAAACTATAAACCCCCCACCAATAAGCCTGTTACCAATATAAAAAGCTGCTGTTTGCCCTGGAGCTATACTCCACTCCTTATCTATAAAATTAACCTGTAAATTTTTTTCATTAATTATTTCAATCGTACTTTCAGCAGCTTGCTTCCTGTAGCGAATTCGGGTAATTACTTCGCCAGCTAAATCATTTAAATCATGAAAATAATAATCTCTAACAAGCATTTGTTTTTTGTACAAATCATTCCTTTTGCCTAATGTTATTTTATTTTCTTTAGCATCTATTTTTGAAACATACCATGGTTCATTGGGCGACAAACCTAAACCACGCCTTTGGCCTACTGTATAAAAAGGATACCCCAAATGCTTTCCAAGAAACTTGCCGTCAGTATCAACAAAATACCCTTCTTTAGGAAAGGAATTATCAAGTTTAAGAAGTTTACTTAAAAAAGGTTGGTAATTACCACCTTGAATAAAACACACTCCTATACTTTCTTTCTTATTAGCTACTTTTACAAATCCACGTTCGCTGGCAATTGATTTAACTTTTTGCTTTGTGAGTTTTCCCAAAGGTAAAATAGCTCGGCTTAAAATATCTTGGCTGAGCCCCCATAAAAAAAACGATTGCTCCTTATCTGGATCAACCCCTTTAGTCACATAGTATTTACTATTAATTTGTTCAACATTTGCATAATGACCGGTTGAAACAAATTCACAATCTTTTTGATTTGCTGATTCAATGAGTAATTTCCACTTTAACACAACATTACACTTAGCACAAGGGTTTGGCGTTCGCCCTGCCATGTATTCCTCTTTAAAATAAGTAATTATTTCCTTGTAAAAATATTCTTTCACATCAATTACTGTATGCTCAATATTTAAATTCTCAGCTAAAATCCTGGCTTCTTTTATGTATTTAGGTTCTTCAGAGGTATTAAAATCATCTG
>Ga0316187_10000873_pt1 | contig 24967 bp, 23 predicted proteins | sample CroRivburrow1_MG_FD_204927 | JGI IMG/M metagenome (GOLD analysis project Ga0316187, IMG submission 204927) | Coastal sediment microbial communities from Maine, United States - Cross River worm burrow 1 | ecosystem: Environmental > Aquatic > Marine > Coastal > Sediment | place: USA: Maine...
CACCGTGAGCACAGCCACGATCATCGACGACACCGGGCTCGACGGACTCACTTCCGCGATGACTCTGGGCTCGGACGGATTGCCGCTGGTCGCCTACTACGCAGACGGCGAGGTCCGTGTTGCGAAGTGCCTCGACGAGAGCTGCACCCGGTTCATTGTTACCACCGTGGGCGCGGGCCTCGCCGACTTCATCGCCAGCGTGGCGCCCTCGGTCGCTACGGGCGCCGACGGCTTACCGGTGATCGGCTACTGGGCCCCCGGTCGTGTGCTTCAGCTCGCTCGATGTGGCGATCTGGCCTGCACGACCAGCACCGTCTCCACGTTTGGCGCTGTCAACACGTTTGCACTTGCCATCGGCGCCGACGGCCTCCCGGTTGTTGCGTATCACGATGGGCTCGATCTCGTCGTCGCCCGGTGCAGTGACGGAACTTGCGGCTCCGACTGACATGCCGCGGACTCCTCATTTTCGTGAACCGATCGGTTCCCGGACGGTACAGAGATGGTGCAACACCATCGCAACGGGAGGTTTCCTGTGAGAAGGACCAGAACACTCACCGCGGCCGCGGCCCTCGGGCTCATAGCCGCAATGGCAGCGCCGACGGCGGCCCTGGGCCACGAGGCTGTCCAGACCGATGTTCGCTTCGAGGGCAATTACCTAATGGCAGACACGCAGCTGCTCGGGGCAGACACGGGGACGGAGGGGCCGATCGCGAGCATCCGGCTCGACGTCTACGACGGCAAGCTCCGGTTCGGCAAGACTGGATGGCAGACGGGAGCGCTCGTAAATGCCACCGCCCGTGACCATCGCTGGGAGATCACAAGCGCCGCGACCTGCCAGGTCGAGGTCGAGCAATGGACGGCCGAAACCATGGTCTACCCGCCGGGGACGAACGTGACGTTCACGTCGCCGTACGACGGCGCCTTGAGTGTGGACCTAATGATGCACGGCGAGCTGGCCACATTTGACGGCGTGGTCGTCAACGGTGACGAGTGCAGCCGAGGGATGGAGCCGACGTCAGTCACCGACCTCGGATCGGTTCCGTTGCACGTCGCCGCCGGCTGGACCTCTGTGGTCACGTTCCGTGGAAAGAAACTCGAGACGGTGAGGACTACGGTCGAATACACCTCGATCACCTTCGCCGGTGTCGATCTCGTGCCCGACGTGAACGGCGAATCATTGGCGTGCTCAATGGCCCGGCGGATGCCGATTCAGGCGATCGAGTTCATCGACAACCACGGATAGGCGCAGCCATTCGGCCGCTTGGGCGGGTCAGCAACTCATCCAGCGGTCAGGCACCCTCTCTGACCAGGGTGTTTGGTGGGCTGCCGCTACCGGGGGTCAAGAGGTCGCCGGCTCAAATCCGGCCGGCCCGACCAAAAGAAACTCTTGCGTACGCTGGGGTTTTCGCCAGCCTCCCCGAGGTCTTTGGACACCTGCGCCGGGTGTCGAGGCTCACCCGGATCGATCAGAGCCCGAGCCGCAGTTAGATCACCCTGGGGTGATCCGACTGTCCCGTTCGAGAGGGAGTTGGGGGCGGGCCGTAGTGCGTCACGTGTGTAATGGGAAAGCCTTTGTTATGTTGCGGCGTGCATTGTCGAGATAGAGGTGCAAGCGCGGAGGTCGTGCAGTGGCAAAACCCGTGATCATGTGTGTGGATGACGAACCGGCGGTGGCGGCCGCCGTCCGCCGTGACGTGCGCGCTCGCTATCAACAGGACTACCGGGTGCTGTCGGCGACATCGGGAGCGGACGCGCTGGAGACGCTCGCCGAACTGAAGAGCCGGGACACCATGGTGGCGTTGTTCCTGGTTGACCAGCGGATGCCGGTCATGTCCGGCACAGAGTTTCTCGAGAAGGCGATCGAGCTGTATCCCGATGCCAAGAAGGTGCTGCTCACTGCATACGCCGACACCGATGCCGCCATCGCCTCCATCAACACGGTGGGGCTTGACCACTACTTGATGAAGCCGTGGGAGCCTCCCGAGCAGATGCTCTATCCGCTGCTCGACGATCTCCTGGAGCAGTGGCAGTCCACAGCACCGCTGTCGTATGAAGGCATCCGGGTGGTCGGGGTCCTGTGGTCGTCCCGCAGCCACGAGGTGAAGGACTTCCTGTCCCGTAACCGCATTCCGTTTCAGTGGATGGACGTGGAGCGCTCTGCCGAAGCGGCAGCCCTCGTGGAGGCGTTGGGCGAGGACGTGAAACTCCCGGTGGTGTTCATGCCAGACGGGGAGCGTTTGTCGGATCCGGACGATCTCTCATTGGCGGCGCGCGTTGGACTCCATACCGAGGCGAGCAGTCCCTTCTACGACCTGGTGATCGTTGGTGGGGGGCCATCCGGGCTGGCGGCGGCCGTTTACGGTGCCTCAGAAGGGCTGCGGACGCTGCTCGTGGAGCGCCACGCTACCGGTGGGCAGGCCGGCACGTCGTCGCGGATCGAGAACTACCTGGGGTTCCCCAAGGGCTTGTCGGGAGCGGAGCTGGCGAAGCGGGCGACCGATCAGGCGACCCGTCTCGGCGCCGAGATCCTCACCGCGGTCGAGGCGACGGCGATTCGGTCGGACGACTCTCACAAGATCGTGACGCTGTCCAACGGCACCGAAGCCACATGCAAGGCCGTTGTTCTGGCCCTCGGCGTTTCCACCCGCGAGCTCGCCGTTCCCGGGGTCGAGAAGGTCACCGGGGCCGGGCTGTACTACGGGGCAGCGCTCACCGAAGCTCCCAACTACACCGGCCTACCGATGTTCGTTGTCGGCGGCGCCAACTCGGCCGGGCAGGGAGCGATGCTGTTTTCCCGGTACGCCTCGCAGGTCACCATGCTGGTGCGGGACGCCTCGCTGGAGCAAAGCATGTCGGCCTACCTCATCGACCAGATCGGTGAGACGCCGAATATCGACGTGCGCACCCGGGTGGGGGTAACCGCGGTGCACGGCGAGCAGCGGCTGGAGGCGATCACGGTGGCGGACCTGGACACCGGCGCCGAGGAGCGACTCGAGGCCGGGGCGATGTTTGTCTTCATCGGCCAGGAGCCCCACACCGACCTCGTGGCCGGCGTAGTCGAGCGACATCCCAGCGGGTTCATCCTGACCGGACCCGATCTCATGACAGAGGGCAACCGGCCCCGAGGCTGGCGTCTGCAACGCGACCCGCTTTATCTAGAGACCAGCGTGCCGGGAATCTTCGCCAGCGGCGATTGCCGCTACGGGTCGATTGCGCGGGTAGCCACCGCGGTGGGCCTGGGCTCGATGAGCGTCACCCTGGTCCATCGCTACCTCGAAACCGTCTAGATGTACGAGTCGCTGCGCCGGGTGCCGCTTTTCGCCGACCTTGAAGAGGCCGACCTCGAGCGGCTGTCAGAGTTGACCGAGCGGGTGACGCTGGCGGCGGGGGAGATGCTGTTCACCGAGGGTTCGGAGGGGGACCGGGCCTACGTCGTTGAGTCGGGGTCGATGGAGATCCTCAAGCAGGCCCGCAAACGCGAGATCCTGGTCGCGACGTCGGGTCCCGGCACCGTGATCGGTGAGATGGCGATCCTGCAGGCGGTGCCCCGCACCGCCAGCGTGCGGGCTGCGGGAGAAGCGTGCCTGGTGGCTATCGACGGCGACTCGTTTCGCGATCTCATCGAGGAGTCGCCCGTGGCGGCCCGGGTACTGCTGCGGTCGATGTTCGCCCGCTGGCGGGAGACCGATTCGGCACTGCGCGAGAGTGAGAAGCTGGCCCAGCTCGGGTCGCTGTCGGCCGGGGTGGCACATGAGCTCAACAATCCTGCCGCGGCGATAGTACGGGCCGCCTCCCAGCTGCTCGAGGTGCTGACCTCCACAACGCCTGCCGATGACCCGTTCGCCGGGCGGCTCGGCAATCGCCCGGTGATGTCATCGCTGGCCCGCGGCGACGCCGAAGAGGAGATGGAAGATGCGCTCGACGCTATTGGGGTGGAGGAGCCCTGGCTATATGCCCCGGCGCTGGTAGATCTCGAGGTGAGTTCCGACGGGTTGGAGGCGACGGTTCCGGCGGACGACGCGGTCGGTTGGCTAGTCGATCTGACCCGGCGCCACGAGGCGGCGGCGCTCGCCGCCGAGATTCAGGACGCCTCACGGCGGATCTCAGAGATAGTGGGCGCGCTGCGCTCGTACACCTACCTCGACCGGGGCGAGCGTCAGGCGGTCGACATCAACCGCGGGCTCGCCGACACCCTGGTGATGCTGCGCGGCAAGTTAAAGGACGTAGTGGTGGAGACCGACTACGCCAAAGATCTCCCCACGCCGGAGGGCCATGGAGCTGAGATCAACCAGGTGTGGACCAACCTGATCGTCAACGCCGCCGACGCCATGGGCGGCAGCGGTCGCCTTCAGATCCGAACGTGTCACGACGGCTCGTGGATCGTCGTTCAGATCGAGGACGACGGCCCCGGGATTCCGCCCGACGTCCAGGCCCGGATCTTCGATCCGTTCTTCACGACGAAGCCGATCGGGGAGGGCACCGGACTCGGCCTCGACATCAGCCAGCACATTGTGCAGGAGCAGCACGGCGGAGCGCTGCGATTCGAGACCGGGCCGGGCCGGACGGTATTCGAAGTCCGGCTGCCGCTGGCGTGAAACGGTACACCTTCGGCGCCGGCGGTTCGGCCTAGTCCGGCCACACAACCCACGCTCGTTGCGGTCCTTAGCCTCTGTTCGGTATCGCCCCTTCGGTGGCAAGGTGCGATGATGCGTCAGATTGGCCTACCGCGACCGGCAAGGCCGGGCCGAGGCAGAAGTTCACATCACCGAAATTGACCGACCATGTGAGGAGAAGCACACGATGCCCATGCACCCATTCAAGGATCGTGACGAGTGGAAGCTGTTCATCGGAGGGGAGTTCGTTGCTGGGAACGCGCCGTCGTTGGAGATCGTCAACCCGGCCACCGGTGAACTGCTGGGCGAAGCCCCTGCGGCCAGCAAGGAAGATGTTGCGGATGCAGTCGCGGCCGCCAAAGATGCGTACCGGTCCTGGCGATGGACGTCGCCTGAGAAGCGCGGGGAGATTCTGTATCAGATTGCCGACACCCTCCAAGCGCACCGCGAAGAGCTGATCGACCTCGAGACCTGGGAGAACGGCAAACCCAGGATCCAGTCGGCCAAAGATGTGATCAACGCCGAGCGAACCTTCCGCTTCTATGCCGGAACCGCCGACAAGTTCTATGGTCAGGCGGTCCTGGATACCCGCGATGAGATTCGCAAGATAGTTTTTGAGCCCTATGGGGTGGTAGCCGCGGTGATTCCATGGAACTGGCCGCCAATGCACACCGCGGATTTTGGTGCTTTGGCGCTGGCAACCGGCAATACCCTCGTTATGAAACCGGCTCCCGAAACGCCCCTCTCGACGCTGCGGATCGCAGAGCTGATTGCGGAGATCGTTCCGCCGGGCGTGTTCAACGTAGTCACCGGTGGGGTCGACCCCGGTGCGGAGTTGGTTCGTCACCCAGACGTAGATTTCATCACGTTCACCGGAAGCAGCATGACCGGCAGCAAGATTCTGACCGTCGCGGCCGAACGGATCACCCCCACGATGATGGAGCTTGGAGGCAAGAACGCCTCCCTCGTCTTCTCGGACAGCGACTTTGGCAAGGCCGTCAAGGGGATGCGCGGGAGCGCCTTCTTCAACAGTGGGCAGGCATGTTCGGGAACCGAACGGATCTTGGTGCAGCGAGAAGTGTATCAACCGTTTGTCGAGGAGTTCTGCTCTGAGGTGGAGGGGATGACCGTCGGGGAGGGCTTTGACGAGAGTTCGGATGTGGGACCGATGATCAGCCGGCGCCAGCAGGCAAGGATCGCCGGAGACATCGAGCAGGCCCTCGAGGACGGGGCAGGGATCGCCGCCCAGGCGCCAATACCCACCGATTCCCGGCTGGCCGACGGCCATTGGATTCCTCCCACCGTGTTGACTGGTATGTCGCCCGGTGACCACATCATGCAGGAAGAAGTCTTCGGGCCGGTGGTCTGTGTAGTCCCGTTCGACGATGAGGACGAGGCCATCGAAATTGCCAACGGCGTTGAGTACGGCCTCACCGCCGGAGTGTGGACTCAGGACCTCAACCGCGCCCATCGCGTGTCGGCCCGTCTCGAGGCGGGCTTGGTGGCAGTCAACACCGTCAACGGTGGTCAACTCGGTCTGCCGTTTGGGGGGTACAAGCGGAGTGGAGTTGGTCGCAAGAAGGACTTCAGCGAGGCAATGCGCAGCTTTAGCCGTGCAAAAGCAATACACCTCAAATTGGATTCCTGACCGCGCACGGCGACTTGACGATCGCGCCATCGCCAAGTTCGGGATAGGTCGCCCCGGCCGAATCGACCTCATCCCAGCCTGTCGCAAAAGGTGCGGGCGCTAGTACCCGACGGCGCACACGGCTCGGCTCGCCCGTCTGACACGAGCGTCGCCGTCGCTCGCATTCGTTCATGTTCAACCCTGCGTGTCATCACTGACACACCAAGTGGTCTTCGGAGCGGGTGATGACTGTCTTCTGACAATGTTGAGTCGTCGTTGCTCCATCACAGGGCGCGATTTGTAGTGGCATTCGCAAGTTGGGGTCATGAATGCTCTACCCACTTTCATGGCCCTGCTGGCTCTCTTGGCAACCACCCCATCCGTAGCGAGCGACTTCGTGAACCATCCGGATTCACCCCAGGATGTCGCCTCTTCCAGAACGCACTCGGTCTCTCGGCCGCTGGTCGGGACGACGTTGCCGACCATGAGGACGCCCACGGTCGAACTGGCGAGCGGAGCGACCATTACGGTGACTTTCTCTAATCCCGAGTCACCTCGGGCTCACGAGGCTGTCGCCATCGAGTTGTTGGAGAACGTCGCAGACGGGGCGCAAGTACACGCCTCGCTGTGGAACCTCTCGCTTGGGGGGCCTTTGAATGCGTTCAAGCATGCGGCCGAAATCGGTACCTTGCGATTGATCTCCGACGCCAGCGCTACCCACTGGCGGATGAGAGCACTACGTGAGGCAGCCGACGAATCCCACGTCGAGGTCTTTCGCGGCACGAATCACAACAAGTTCGTGCTTGTCGACAAGCTTGCCACGGGCGAGGAATGGGTCGTCTACACGACGTCGGGGAACTTCACGAAGCATCAGCGTGACTGGAACCAGGCGACAGTCGTGCTCGTGGGCAACAAGACGCTGTTCGACAGCTACCTCGATTACTGGGAGTCCTTGCGGGTAGGCAAGCCCGCGGCTCTGCAGCGCAGGCACGGACGGGTGAAGCTCTGGACGTATCCGACGGACACGGGACACGCATTCCTCAAGGGCATAGCGGCTGCACGCTGCGACAAAGGTGCTGAGATCACGATCTCGTCCCTGCAATTCCGCAACACGGAGATGGCGCGGGCATTGCGCCGAGCAAGCGAAGGCGGGTGCATCGTGAGCGTGCGAACCAGCGAGCACTGGGCCGATGCCGACGACATCTGGATCTTGACCCACAACACGGATGTAACCCTCACGTACACCGCCACCCACTCGAAGTGGATGGCGATCGACAAGGTAGGCAGACGAAGCCGGGCCTACGTGTACACAGGCAGCGCAAACATCAATGAGCGCACTCACGAGGCGGCAGACTCCACGCTGCGTCTCAAGGGGCGGGCAATCTACGACGCGTTTCGGGCTGAGGCCTGAGGCGATACTTGGCCGAAGCCTGACAGCTTCGGCTCCCGGGCCGTCGCCTGTCCGGTGACGCCATCGCCACCCGCTTTGTCTCCTCAGGCCGGGCGGCCACATATTCCAAGGGCACCGCACGCACGGCATGTGTACGGTTGGAGGATGGAGTTCCGGGTTCTAGGGCCGGTAGAGGTCCTCGACGACGGCCTTCGCCTAGACATTGGGGGCCGAAAGCAGCGCACGGTATTGGCGCTGCTAGTCGCGAATTTCGGACGCCCGACAAGTGCTGACAAGCTGATCGAAGGCACGTACGGCGAGGATGCTCCGGACGGCGCGCGTCACTCCGTTCAGACCTACATATCCAATCTGCGCAGTCAGCTCGGCGACCTCATCTACTCAGCCGGCCATTCCTACCAACTGCGGCGCGACGGTTCGACAGCCGACTTCATCGAATTCGGGCGCCTGGTTGAGGGCGCCCGCGCCCGGCTCGCAGAGGATTGCTGGACTGCCGCCGCCGAATTGCGAACGGCTCTGGAAATGTGGCGAGGGTTTCCCTTCGAGGACATCGACGCGAGGGGCGAGCTCGATATCGAGATAGCCCGACTCAACGAACTGCGCATGGTGGCTCTCGAGACCCGCATCGAGGCCGACCTCTCTTGTGGTCGGCACTTGGAATTGGTCGGAGAGCTCGAGGCATTGACCGCGAGCACCCCTTTCGAGAGGGTTTCCACGCTCAACTGATGCTGGCGCTCTACAGGTCGGGGCGACAGGCCGCGGCGCTCCGGGCGTACCAGCTGACGCGGGAGCGCCTTGCAGAAGAGCTAGGGATAGAGGCCTCGCCGGCGCTTCGAATGCTCGAGCAGCAGATTCTCGAGCAGGACCCCAGCCTGACACTGATGCCTTCCAGCCCCGCGCCGGCGCTGGGCCCCGGCAGGTCGCCCCCCGTCGAGCCGCCGCGGCCGACTCCCAAGTACATGGGGGGCCCGCAGCCGCTCGATTCGCTCCGAATCGAACAGGATGAGGCATGGATGGCACCGGTCGTGCACCTGCCTGCTCGAGACAATGGTGGTGGCGAGACCGCTACCCCAGAGGCCTTCTCCGGCATCCCTGCTTCGAGCGCTGTCGTGGGCAAGCCCGCTGTGGCGAAACCCGAGCATGCCCGGTCGCGCCTGGCGATTGTCGTCAAGTCGATCGGGCTTGCGATCGCGCTCGGTGTCGTCCTCATCGTCAGCATGGACAAGCCCGCGGACACCAACGGGGCGCCGTCCCAGCCCGCAGACCCCGCGACGTCGCCTGCTGCTCCGACCGTCCCTCCGGTTTCACAGTCCACGACCGAGGAGGCTCCCGAAACTACACCTCCAGAGTCGGATGACGATCCGGAATCGGACGTCGGCGCAGGGCCCTTTGTGCGGCGGACGGTGGAGGTGGGTGACGGCCCGCAGGCAGCTTTTGCGGACGAGTCTGCTGTGTGGTTCACCCTCAGCCGAGACGGAGCCATCGCCCGGCTGGACACCAGAACGCTGATTCCGAGAACTGTTGCCGTCGGAAAGAACCCGACCCGGCCGCTAGTTCTGGGCGACACGATCTGGGTTCCCTGTCGAGGGGACGGCGTAGTGACCGTCATCAACCGGAACTCGCTCGAGAAGATCACATCGATTCCGGTGGGCCGGTGGCCTGACACCCCTGTGATCGCGGCCGACCTGGTGTGGGTGACGGCACGCCAGGATTTCAAGCTCGTGGCCATCCATCCCGAGAATTACGAGATTGTCGACGAGATCGACCTCCCCGGCTACCCGCTCACTCCGGTGTTGGCCGGGGGCGGCCTCTGGGTTGTGGGCCGCCATTCCGGGACTGTGACCCGGGTTGATCCTTTCGCCGGCGCGACGACCGGCCCCGAGCTCACTGTCGGCTCCGGTCCGCATGCTCCAATCCTGGTCAAGGGGGAGATATGGATCTCGGATCGCAAGGACGGCACACTGACGATCATTGACCCCGACACCTGGGAAGTCTCCGAGACGATCAATGTTGGAGGGACGCTTTCGCGTCCGGTGCTCGTGGATGGCCGGGTATGGGTTTCTGACACCGAATCTCTTCGAGTCGTAGTTGTTGACGCTGATCGACGCTCGAAGCCCCGTCGCATCCGCACCAGCCTGGCGACCACCTACCCGGCGGAGCACGCGGGTGCATTTTGGGCTGCCGACCCGAACGCCGGTCTTGTCATCCGTATCGATCCCGTCTCGTGGACGATTACGAACGAGTTCACTGTCGAAGGAAGCCCCGGCGCTCCGTTCAGCGCCCATGGCGTGCTTTGGGTCCCCGACTCAGCGGGGACGAGGGTGACGATGATCCAGGAATGAGCGACCCTTTCGAACCGGCGTCGCGATCCGGCTCAGGAGGTGTGCTGTACCCGGACCTCGATGTGAAGTCTGCGCCGCGCCCCTGGGTCCGCCACGACGTCGATCGTCGCCGTCATCGGGCCGGGTCCTCTGGCTTCGATCTCGCAGCCGTTGTCGTTTCTTGCGCTCTTGGTCACGCGACCCCAGTCGTCGAGCGCGCCTCGCAGATTCGTACAGGCGGTAGCCGCCAACCCGTTCCCCCGATACTGGGCCGTTACCGCGACGTAGTTGAACGGTGTGATCCGGCCCCAGTCGGACTCGACGAGTTCATACCGGTCGCCCGCCATGATCTGGACCATGGCGGTGTCGAGCGGGGCCGCGCTGCCGCTCTGCCAGGGCATGGCTAGCTGGAATGGGTGGAAGAGCGTGATGGCAATCCCCAGCAGGAGAATGATCGTGATCTGTACGAACGTCTTCATCGACCGTTCCCCTCGATACGGCAACTGCATCATATGTTGGCACAGGAAGCACACCTACCGCGCCGAAGGAATGGCGCCAAACAACGGTCGCTGCTCGGCGGGTATGCGGTCGCCGACCCGGCCAAGGGCCTGCCCGACCGCCCCTCCACAGAGGCAAAGAAACGCCACAGGGTGTCAGGGGGCGGGCTAAGCGAGCTGAATTTCACGAATCAGGGCGAATCCGGCAGCCGCGGCGCTAGACGAAAAATGGCCCTTGACGCTCCAGACCCTCGCGATATATTCACCTGAGGCTGAAGAAGGGCAGGGAAGGCACTCGCACGCTACCGAGGGAATGCCGACCATGCCGTCCTTTGTACCACGCCGTATTTACGCAGTTCTTGCCGCGCTGGGGCTCGTGTCCGCGCTGGCCGCTCCGGCGGCGGCGGAAACGCCCGCTTCCGAAACGATCCATGTCGAATTGGGTTTCAGTATGGAACTGGAAATTGACGAATCCGTGTCGGACGGGCTGCTCGGAATTGACTACGAGTTCTCGGTCGCCGGTACCGGGGAGATCGCGGTCGATCTCGGCGCGGATATCACGATCAGCTACGACCGCGAGGACCTGGTGCCCGGAGGCCTGGTTCCCGTGGAGGTGACCCTCACTCCGACCGACGACGCCAGCGTCGAACTGGTGATGGACGTCACTGCCGACCTCGTCGCAGATGTCGACGTCAGTCCGGCCACCTACGTCGGGTGTTTCCTATCTCCGCTGGCGCCGATCTGTTTCGCTCTCGGGCTGCTGGACAGTATCGACGAGGAGCTCGAAGCATTCCAGCTGGCGGGGGTCTCCGGGGACTTCTCGGCACCGCTCGGCAGTGACCCAGCGGTGGTCATTGCCGCCTCCGGTGACACCGCCGTGCTCTCATTCGCCACCCTTGATCTCCTGAGCGCTCAGGTGGCGGGCAACGTCACGTTGAGCCCCGTGGCCCCGGGTGTGCTGCCCGGGCTCGGCGGTGTCGCCACCGTGGCAACTATCGAGGACGGCGCACTCGTCGGCGGAGACCTTCCCACGATCGCCGATGTTCTCGAGTGGCAGGCTTCCGGCGAGACCCAAACGGTGACGCTGCAGATTCCGGCCACGCCCGGCGACACGGTGGGCATCGATTTGCAGCCGATCTATCACTGGCTCAACGCCGTCGCCTCGGTTGAGATCGACCTCGATTTCGAAGGTATCTTCTCTCTGCTCCCGGACCCGGAGAACATCACCGTCTTCAGTGGGAGCCTGGGTCAGATCCTCGTCGACGAGGGTGTGGATCAACAGATCGGTGATGCCGTCGCGGCCGCCATAGGATTCGACCCCGGCTTTGCCGCACAGGTGGCGGCCGGCAATGTCCCGATTCCCCTGACCGACCCGGTAATCAGCATGTTCCCGCCAAACCCTGTACTTGGGGGGATCGGTTTCACGATAGACCTCGATGCCGACGACGACGGCCTGCTCGATGGCGAGGAGATCGCCCAGGGCCTCAATCCCGACGATGACGACAGCGACGACGACGGCCTCACCGACGGAGACGAGGTGGATATACACGGAACTGATCCGCTGGATCCCGACTCTGACGACGACGGGTTGACCGATGGTGATGAGGTGAATGTCCATGGGACCGATCCGCTCGACGCCGACTCTGACGACGATGGGTTGACCGATGGTGATGAGGTCATCGTCCATGGGACCGATCCGCTCGACGCCGACACCGACGATGACGGCCTCGATGACGGGATCGAAGTGATGTTCGGCACCGACCCACTCGACGCCGATTCCGACGACGACGGGATTCCGGACGGTCAGGACACCGAGTTCATCGAGAACGCCGTGGCGGCGCTCGCCTCAGGCGTGTTCACCGGCCGTGGGAACCAGACTGCAACCTTGGCCCGCCTTGCCGCCGCGGAGCGCGCTGTGGCCCGGGGCAATCACGCCCAGGCGATCAACATGCTCGAAAACATGCGGATGCGCCTGGACGGATGCGGCGCAGAGCCGGACCGCAACGACTGGATCACCGACTGCGCCGCCCAAATCCAGATCAGGGATCTGATGGACCTGCTCATTCTCAACCTGGGATGATCCACCCGACGGCCGCGGTGTCCGATGCTTCTGCGTCGGGCACCGCGGCCGTTCGCTCCGACGGACTGGGTGCCGGTGGAGAAGCACCGCGGGCAAGAAGTCACCAAACCGGATCCGGTCGGCCCGGCAAAGAGAAGAGTCAGCTCTGTGGCCGCTCGAGCTCCTGAATTCGGCGAGCCGTGTGTCCAGATTCCGTCTTCGTCGCCGAAGGAGTACTCCTGGCCGGCGGCACACAGCTTGCCGTGTGGCAGGCTGCCGATGCCCGATAGGAAGCCAAGCCAGTCTGCCCAGTGGGCCGTCCCATTGACCGAAACGCCGACCGTTCTGGCGTTGGCGAAGATCGCCACCTTGTGCTTCTCGCTGTAGTCGCTGTCGTCGATGATCTCCGGAGTTAACCTCAGCATGGACCCGTTGGCCATCGTTGCCTTGGCCGTCATGGGGTAGTCGACTTTTTCTAGTCGTGAGCCCTCAAATTGACAGTTGAAAGTGATACACGCTTCGCTCAAGTCGCCATCGAAATCGACAACGTACTTCGCTTGAAATGGCTGCTTGCTCTGATCCGACTCGATGCCTGCGTAGCCGGTTCTCAGCATGCTCAATGTTCTTACCTCGACTGGTCCGCACGAATAGTGATGTTCTTCCGTCGGGTTCACAAAAAGCGCGACCAACTCATTGGTCAGATTCATCATCGATACGAGAGTCGCCCACCACGTTGCGGGCTCGCCAACTCCCAGCGCAGCCACGGCGTCGGATTCCTCGGCTTCGAGTTCTCGGCCATGCCACAGTTTGTTTGTGGCCGGCGGGAAGACGCCGAATCCGCCAGCGAGGTGATCGATGAATGTGCGGAAGTCACCGGTGTCCATGCCGGCGGCAAATCTCTCGCCGTCGAACAACGCCGCTCCGCTCAACTCGTCGACACGTTCACCGACGGAAACAACAGCTGTGCGAATCTCGTCTGTCATTCCGGTCAGCAAATTGCAGCGGGCAAGAACTCTGAGGCGATGCGTTAGCTCGGCATCTCGAGGCTCGAACCGAGAAGCGATGCCGCGGAGGCGAACATCTGCGAGGCGGCCCATCCTGGCGGCGCGTCGCCGCATAATCCCAGGGTCCATTGCCGACACGGGCACAACACACCTCCGTCAATTGGTCTCGGTATTTGTCCACAGCATATGCGAAAAGATGTACAAACGTCGGGGGGCGCTATTCGGTACCTGGGGATCGACCGCGCGGTAGGCTGCCCGCCCGAAGGGAGGTGATGACATGACACGACGTCGACCACGCTTGACTACTCCCTACGTGCGACGCCGCGGCTCACTCGAGCTGGCTACATGGGACGAAGCCCTCGATGCCGCCGCCGCCGGGCTCGCGGCGAACCGCGAGTCCTCCTGGGGCATGTTCAGCTGCTCGAAGGCGACCAACGAAGTGAACTACCTGGCCCAGAAGTTCGCCCGGGTGGCCATGGGCAGCAACAACATCGATAGCTGCAACCGCACCTGACATGCCCCCAGCGTCGCCGGTCTGGCGGCAGTGTTCGGGCAGGGGGGCGGGACCACCTCATACGAAGAGATCGAAACCGCGGACTTCATCGTGCTGTGGGGCTCGAACGCGCGGGCAGCTCACCCCATCTTCTTTCACCACCTGATGAAGGGGGTCCGCAACGGTGCCAAGGTGTACGCGGTCGACCCGCGGCGGACGGCGTCGGCGCAGTGGGCCGACGCCTGGCTGGGCATCGACGTGGGGTCGGACATCGCGCTGGCGAATGCAATGGGACGCGAAATCATCGCCGCCGGGCTGGCCGACGAAGGGTTTATCAACCATGCCACGAGTGGATACGAGGCCTATGCCGCCGCGGTCGACGAATGGACACTCGAGCGTGCCGAACGGATCACAGGCGTTCCGGGCGAGCTCATTCGCGACCTGGCACACGACTACGCGAAGGCAAAGACTGCCCAGATCTGCTGGACATTGGGCATCACCGAACATCACAACGCCACCGACAACGTCCTCGCCCTGATCAACTTGTCGCTCTTGACAGGCCATGTGGGGCGTTACGGCTCGGGCCTGGTTCCCCTGCGCGGCCAGAACAACGTCCAGGGTGGTGGCGACATGGGCGCACTACCCAACAAACTTCCCGGATTCCAGGATGTGGCCGCCGATGAGCTACGCGGCAAATTCGAGGCGGAGTGGGGGACCGCCGTGCCGCCCGAGCCCGGACTCCACCTATCCCTGATGTTTGAAGCTATGGAGCGCGGCGAGATCCGCTCCCTGTTCGTCCTCGGCGAGAACCCGGCGCAGTCTGAGGCGGACGTGCAGCGAACCCGGCGTCTGCTGGCGGGCCTCGACTTCCTGCTGGTCCAAGACATCTTCATGACGAAGACCGCCGAGATGGCCGATGTTGTCCTGCCGGCCGCCGTGGGGTGGGCAGAAAGCGACGGCACGGTGACCTCCAGCGAGCGGCGGGTGCAACGAGTCCGCAAGGCGCTCGAAGCGCCGGGTGATGCCAAGGACGACCTCGAGATCCTCGCCCTGCTCGCCGGCCGCCTTGGGCACGACTGGGGTGTACCAACCGCCGAGGAACTCTGGGATGAAGTCAGAAGCCTCTCTCCGATGCACGCCGGTATGTCATACGACCGGCTGGAGAAGCTGGGCGGGATCCAGTGGCCCTGTCCGGATCTGGAACACCCCGGAACGCAATTCCTCCACCGCGACCTCTGGGAGGATCCGCTGCCACGGCAACCGGTTCCGTTCATCGCGACGGACTGGGCTCCGCCGGTCGATGAGCTGACCGACGAGTTCCCAACGCGGTTGACCACCGGGCGGCGGCTCGACTCCTACAACACCGGCGTCCAGTCCGGAGGATACGGATCGCCGATCCGGTCGAGCGCGCGGATCGAAGTATCCCCGGAGGACGGAAAGGCTCTGGGGATGGCTGAAGGCGATCTGGTCCGGGTGCGATCCCGCCGCGGCGCCATCGAAGTCCAGGTTCGCTTCGAAGCGAATCTGCGGCCGGGCCTCGCGTTCATGTCCATCCATCGCCCCGACGAGGCCGACATCAACGTGCTGACCGTAGATGCCTGGGATCCGCAATCCGGGACCGCAGAATTCAAGGCGACGGCCGTCAGTATCGAACCGGTCCGGGGGTAACGAGTTGGGGAGCTTGAATCACTTGTACAGAGATAGGGGAGCCCGATCGATCTCCACCTGATGTCAGCGGAACCGACGGTTCCCGAACGAGATGCGGTCGACGAATTCCTGGGCGCGCCACAGTCGGGGTGGGCCGGGGGAGCGCGCTCGGCGCTCGATTATCACGTGGCCATTGGTGGGTTCCACGGCGCCGAGCGAGACCGTCACCTTCTGCTTCCTGCCCTCCAGGCCGTCCAGGGTGCCATCGGCTGGGTGAGCCCTGGTGCGCTCAACTACATCTGTGAGCGGCTCTCCGTCCCGCCGGCCGAGGCACACGGCGTCGCCTCGTTTTACGCCCTGCTTGCTCTTGAAGAACGACCCACCCGGGTCGCTCATGTGTGTGAAGACGTCTCCTGTCGAACCCGCGGCGGCCGGGAACTACTGGCCGCGGTGGCCGGACGCCACGACGTCGTGCCCAGCCCCTGTCTTGGTCAGTGTGACCGATCTCCGGCGGTCCTAGTGCAGCGAGCTGGTGAACCCGACGTCAGCCTTTGGGGTGCCACGCCACAGAACGTCATTGCCCTCCTCGCCGGCGCACCGCTCATCGATCCCACCCCGGGCCACTACGGGATTCCGCAAAGCGAGCGCGGCTCTGGGGACCTGCGTCTGCTGTGCCGGGTGGGTGCCATCGACCCGTACAGTCTCAGCGACTACTGCGCCGCCGGTGGCTATGAGGCGCTGAAGAAGGCTCTCGAGATGGGGCCGTCGCGAATCATCGAAGAAGTCAAACAATCCGGCATTCGGGGGAGAGGGGGAGCCGCCTTCCCCATGGGCGTCAAGTGGGAATCCGTTACCCGGGCCGCGGCCGAACCGTTGCTGGTCTGCAACGCCGACGAAGCTGAGCCGGGCACGTTCAAGGACCGAGGCCTCATGGAGGGCGATCCGTTCTCACTCGTCGAATCCATGACGATCGCCGGACACGCAATCGGTGCGAGGCGCGGGTATCTCTACATAAGAGGCGAGTACCCCCGGGCGGCGCGCCACGTGGCGAGCGCGCTCGCAACCGCCAGGGAGGCCCGGCTGCTCGGTGAGGACATCCTGGAATCCGGATTCAACTTCGACATCGAGATCCGCGTGGGCGGCGGCGCCTACATATGCGGTGAGGAGACGGCGCTGTTCAACTCGATCGAGGGATACCGCGGTGAACCGCGCCAGAAGCCGCCTTTTCCGACTGAAGCCGGGCTCTTCGGCCTGCCCACCATCGTCAACAACGTGGAGACGCTGGTTAACTTACCGCTCATCCTCCTGGAGGGCGGCACCGCCTACGCCGCGCTTGGTACCCCGGAGTCGAGCGGCATCAAGCTCTTCTGTATGTCGGGCGATATTGCCCTTCCCGGTGTCTACGAGGTCGAATTTGGCGCAACCCTGGGCGAATTGATTGAGCTGGCCGGTGGGCCCATCGAAGACATCGCCGCCATCCTGCTCGGCGGGGTGGCCGGGTCATTCGTCGGGCCAGACATGCTGGACCTGCCGCTCACCTTCGAGGACACACGGGCGGCCGGCGTTTCTCTCGGCACAGCAGTGATCATGCCCTTCGGGGTGTCCACAGACTTCGAGGATCTGGCGATGAGGATTGCCGCCTTCTTCCGCGACGAATCGTGCGGTCAATGTGTTCCGTGTCGGGTGGGAACCGTGCGGCAGGAGGAGGCGCTGCATCGGATAGTCGCTCGCGCCCCTCTCAACGGCCCAGCGGGTGAGCTCAACCTGTTGTCGGAAATCAACGACGCAATGCGGCTGGGATCGATCTGCGGCTTGGGCCACACAGCCGGCAGCGCGATCCGGTCCCTCATTGAACTCGGGTTGATCGGCGCAGCTCCATGAGCGAAATCCAAATCACGATCGACGGCGCTCCGGTGGAGGTTCGGGAGGGAAGTTCGATCCTGGAGGCATGCCGGTCGGTCGGGAAGGATCAACCGACTCTCTGTTTTCTCGAGACGCTGACCCCGGTCAACACATGCCGCGTCTGTGTGGTCGAAGTCGCCGGGTCCCGCACCCTCGTGCCGTCGTGCTCGCGCGTCGCCGAGGACGGTATGGAGATCTCCACCGACAGTGAGACTGTCCGGCAAACCCGCAAGATGGTCTTCGAGTTCCTCGCCTCTTCGGTGGATCTGTCCCTGGTCGATTCGCCGACCCAAGATTGGATGGACTTCTACGAGGTCGACGCCACCCGCTACGGCCCCCAGGCCCCCGCTGCTGCCGACGGCGAGCGGGATTCTCACCGGGCCGGCCATCATCGACTACCCGGCCTGGGCACCGCAGAAACCGTCCACCAACCGGTCAAGGTCCACGACGAGCTGTACATCCGTGACTACGGCAAGTGCATTCTCTGCTACCGCTGCGTTGAAGCCTGCGGCCCCGATGCGCAGAACACCTTCGCGATTCAGGTCGCCGGCCGGGGATTCGACTCCCGGATAGCCACAGAGTTCGATGTGAACCTCACGGACTCGGCCTGTGTCTATTGCGGCAACTGCATCGGGGTCTGCCCGACAGGGGCGTTGATGTTCCGCAGCGAGTACGAGCTGCGCGACGCCGAACTGTGGGATGAGGAAGCGCAGACGGTGACTCGCACCGTTTGCTCGTTCTGCGGTGTCGGCTGCAACCTGGACCTCCACGTGCAGGACAACCGCATCGTCAAGGTGACGTCACCACTGGATCACGCGACGACCTCGGGAAACCTGTGCATCAAAGGACGTTTCGGCTACGAGTACGTCCAGGACCTTGGCGACCTGGCCACCACGCCCATCGATGTGGTTTTGGCGTCCGTTCGCGCCGGCGATTCCGCAGAAGGTACCGGGCGGCACAGCTAGTTGCGGATCTCACAACACTTACGTGGTATCCGGGGCATCCTCGACGACGTTCACAGTGACTTCGAAGAGCGCGACCCGTTCACCGCCTACAACGACTTCCAGGACGAGTGGGGACTCTCCGATTCCTTCCGCCTCGAACGTGAGGCTCCACATGGGAAGGATCAGCCATGGTTTGTCCCGATCCGAAGTGTCCCAATCCCCGGGCGTGCGGGTCGGGTCCTGTGCGGTCGTCTTCTGTGAGAGCACTGTCGGGTCGATTCCGGCAACCTGCCAGGGCGCTTCTGGGTGCATCGCGTTGGCCGGCAGGACTACTCCGATGGTTTGGCCGACGCCGAGCGTCTGGCGTGTGCCATGTTCGAAGACTGCTACCGCGATATCCCAATCGCGCCCTCCCGGACCCGGATCCCAATCGCGATCTCCCAGGCCGCACCGGTTGGCGGCGATGCCGATATCGCCTTCGCAGGCGTCTTCGACGACACGGATCGTGTACTCGCATATGCCGACGAGCTCGCCATCGACCGTCAGCTCAAAGCTCAGCGGCGACTCGCCCAGCATCGATCCGGTGAATTGAAACACCGAATGCGCCAGGAACGGCTCCTTCTCGAAACCGGGTGGGCACGGGTTCTCTTCTGTTGGCTGACAGTTGGTGGTGATGTGTTCCGTGCCGCCGAGTTCGAGGAGCGGGGGATCGAAGTCGGCAAGTTGCCACTGCAAGTCCGGATAGAGCGGATTGGCGACGAGACTCACTGCGAATTCCTCATCGGGTTCAACATTCACGAGCCACCCGTGGTCGAAGCCATCTAGTTCCAGCGGAGCATTGAGGAAGTCCTGTCCGAGGCAGGCGGTCAGCAGCCCGGCGAAGATGATCACGACGGCCGCCATGCGACAACGAGAACTCGTCTGGAAGTCGCTCATGGCACCTCCTTTCGAGAGCACTTCCATCGTACGCTCCGAAAGCTGCCGCGAGAAGAGGCGGCGGACTTCCGTTCTTGCCGGGGCGGCTGCGGCTACTCGATGAGAAGGTCGACCACCAGCGCTGAGTGGTCGGAGCCCTTGACACGGGCCGTGTGGGTGCTCACGGGTACGACGCCCTCAACAAACGCGTGGTCGATGCGGAGAAGCCGAGGCATCCTGGGAAGCGGTGCCCATGTGCGCCGGGCGGTGCCGGCGGCCACTGGCGCGTCCTGGAGTTGGGCGGCAAGCCGTCTGTAGGAGCGCCACATCGGCGACGAGTTCATGTCGCCGAGTACGACCCGCGCCATTCGTTTGGCTGCCACATAGTCGAGGATGTCGTTGACCTGGCCTTTTCGGTTCTGGGAGGTCTCTCGCCAGGGTCGCATCAGCGGGTTCTGGATATGCACATTGAGTATCTCGAGATCCCGGTCGAGTTGCGGCCAATCGGGTCCGTACAAGTGTCCCTTCCATCCGTCGCGGTGGGCCATCGGGAAGCGGGCGACATCGATGGGGTGGCGGGCGGCGATGCCCATTCCGTGAAAGTCGCGCCGCGGGTCCAGGGTGCCGTAGCCGAAGTAGCGGCGGACGATTCTCGCCTGGGCGGGTGCTAACTCCTGGAAGACTCCGAGGTCCGGCTGCTCGCGTTCGAGCATTCGGCGCAACGAGCCGATGGCGGCTCCGCCGTTGAGGAGATTCGCCGTGACGACTCGTACGATTCTGTCCACCACGTGCACAGCCTATCTCCATCAGGACGACGCGCGGCCCCCGGGGCGTCATTAGAGTCAGTACTTCAAGGATTCGTTCGGGGTTTCCGATGGACCCCTGCAGGAGTTCTTGGGACGACAGACGTAACGGAGTGTGAGATGCGATTGACTACGGCGATGCTGGCCGATGCCGCCCAGGTTCAGGGCGGCAAGCTGTTCGTGTTGGGTGGTGGATTCGACACGATCAGTGCACGATCGTTTCCCGTTGTGCATCGCAGCCTCAGCGTTGCCCTTGTCGCCGAGATCCAGCCGGATGAGAGGCACCGCGACCTCGAGATCGAGATCGTGCTGATGGATGAAGATGGTGCCGAGATCGGAGTCCAGGCCAAGGGCAAGCTCCGCGTCGGCGCCCCGCCGAATCTCCCGCCGGGCTCCACCAGCATCGTCCCGATCGTCAGTCCTTTCTACAACGTCAAGTTCCCCGAAGCCAAGGGCTACGTGTTCCACGTCGGGTACGAAGGCGAAGAGCTGGCACGGGTCCGGTTCCGTGTAGTCGAGATTGCCTGAGCCGCCCGCGCTCACGAGCAGCGCAGACGACGAGGGAGATGCCGGCAGCGCAGTCCTGACGCTGCCCAACCTGATTTCGGTGGTGCGCCTGGCGCTGATTCCTGTTCTGTGGTGGTGGATGTCCACCGACCACGTCGCGGCGGCCGGCTGGCTTCTTGGGGTCATCGGCAGCACCGACTGGATCGACGGCTACCTGGCCCGTCGGCTCAACCAGGTCAGCGAGGTCGGCAAGTTTCTCGATCCGCTGGCCGATCGTCTTGCGGTGGCGACGGCCGTGATCGGGGGTCTGGTGTTCGATATCCTCCCACCGTGGTTCGCCTGGGCAATCATCGCCCGTGAAGGGGTCATCGGCCTCGGCGCCCTCGTGATCGGCCTGAAGGCCGGCACCAAACTGGCAGTGCGCCAACTCGGCAAGCTCGCCACAGCCCTTCTGTACTTCGCCATCGCCTTCTACTTCGTCGGCGAAGGTACGCCGTTTGACCCGCTGGTGTGGCTGGCGTGGCTGTGCGGCATTCCAGGCCTCGTGTTCTACTACATCGTCGGTGTGCAGTACTTCCAGGACGCGCTGCGAGCCGTCCGAACCGCGGACGCATAGGGGATTAGAGTGCTTGGGCAGACTTCTCGAGAGGAGCCCCGGTCTTGAACATTCCTGAAGACCTCGAATACGCCCAGAACCACGAATGGGTCCAGCGCCAGGACGACGGAACGATCCGTGTTGGTATCTCAGACTTCGCTCAGGACGCACTTGGAGACGTCGTGTTCGTCGATCTGCCCGATGTGGGGCGTGATCTCGGGTCGGGTGAACCGTTTGGCGAGATCGAATCGACGAAGTCCGTGTCCGACCTGTACTCACCGACGAACGGTGAGGTTGTGGAAGTCAACGAGGAGCTCGAGGATCGACCGGAGTTGGTCAATCAGGATCCGTACGGTGAGGGCTGGATGATGGTGCTGCGACCGACGCCGGATGCTTCGTTGGACCACCTCATGGACGCGGCCGCCTATGCCGACCACACCGCGGAGTAAGTCTCAACCAATAGTTTAGGGTCCCGGGCTACCATTGCCCCATGGACAACGATCGGGTTCCCGAAGATGGTGACGAGGCGGCGATGCTGGCAGCGGATATCGCCGGCGTCGACCACGACTCAACAGAGGCTTTCCGGCCGGTGCGCCGCCCCGATACGGGTGAAGAGACGCCCCGCGTCGCCGGGATGTTCCGCTACGCACTGGTTGTCGAAGGTGGGCCGCAAACCGGTTTGACATATGTCCTGGGGGACGGAGAAACCACTGCGGGCCGCGCCGCGGACGCCGACATCTATCTCGAGGATGTGACCGTCTCACGCCACCATGCGGTTTTTGCAGTCGACGGGGAAGGGCTCACCGTCACCGACCTCAAGTCGACCAATGGAACCTACGTCAACGGGCGGCGCCATGAGACGGCGGCGCTGGCCCCCGGTGACGAGGTCATGCTGGGCAAGTTCCACCTTGTTGTGGTCGTCGGCGATGTCTAGGAGAGTGATCGGCGATCGCGGTGGCGCTCCGAAGGGACAACGATCTCGGCCAGTTGCGACTCACCGGCAGGTCCGATGATGCCCGCAGCGTCGAATCGGAGCGCTCAAGAAGCTCCCCGAAGGTCCGCCGAGCAGCGGAGCATTGGCGAGGTGATCACCGGCCTGCGTTCCGAGTTCCCCGAGCTGACCGTCTCCAAGATTCGTTTCCTCGAGGGGCAGGGTCTCATCGAGCCGCAGCGCAGCGCGTCGGGTTACCGGCTCTTCTCGGAGGAAGACGTCAAACGGATCACGTTCATCCTTCGTGAACAGCGCGACAACTACCTGCCGCTGAAAGTCATCAAGTCGCGGTTGGCAGCGTGGGATCGCGGCGACGATCCGCCCGATGTCACATCTTCGGGTCCGGCCCCCGAGGCCTACTTCGCCTCCTCCGGGATATCGATGACGGTCGAAGAGCTCGGCAAGGCGGCCGGTCTGTCATCGCGCCACCTCAAGGAGCTCATGGACCACGGGGTGCTGGCGCCGATGGAGCTGCCCGATGGAACCAGAGTCTTCCGTGACGAGGATCTGGCAACGGCCCAAGCTGCTCGCCGCCTCATCCGGCAGGGTCTCGAAGGGCGCCACCTGCGCGCAATCAGACTGGCCGCCGATCGTGAGGTCGAGCTCCTCCAGCAGCTCGTGGCGCCCCTGCTGAGGCATCGCAATCCCGATAACCGGCGACGTGCTGGAGAGATACTGGCCGACACGGCGCACGCCGGCGCCCAGCTCGGCGAGTCGCTCGTGCGGTCGAGAATCCGCCGGCTGTTGGAGCGCTAAATGGAGCGTCTTCGTCTCATTGCCGCTTGTGCTCTCGTCGCCGTACTACCTCCCGGGGGAATGCCGGTCTCTGAGGAGGTTCCCGAGTTACCAACCCTGACAGCCGAGTCGTGGGTGCTCTACGACGCGGACGCCGGTGTGGTGCTCGCCTCACAGGACGCCGATCTGGAACGGCCAATGGCCTCCGTCACCAAGATCATGACGGCGCTCGTCGTGCGCGATAACACGGAGCTCGCCGATTCGGTGCGGATCACCGAGTCGGCGGCGGCGACAGGAGAGGCGGAGATCGGCATTGCTCCCGGTGAGCTGTGGACGATTGAAGACTTGCTTGTTGCCGTCATGGTCCGCTCCGGCAACGACGCAGCAGTGGCGCTCGCCGAGTACGTCGGCGGTTCCGTGGATGGCTTTTCCGACATGATGAACGACAAAGCCGCCGAGCTGGGGCTGGAGCACACGCATTTCGTGAATCCGCATGGCCTCGACGCCGAGGGCCATTACACGACCGCGAATGATCTCGTCGTGATGGCGTCCGCGCTACTCGACGATCCGGTGCTGGCACAGATGGCTCGGACCCGCTTCGCCAAGTTCTGGCCGGATCCGGCCGGGGTGGAGCGCAAGGCTCGTTCTACCAACAAGCTGCTCGGTGTCTTTCCGGGCGTGATCGGCCTCAAGACGGGATACACCAACCGGGCGGGCCTTGTGCTGGTGTCCGCCTTCCAAGATGGTGACCGCACCCTCATTGGTGTCGTAATGAAGTCCGAGGGCCACTTCGACGACACCCGGGAACTGCTCGATTGGGGGGCGCACACGATCACGTTGAACGACGTGCTCCTCGCTCCGCTCGCGGAAGCTCAAGGTGGCGGAGGCCAGCCGGACTCGATCAGGTTCACGCCGCTGCAACGTGCCCGCTTGCTCGGTGTGACGGATCTGGCCGATGGCAGCTTTGCGCTCACAGATCCGACTGCGTCGGGCTTGGCCGGCCGCATCGAAGAGTGGCTTCGAAGCGAATTGCCGATGACGCTCGGAGGAGAGTGATGGCCGACTTCGTTGAAGTAGCCAGTGCCGAGGATCTGGCGCGGCGTGTGACAGAGCTGGGGGAGGAGATCAGCGCGGACTATGCAGGTCGCCAACCTGTGATGATCGGCGTATTGAACGGCTGCGTACCGTTCTTTGCCGACCTCGTGCGGGCCATGTCGATCGATCTGGCGGTCGACTTCCTGTCGTTGACGCGATTCGACGGGAGCGGTCGAGTGGGGATGGCTTTGGACGCCGGCGTTCCTCTCTCCGGACGGGACGTGATCCTCGTCGAGGACATCGTCGACACCGGCCTTACCCTGGTCACGTTGCGCAAGGTGCTCGAATTGCACGGAGCCGCCTCGTTGGCGACGGTTGCGCTGCTCGATAAAGCTCCTCGTCGCATCGTCGAGGTGCCGGTGGAGTACCGCGGATTCGAGGTCGGGGACGAGTTTCTCATCGGCTATGGACTCGACTGGAATCACCTGTATCGCAACGCCAAGAGCCTCTGGGCAGTGATGGATCTGTCAGTCTTGCAGGGCGATGCCGATGTGTTCGCCCCATACGCCTATCCCACTACGGTCTGACGGCCCGGCCCTAAAACCGGTACCGGTGATAGGCTGGCACTATGACGGAACCTGTACCGATGGATCTTGTAGGTGTTCGGATCGAATTGCCGACCAACACGCCGATTCTGCTTCTCAAGGAGTCGTCCGGCACCCGCTATCTGCCCATATGGATCGGACCGAACGAAGCGACCGCAATCGCACGCGCCATCGAAGGCCTGGAAGCTCCCCGACCACTCACTCACGATCTGCTGAAACTGGTGACGGAGTCATTGGGCGCGAAGGTCGACCGTGTCGTGGTAACG
>Ga0316187_10000874_pt1 | contig 24958 bp, 23 predicted proteins | sample CroRivburrow1_MG_FD_204927 | JGI IMG/M metagenome (GOLD analysis project Ga0316187, IMG submission 204927) | Coastal sediment microbial communities from Maine, United States - Cross River worm burrow 1 | ecosystem: Environmental > Aquatic > Marine > Coastal > Sediment | place: USA: Maine...
TTCTGCAGGGAGTAGCGACTCACCAGTGCACCCAGCATTTGCTTGTGATTGGTGTGTATGAATACTGTGGGTTTCAAACTGTTTCTTCTCGCGGGATATTTGTGGGATAGTTTACCGTCGGTCGGGGTTTTCATAAATGGCTGGCTTTGGCAATTTTTGGAGCAAAAGCGGCAGTGGCTGAGGGGCAAATCACGGTCTGGTGTCTTCTGGGCAGGAAGGTCGGCGATAATACGCAAGTGCTGGCCCTCGCGCAGGAGCTGGGTCTTGGGTATGTGGAAAAGCATATTCTGGCCCGCCCCTGGGAGCTGCTGACGCATATCAGCGACCGGGGCACCCTGGCGGGCATAGACCGCACGGGCTCCAGCCCCCTGCAGGCACCCTGGCCCGACCTGGTGCTGAGTGCGGGAAGGCGCAACGAACCGGTGGCGCACTGGATCCGGCAGCGCTCGGGGGGGCATTCCCGGTTGGTGCATATAGGACGCCCCTGGTCGGCACTGGCCAGCTGGGACCTGATCGTGACCACGCCACAGTACTTTTTACCGCAGCATTCGAATATCCACCACAACACCCTGCCTTTGCACCGTATGTCCAGTGAGGAACTGTCCGCAGCTGGAGTCGCACTGCAACCGCAGTTGCACAGCCTGGCGCGGCCATGGATTGCCGTGTTGCTGGGTGGCGACAGCGGGCAGTTCGTATTTACCGCGAACAAGGGGGCCCGTCTGGGTCGACTGTGCAACGAGCTTGCAGCGGCGGCAGGTGGCTCCTTATTGCTGACCGACAGTCCGCGCACGCCACGCGCAGCCGGGGATGCGCTGCAGGCCCAGCTCACTGTGACCCATCGCTACCACCGTTGGGGTGAGTCGGGAGATAACCCCTACCGCGGCCTGTTGGCACTGGCCGATGCCTTCGTGGTTACCGGCGAATCCATGTCGATGTTGGGTGAGGCTTGCTCGATGCGCAAGCCACTCTATATTTTTGATATGGGAGACGGGCAAATTCCCTGGTGGCGTCTGCCTCATGCCTATCGCTACAAGCCCTTGAGCCATCGCCTGGCAATGCGCTGGGGGCCGCAGCGAATGCGGCGCGACGTCGGCAGGATGCAGGACGCGTTGGTTGATAATGGCAGTGCCAGCTGGCTGACAGAAGAGGTGTTTAAGGCAGTGGCTGCTTTGCCGGTTGCACAAGAGGATCCATCAGCAGCGGATGACCATACCCGGCTGGAACTGGCGCGAACCGCGGCGGCGGTCAGGCAGCTTGTGATACCGCACTGAGCGGGTGAGCGGGTGCCGGGGGCAGGTCCGGGGTGCGCTGCAGGACTTCCAGGGCGTCATGTCGCACGTGGTTCTGTGCCATTTCCTCGCGCAGGAACTCCTCCGTTATCTTGCCTTCTGCCAGGCACTCTTTGAGCAGGCCAAAGAAGAAGTTTTCCTGGTTCTGGTCAGGGTGTTGTTTGTAGTTGCCCAGGAACGCGTACTCGCCAAACAACTTGCGGCGGGCGATCATTACCCAGGCGGCAGGAGGAAACAGGCGAAAGCGCTCCGCGGGACGCCAGTCGGTGGGCAGGCCGGTTTTCCAGGGCTGGGTCTTGCGCCGGGTGGTGTGCAGCATGCGGGTATCCAGAGTGAACTTGTCGAAGTCGTTCCACTCCGCTTCAAAGAAGTCGATACTGTCGCGGTCTTCTTCCTTGAGGCAGATCCAGGGCTGGTAGTCCTGGGTGAAATCGAACATGGCCTCGAACTTGGCCTCGGCGTCCCAGTGGGTTAATTTTTCGCAATCCAGCAACATCACGCTACTGGCCATGCAGCGGTCTACCAATCCCTTGGGGCCGGAGCGCATGCGGCACATAATGGCCTTGTCCCGCATATCGCGATTCAGCAGCTCCCACACGTCCGCAGCGGCGAAAATGTCGGGGTCTATCACCACCGCGCGCCCCTCGTAGCCCATCAGTTTCGGGGGCATGAAGCGAGTGGGGGTGAAAGACTGCAGGTCATCATTCAGCCACACGCGCTTAACGCCATCGCGCAGGTACTCCTGGCCTTCGCGGGCGGCAAAAAATGGGTAGTCCCGGCTGTCCATTATCTGCACGTCGAACTTGTCATTGTTGCTGGAATAGCGGCGCAGGGCATGCTCGGCAACAATGGCGCCGGTGATTTGCTTGTGGTTGGTCTGGATGAATACGCAGGCTTTCATAAGAGTGCGAAATGGCTGTGATTTGGGGGGCAACTATAAATCAAAGCGCAGGCTATTGCCATTTACCGCCGGTCGCTATCAATGTGAATAATAGCTAATACTGCGTCCGGTAACCGTGGTGTAAACCACACCGCTGGCCTTGGCGATACGGTACAGGTTGTGCATGAAAAATCCCCGGGAAAAGATTGAAAAAGGCAGTAATAACAAAGAGATAAAGAATTTTGACAGCGCAGACAAAACCAGCTTGAAGCGGCGTGACTGGTCACCGTGATAGCGCGCCATGCTGACCTGGGAACAGCCGTTCTTGAAGCCTCTGCGCAGCAAGCCCCGGGCGGTGTAACGCTCCGGTTCGTGGTTGCGGTAGATGACCGAGTTTTCGGCAGATGCCAGGGTCGCGCCCAGGGCGTGAGCGCGAATAAAGAAATCCTTGTCTTCGCCGCCGCTGAAGCGAAAAGCGTGACAGAAAACCGGTCCTGTAGCCGCCACCTTCTCCAGGATCGACCTGCCCACCAGCATATTGCAGGTGGAGGCGCAGTCCGGCAATCCGTAGCGGCCGCCTTTTTTCTCCTGCTTGCTCTTGGTGGGCGAACGGAAGATGCCCGAATCCCTTGCCCACTGTGGCATTTGCGCATCCAGCACCCAGGTGCCGAATACCAGGTCCGCGCCGGTGTCTGCCTGGCAATCGAGTAACTGTACCAGCCAGTCGGGTCGCGGCTGGTCATCGTCGTCGATAAACGCGATCAGCTGCGCACCGCGTTCCAGCGCGCATTCCACCGCGCGGTTGCGGGCATGGGTAATGCCTGCCTGGCGTTCTTCCGTATAGTGCAGGCCAATGGGCAGCCCCGGTGCCGCGCGGGTGCAGATGGCGTGCGTTTTCGGGTTGGGGCTGTTGTCGATGATAATCAGCTCAACCAACGAGGGATCGTATCCCCTCAGGTCGATGTCGCGCATATTGGACAGCAATAGCGACAGGCCGTAGGAGCGGCTGTGGGTGCACACGCAAATGGCAATGCGTGTTTCACTGGTGGGAATGGAGGTCATACGTCCTGGTTACTTGAATATTCCGCGTCGGTACAGGTCCCAGTAGTAACCCCACATGAAGATAAGCGGCGCTCGCCTGACCTTATCGGGAATGAGAATTTCTTCGCCTGAGTGCCGTTCCAGTTTCCACGCGATATAGTCCAGCCCCCCTTCAAAAGTAAACAAGGCCTTTATCAGCCTCAAGATCGACAGCAATTTACCCTGGCCCCGGCGCAGCGCCCAGGACCATGTACACCAGTGCCGGCGCATAGTATGCACCTGGCTGCGATAATGCAATTGACCGTCGACATCATACACCGCAAAGTCGAAACTGAGCGAATCCGCGTTAGCGCGGGTCATGGCGTAATAGAAGTCTGCGGCCGCCGCGACCAGTTCGGCGGCACGACCATTGCGCTCGGTACGCAGTTCCGTGGCGTAGCTCAGTTCCAGCGCCTGCTGCCACAGGGCGCTCACGCTACCGCTCTCTGGTAGTGCCGGTGCAGCGTTGTCCAGGAAAGTCCGGGCAGCGCGCAGCAGGGCGTTTTTGATATCGCTACGGGTCTGTTGGTCACGGCAGTACAGCAGGCGGGTGGGCTGGGAGAAACGTCCCCAGATATAGGATTGAAACCAGGCTTTGCTGCAGCCGCGCTGGAAGTCGCGCAGCGAGATCATGGTCACTTTGCTGCGCAGGGTGCGACCTTCCAGCGTGGTCTCCGCGTAAAACACATTGGGCGGCAGCAGCCAGTTGGCGCTCGCCATAAAACTGGTGCCGTAGGCTGCCCTGTAATTATCGCAAATCAGGTACAGGTCCAGTAATCCGTCATAGATATCGCCGCTGCGCAGGCAGGAACCGTACAGCAGCGTGCAGCAAATGGCGTCATTGTGGCGCGCGCGCAATTGTTCCAGCAATTGCGCCAGGACGGGATCGCTGTCAACGCTGGGGCCGGCAATATCGGGATATTCGCTCACAGTCGCAGAAACTCCAGACTCTGGCTGGCGCTGATCTGCAGCGGGCCGTCCGCCACCAGGATTTCACCGTCCAGGTTGAGTTTGCCCTCGAGCTCCAGGCAAATGCTGTCGGCATTGTGGCTGTGATAGCCCGATGCGGGCACAGCGTTGCGGCTGGGTTTGCCCCGGGCAATAGAAAAGAATGTGCGCGCAAAGCGGGTGCATTGCTGCTCTATCAAAGTCAGTCTCAGTCCTCCCGGGCCATCGCTCCAGAAGGGTCGCATGCCAAATGCCAGGCGCCGCAAGGTGCTGATAGCCAGAATCAGCGCGTCCCTCTGTACGGGCTCTTCACTATCAAGTGATAGCTGGATGCTCACGTGTCGGTTAAAGCGCGGGTCATCGCGTAATACCCCCCATACCGTGCGCAGCGTGATCAGTGCGAGGCTGAAATCATCGCGCAGGCCCTTTGAGTGTACCTTGCTATGGGCATACTCGGTACCCTGGATTATGGCGCCGGCTCCCAGAAACATACCGAAGTGTGCCGGTTGCGCCGGGTTGATGACGACTCTGAGCAATGCCCTGCGCGCGGTTTTATTGCCGGTATCACGCGGGCCATCGCACCAGTTACAGAGTTTCGCCGTGGCTTTCGCCAGTGAACCGCGTATGCCAATGTCCCCGGCGTTCATGTTGGCGGTGCCGCCGGGCAGCAGTGCGATCAGGGGCAGTCTGGGGAACAGTTGTGATTCCAGTAATTCACCAAGGATCGCTGAAGCGGTGCCGTCGCCGCCGTTGATGGCAAGTACTGTGATATTCAGCTGGGCAAGTTCGCGCAGCGCCGGTGCTATGTCCGCCGGGCTCGCGGTGACGATATGATGGATGGCGTCGCACTGGGAGATGCGTGCGTGAATGCGCTCAAACTGTTGTCGATTGTGGCCGCTGCCTGGATTGCTGATCAGGCCAACGGGGCCGGGACAGTTATTCATCGGGTCGACTCGCGCAGCGTCGCTGACTTCAGGCTAATGCGGCTGGAGCCAATGCGTGGTGCTGTGCCGCGCAGCTGCAGCAGCAGCCCGGATTCAATATCAAACAGCAGTTCGATGTCGCCGTTCAGCCCCAGCAGTCTGAAATCGGCTTTGTCTCGCGCCTGTCCCAGCGCCGTTACCTTCAGCTTGATCACCCGGGCTTTGCGTGTGCCGTCAACCTGCCCCTGTCCCGCGAGTTGGTAATTCACTTCTATGGCGGTGTCCTGCCCGCGGGACAGGCTGACCTGGTAGAAATTGAGATCGGTATGGACTGCGACCTGGTGGGAATTGGTCTGCGTGTCACCAAAGCGCTGCGCGAGTAATAACAGCGCATAGGCGTCTGTAAGCACTTTAGCGCCCAGGTCGTCGGGGTAGGCGACTTCTTTGGTGCTTTGCAGCGGCCATAGCGCCGCGGCCTGCCCTGGATCCGGGCCTGGAGCGCGTCTTTCGCGCAGTATGTATTGCGGGCGGTAGTGGTATGTCTTCAAGCGCTGGTTTTTACCCCGGCTGAGGCGGGAGCGGGAAACGAGTTGGCCGCTTGTTGCAAGCAGCCGCAGGTGTACCTCCTCGGAATTACTCACCACCGAGCTGTTGGCGCTGAGCAGCCACTGGCCCGGATGCTGCGGCGCCGCCACAAGCTCTATCCTGGATTTAGCGGTAGCCCACAACGCCTTTTGTTCAAATTCCAGTGTCTGCCATGGGGGGAGGGCAGTGTTTTCCGCTCTGCTAGGCGCGGTGAACATACCCAGGGTCAGCAGGGCACAAGTGCATACCAGTGTTTGGGTCAGATAGTTCATGATTTTATGCCGTGGTAGCGGACCTGTCGCGGGTCGTTACGCAGAGGGTAAGCGGCCATGGTCAGGCCAATCCCCAGCCAGAAAAACAACCATAATTCCTTGGGGTGCACCAGTAGTCGGTCATAGTCCATGGCGATACAGGTCATGGCATATAGGATCAGCGCCAGGTAGATTCGTTCCCCTCGTTGTGTGTTGAGTCGCCAGGCCCAGATCGCAGCCACGGCCAGTATGGCCAGCAGCAGGCCCAGGCCGATGATGCCGCCGTCGCGCAGGCTGGCCAGGTAACCGTTGTGGGCGTGGTTGAAAACCTTATCGTAGGCGTTGACGTGAGGGTCCAGCAGGTAGCCGTGGCCAAACCACCAGTGCCCCTCCATATCCGCCAGCACCTGCTGCCATATTCCAGGGCGGAAAGAGAAGGCCTCTACCCGGTGCCACCACATTTCAGTGTTGCTCGCCACCAGCGCCCAACTGATACCCGTAGCGACCAGCAGGACACCTATGGCGCGGTAGCCTATCAGTACCAGTAATCCCACGCTGACTGCCGCCAGCGCGGTGCGCGACTGGGTAAATAGCACCAGGGCCAGTAATACCAGGGCCAGGCCGCCATAGGTCAGCTTGTTGTTGTGCCCCCTTTCGGTAAACAGGTAGTACACACTCAGTAGCAGGAACAGGCCATAAGCGCAGGCGGCCTTGTTCTCGTGGTGCATAACGCCCAGGGTGATGATCCTGGAGCTGGGAAAGGGATTTTGGCTGTACCAGGCAACCATTGACACCAGCGCCGCGCCCGCGGCCAACCAGACCGATCGGTGGGCCAGGCGGTCCATGCGCTGTGCCTGCTCAGTCCACAGGTAGCCGCTGATCAAGCAGAAGCTGAGCACAGCGAGGCCGTAGCCTATGGTGGCGAATGCCTCCTGTGGCGTGAAATTACTGGTCCACGCCAGGGTTGCCATCATATAGGCAACGTAGGCCAGAACAAGCCATGCCAGCGGGTTGTTGCGGTAGAGCGCCAACAGCTCACGCCACAGCACCAGGACCGCTGGCAGCACCAGAATGTAGTACAGCTTGCGGTGCCCGCTCGCCATGGGCAGCAGGAAATAGCCGGCGATATAGGTGGCGTAAAAGTACACCATCCCCCTGTCCAGCAGGAAGCTTCGAAATTTACCGATTTCCATTAATATCAATTACTTGCGAGCGTTGTGCGAATGCCGTTAAAAATACCACACGATCTTGAGAATGCCCCGATCATCCTATACCCTTCGCCGTCTATTGACCCGCCCTGACCAGGGGATTCTACATGCACATGATCATGAAGCGGCTGACCAAGTGGTTGGTACGCGCCATTTCGGTATTTTTACCGGAAGAAAAGGCCCACGACCTGCAGCGCTGGCGCCGTGGGCGGGAAGAGTTCTGGAAGTATAAACACTGCCAGTACATCTTCGCTTCCTATGGCAAGAGTGGCCGCACCTGGGTGAGGGTGATGATTTCCCGTTACTACCAGCTGATGTACAACCTGCCCGACAATACCCTGATGGGCTTTGATAATTACACGCGGCTCAACCCGGACATTCCCAAGATCTTCTTCACTCATGACAACTACCTGCGCGGCTACACCGGCAACAGGGACAGTAAGAAGGACTTTTACCACAAGAAGACCGTGCTGTTGGTGCGTGACCCGCGGGACGTTGCGGTGTCGCAATTCTTCCAGTGGAAATTTCGTATGCGTCCCGAGAAGAAGTCCATGAATAACTACCCGGAGCACGATGCGGATATCACCGTCTACGATTTCGTCAAGCACGAGGGCCAGGGCCTGGGACATATCATCGAGTTCATGAACAACTGGGTGAGGGAGCTGGGCAAGATAGAGAACCTTCTGGTGGTGCGCTACGAGGACCTGCGAGCGACACCTGAAAAGGAAATGGCGCGGGTTGTGGCTTTCCTGGGTATGGAGGTCAACGAGGACTACCTGAAGGACATGGCGGATTTCGCCTCGGTGGAAAACCTGCGTAAGAAGGAGCAGGAAAACTATTTCTGGCGCAGCGGCAGCCGGGTTCAGGCCAAGGATGTCAACGACCCCAATACCTACAAGGTGCGCAAGGCCAAGGTGGGCGGCTTTCGAGACTACTTTGACGACGTTCAGGAAGCGGAATTGGGCGCCATGGTGGATTCGCAGCTGTTGCCAGCGTTCGGTTACACCAGCGCGGAGCAGCGGGAGGTCAGTTGATGGACAAGTGCGTATTCGTCCACACGAATGAAAAGCAGTGGCTGGGCGCCCTGGTGGCGGAGTACTCCTTTCGGCGCAATTCCCGCAACCCGGATGCCTTCGACGTAAAGTTTATACACACCCGCGATTACCCTTTCCTGGCCGCCAAAGAAGGCCAGAGCTTTCTGCGTGGCGGTACCCAGCGAGTATGGCGTATGGATGATCTGCAGTCGTTTACACCGCTGCGATTCATGCCCCCCAAGCTGATGAACTGGGAGGGCCGTGCCGTGGTGACTGATCCGGACGTATTTGCGGTGGGCGATGTCAATGAGTTGCTGGATCGGGATATGGCCGGTACCGCGGTCATGGGTCGGCACCGCTCCGGCAAGTCAGAAAAAGGTTACCAGGTAGCCACCAGCGTCCTGTTGATGGACTGCGCGCGTCTGCGGCACTGGGACGTCGAGGCGGAATTCAACCAATTGTTCAGCGGCGAGAAAGATTACAAGGAGTGGATGGTCCTGGCCTACGAAGACCCTGCAAATATCGGCTATATCGAGGACTGCTGGAACGATTTCGACAATCTCGACGACGAGACACGGCTGATTCACAACACCAAGCGCAAGACCCAGCCCTGGAAAACCGGTTTGCCGGTGGACTACACGCCGGCCAACAAATTCAAGAACAAGCCGCTGCTGGCATCATTGAATCGCCTGCGGGCAAAAGTGTTTGGTGAATACGGTCTGTTGGGTCATTACCAGGAACACCCGGACCGCCGGCAGGAGGAGCTATTCTTCGGCCTGTTGAAAGAATGTATTCAGAACGGCCATGTGAGCGAAGACCTGGTGCGTGACGAGATCAGCAAGAATCACGTGCGCCACGACGCCTTTGAAGTGTTGGACCGCACCCCGGACCTGGATGCCAAAGCCGCATGAACTATATCGATATTGAAAAGCTGCGCAGCCTGAGCCTGGAGGATTTTCTGGCGATAAAGCCCTACCCGTACTTAAACACCGAGGGTGTGCTGACTGAGTCGGGCTTTCAGGATTTGCTGCACAATATGCCTACCATGGATATGTTTGATCAGAAGTTCGGCGATGAGCGGCGCGCCGGTCAGGCACCCCATGACCGTTACTCCCTGGAATACACGCCGGATATGACGGTGCCCGCTCCGTGGCAGGAATTTATCGATGAATTGCGGGGCGACGCCTACCGCGGTGAAATCCAGCGGCTGCTTGGCGCGAAGAAAGTAGAATTCCGATGTCACTGGCACTACACACCCAGTGGCTGCGATGTGTCGCCCCATTGCGATGCGCGGCGCGAGCATGGCTCTCACCTGTTTTATTTCAATTCCAAAGAGGATTGGGACCCCGCCTGGGGCGGCTCGACACTGGTGCTGGATGATGGCGGTCGCCTGGATTACAACTCGGCCCCGCCGCTGGAGGACTTTGACGCGATTCACGAATGTGATTCCATCGGCAACTACAGCTCGCTGATGCTGCGCACCGACCATGCCTGGCACGCGGTGCGCCCGATCAATTGCCCTGAGGACCGCCTGCGCCGGGTTTTTATTGTGGTGGTGAATCCTGACAATCTTTTCTGGAAGGTGCGTGACCGCCTCATCGGCAAAAATATCCAGCGTTTGTGAGCAGCAGCCTTCCCTGGGTGCACAGTCGGTGCACCTGTGGCTGGGTCGCTGGGATACAGCCGGTAGTGGTACCGACTTCCGGCGCCGCGTGCTGGCACGTTACTGTGGCCTGGAACCCGGTGAATTGTGTTTCGCCACGGGCTTTCATGGCAAGCCGCGGCTGATTAACCCTCCCCGACCTGTTGAGTTCAATGTCAGCCACAGTGGAGACTGGCAGGTATGTGCGGTGACCCGCGATGTGCCTATAGGCGTGGATATCGAGTACTGTGAGCCGCAGCGCGAGGTGTTGAAACTGGCCCGGCGTTTTTTCAGCGTCCCGGAGTACCAGGCGCTGCTGCAGGAGGATGAGCCCCTGCGTTTGCAGCGGTTTTACGACCTGTGGACACTCAAGGAGTCACGAGTCAAGGCACTGGGAGCAGCGTTGGCGCCGGAACTCGACAGCACCGACTTCAACTTCGAAACCCCGTTTTCCGGATCGACCGTCGGCATTCGTGATAGCGCCCAGCCCGGCCCAACCGGCATGCACTACTGTCTGATGGAGCCGCGGCCGGGATACCGGGTCGCCCTTTGCTTTAGTGGGAGAGCTGGCCCAGAGCTGCGTTTTTTCAAGGACGTAGCCGGTGGACTTTTCGGGCGCGAGCCCCTGGTTTACCGGGGTCTCTCTGCCGACTGGAGCGGTGCGCGGGATTCACGGTAATAGTACAACCGCACATTGACTGTGGTTTTTAGGGGTTCTAGCCTGTGCGTATAAAGTAAATTGATTACATTAAAATTAACAGGGGTAAGTTTGTTGATGAATAAGCCAGGATTAGCAGCAGCTATCGCCTTGGGACTGGGCTTTTATGTTTCTGCTGTGCACGCGGTGCCCGCCATCCCCGAGGCCTCCGGCTGGAGTGGCCATGTCAATCTGGCGGTAGGCGCGGGTAGCTCAGAAAGCAATATGCTGGCCTCCCTTGGGTCTGTGGACCTGGGTGATGACAGGATCTCCAGCCTGGATGAAGATGCGGGCAGTGAAGACCTGGTAATGCCCATCGTGCAGTTCGAAGTGGCCTATACCCTGGGTGATAGCGCCACCCAGTTTTACCTGGGCAACCAGGTAGCGGACTACCTGAATTTTGACCTGGAAACGACGCTGGAAACGCACCTGGGTATCCGCCAGGCCATTCCCGGTATCGGGACGGTGGATTTCTCACTGGCCACCACGCCACTTGCCACCGATGTCTGGAAGGACCCCTACCTGGTAGACCAGCGGCGTGGTGATACCGAGAGAACCAGTACCGGTGTGAAGATAAGCTGGGACAATATCCTGTCTACGCCTTTCGAGTTTGAATGGGTGGGCAAGGAAATTGAACTCGACGACGAGGAGAGTGGCACGTCGTCATCCCTGGGCCTGAGCAGGGCGCAGCAGCGCCTGCTGCGTCGCACCGGTGATGTCGACCGTTTTACCCTGCACTACGACTGGCAGATCAACGAGCGCCATCGACTGGTGCCGGGAATCGGCTACACAGACTACCAATTGGATGGCGATGCCATGGCGGAAGACGGCTTTGCCCTGCACCTGAAGCACCTGTATGACCTGGGCCGCTGGCGTCTGGTGACCAAGCTGTCCTATGAGGATGTGGAGTCGGATGAAATCAATCCGATTTATGGTGACGAGCGGCAGATGGAGTCCCTGGGCGCTTCGGTAACCGTGTTTTACGCCAATCCTTTTGGCCTGAAGCATTGGACGGCTAACGCCAGCGCGGCCTATACGGACGAAGACAGTAATATTGACTTTTACGATGCCAACCTGGGCCTCGTTTCCTTTGGCATGTTCTACAGGTTCGATTAAATGAAAATTATGCGTGCAAGAAAGACCCTGTTACCCCTGGTCCTGGGAGGGCTCTCCCTGACTGCGGCTCCCGCCTTGCTGGCGGGTTCCCCGGCACTGACCGGCTTAGTCGCCGAGGCTGATTCGGCCGAGTCCGCCTTTGCCGCTCCCGCGGGCATGTCACGGCTGCAAGGTACGAATATCACCATACAAGGTATGGTGGCGCGCTCTTTTTCCAGCTTCGATGTGGATGAAAGCAAGACCGCGGTAGGTGGCGGTGACCCTGATAATGGCCAGGACCCGATGGTGATCCCGTCCATCTATTATGTGCGGCAACTGGACGATCGCTGGCATGCGGGGGCGTCCCTGACCATACCCAGTGGTTTCGGCTCGGACTACGGCAACGAGTGGTCGGGTCGTTATGAGACCGTCGACTTCTCACTGGTCTATATTGCTTTCACCCCGGCGGTCGCCTATCGCTGGAATGACAAGTTGTCATTTGGTGCGGGGGTAGGTTTCAACTACACCGCGGAAACCAGCGAAGTAAAAATTGTGCAACCCCTGGGTGAGCGCGATGGTAAGATCGTCTCGGACCTGGATGGCCTCGGTATCAATGTCACCCTGTCCATGCTCTACCAGTTTACCGAGCGCACGCGAGCGGGTATTGCCTGGACCAGCGATTCGGAGGCAGACCTGGAGGGCAATGTGCGGCTGCGCAACCTTGGCCCCGTGTTCGATGAGGTAGCGACAGAGTTGGGCATCAAGAATATCAACACCGAGATTACCAACACCTTGCCACAGCGGGTATTGGCCGGGGTTTACCATGAATTTGAGTCGGGTAAGTACTTCACCGTCGACGGCATGTTCATGAAGTTTTCGGATTTCTCTGTCAGTAATATCAAACTCGATGGCAACGACGTCAATGTCGACACCCCCGATATTTATAACGATATCTGGGCTGTCACCGCGGGCATGGGCTTTCCGGCTAACGAGCGCATGACCTACAAAATTGGCGCCATGTATGTATCCCAGGCAGTGGATGACGAAGATCGCGGCTTCTCCATTCGCCTGGACGAAATGTGGGGCGTGGGCGCGGGCGTTACCTATAAGCTGACTGAGGAGCGCACTGTCGATTTGAACGCCACCCTGATCAACATCGGCAAAGCCCCCGTGGATACCGCCAACCAGGGGGCAACGCTGGGCCGGGTGGTCGGTGAGAATGACGACCCCTGGGCCGTGATGGCGGAGCTTACCTACCACTTTTGACCCGGTTTGAGCCTGCGCGCTGGTCAGGCATACGTAGCCAGCACCGGTGTGTTACCGCCGGGCATTGGCTTTCCTGTTAGAATGGCGTCAACGCCAATATTTCAAGGCATCTCCTGCACATGTTTATCGATTCGTATTACAGCGAGAAAGACGGGAATATCTCCTTTACCCGTGACCAGGGCAGTGATTTTGCCAAGCGGGTGGCAGATGACTTCAACCCGCTGCACGATGCAGGCGCCTCGCGCTTTTGTATCCCCGGAGACCTGCTGTTCGCTATCATCCTGTCACGTTACGGCCTCAGCCGGCATATGGAATTCGTATTTTCCGGCATGGTGCTCGAGGGGATCGAACTGGTTCTGCCTGAGGCCAGCGGTGCCCTGAGCCTCGATGATATCGACGGCAAACATTATCTCAGTGTGAATCGCAGCGGTGATACCACCCAGGACGAGGCGCTGATCCAGGGACTTACGCGCAATTACGTCGAGTTCTCCGGTCATACGTTTCCGCACATCCTGGTGCCGCTGCTGGCTGAGCAGGGGCTGATGATAAATCCAAACCGGCCCATGGTGATCTACCAGAGCATGGTCATCGACCTCGACACTGTGGACATGGCGGATCCCGCCCTGGAGATCGATCATAATGAACTCACCACCGACGGTAAACGCGGCAACGTCAGTATGGCGTTTAATTTTCTGTCCGCAGGGCAGTTGGTGGGACGTGGAGAAAAGCACATGGTCCTGGGTGGCCTGCGTGAGTACGACGAGCAGGCCATGACCGCGGCCATCGTGCGCTACAATGAGCGCAAAATGGCCTTCGCCATGAGCAGCGACTGAGCACACGGTATCGCTGGACGAGATGCCGGCCGCTTTCGAGGCACTGCGCAGCCCTTCAGCCCAATGCAAGGTGCTCACCCGCTTGCGCGGTTGAGGCCCTGCTTCAGGGGCTGCCCAGCAGGTCGTGTAGCTGGCGGTGCATATTCTGTACGCCCGGTTCGTTGCGACCTAGCAGGACCTTGCGCTCGATGCCGCAGTTGATGCCGCGGTTGATCTTGTCTACCAGGGTGTAATCCTCGGCCACGGCCACATCGTTGATCATCTGGAAATAATCTTCATACTCCTTGCGTTGCTGCGCATTACCGGGTTCCCGGGGCAGGAACATGCTGTGATAGACCACGGAGCGATCCGGTGCGATGGGGTAGACGCGCCAGGTCTGGAAGTGGTCCTCCACGATAAAAATCACCGTGTTGGGAAAAATAAAATTCACATAGGAACTGTAAGCCCTGGGGTTCCACTTATCCTCTGGAATATCTTTGAGATCATTGATCTGCAGGGTGGCGGATCCCATTGAATGGTTGCGACCGTACTGGTGGTAGGTGGCAAGATTGCTGTAGGCCATCTGGCCGATAGTTTCCGGGTGCAGGAACTCAAAGTGATAGTACTCGTGGAAAGTATCCATGTTGAGTTTCCAACTGAAGCCGGTATGTACCTGCTTGGCCCCGAGATAGTAGTGGTCTGTAAAACCGAATCCCGATAGTCGCTCGCCAATACCACCCAGGACGTCATCGATATCGAAGCGTTTTTCGGGGTTGGGCATGACAAAAATCATGCCGTGTTTTTCCTCCACCTGCAGCGGCTTCAACCCCAGGGTGGCGCGATCAATCGTATCGAAGCCCTGTTTACCAAAGGGTACGCCCACCAGCTTGCCTTCCAGGTCATAGGTCCAGCCATGGTAGGGGCAGGAAAACAGGCGCCCGTTCTTTGCCTTGCCGCTGGCGCACTCGTTAAGCGGCGCCCCACGGTGTGAACAGATATTGACGAAGGCTTTCAGTTCACGCTCCTGGTTACGCACGATCAGGATGGGAATGCCGGTGTCATCGAAGGCAAAGTAATCCCCGGGCTCCGGGATCATGCAACTGGGGCCCACGAACTGGGGGTAGTTGCGAAACAGCTCTATTTTCTCACGCTCAAATTGTTCTGCATCGTGGTATTCCCTGACGTCGATTTCCATCACGCCGTCAGCCAGGTCGGTGGTTTTGTTTTCCACCAGCGCCATCAATGCTTTTATCTCTGCTACCAGTTCTGTTCGCTGCATTGCCGGGGCTCCCGTTTCAATAGGCCTGCGGGCTTACAGCCCAAGTACCATCTTGGCGATAATATTGCGCTGTACTTCCTGGGAGCCGCCAAAAATTGAAGCGGCCCGGTTATTCAGGTAGCGCGGTACTACGGAGCGGGTGAAATCCGGACGGTACGGGCTGCCGTCTGCCACGGGATCCATGGCGAAGCCCCGGTAACCCAGCACGTCGACTGACAGCTCGTTGATTTCCTGCTCCAGGCGCGTGGTGTTGAGTTTCAGGATCGATGACTCCGGCCCCGGGTTGCCACCCCCGCTCACGCAGGAGAGGATGCGCAGCTCGGTTATTTCCAGTGCCTTGAGGTCGATCTCAATACGCGCCGCCCTGCGTTCAATCTCGCCGCGGGCGTCGAACTCCGGGTCCTGCTGCCGCGCCTGGCTGATCAGGAGTCGCAGGCCATCCAATTCGTGGCTTATACGCGGCGCACTGAAGCCGCCGCCGCGTTCGAATTCCAGCAGGTACTTGGCGTAGCTCCAGCCCTTGTTTTCCTCACCGATACGGTTGCTCATGGGAACCCGCACATCGGTAAAAAACACCTGGTTAACTTCGTGATCGCCGGCCATGGTGATAATGGGCTCCACCTTCACCCCGGGGGTGTCCATGGCGATTAACAGGAAGCTGATACCCTGTTGCGGCCGGCCGCTATTATCGGTGCGCACCAGGCAGAAAATATGGTCAGCCAGGTGGGCGTGGGTAGTCCACATCTTGGAACCATTGACAATGTAATCCTCGCCATCCGCTTCCGCCTTGAGCTTCAGGCCGGCCAGGTCGGAGCCGGCACCGGGCTCGGAGTAGCCCTGGCACCAGTACTGCTCCCCCGAAAGAATCCTGGGCAGGTATTGCTGCTTTTGCTCTTCGCTGCCAAAGGCCATGATGACCGGAGCCAGCATCAACAGTCCCAGGGGAATTAACATGGGCGCCCCTGCCAGGTAGCACTCTTTGCTGAACAGGTATTTTTGCGCCGGCGTCCAGTCGGTACCGCCGTGCTCTACCGGCCATTGGGGCACGGCCCAGCCCTTGCTTGCGAGTATGGCCTGCCACTCCAGTGCCAGGTCTTTCTCGACAAATACACTGGCGTTATTGGCAGTGGCCTCGACAATATGCGTGGGCAGGTTTTGCTCAAGGAACTGCTTTACCTCCTGTTGGAATTGCAGTTCGTCTTCAGAAAAATTTAAATCCATGGTCCAGTTCCGGGTCGTCTACTGCGAGGGCGGCATAGCCCAGCGGATACCGCGGCGCAATAGTTCATAGAATTCATCGGTCTTCCAGGCACCTTCTTCCGGCACCGGGTATTCCTCTATCAGGGGTTGCATGTCGTACTTACCGCGGCAGTGGCCCAAAGTCAGGTATAACACCGTTCCCCCGCCATAGGGGTGTAAATAGAGTACCGGCTGTACGTCACTGTCTTTCATCCAGTCATCCTTGACGAAGTTGGCGACGGGCTCGGACCAGTGGGTATGCAGCAGTGTCTGGTATTCCCCGTGAAATTTGCTCAGGTACAACTCGTCATCCACTTTGAAAGCCGGTATGCCCTCCACCAGCGGGTGACCGGGATCGGTAGCCACCACCTCATACTCTTGAATCGGCGGGTGCGCCATGAACTGGCTGCCCAGGATTTCCATGAACGGTACATTGCGTTCCGGGCAGTCAACCTGGGGATTGCCAGCCTCGTCCGGAGCGAGGAATTCCAGGATGGAATTGGTGCCGTGCAGGGCGAACCATTTTGCGCCCCCGCGGATATAGTCCTGCAGGCGCGCGGTCTCGCGTGCAGTGGGCACCAGGTCACAGGTGTAGGTGATGAGAAAGTCACTGCTACAGATAGCGTCGATATCGCTGTAGTCGGCGCCCACCTGTACCTTGATTCGGGGCTGCTCTGCCAGCAACTTCAATATTTCCAGGCGAGCATGATCGATATTGTGGTACTTGCCCCCGGCTACCAGGTAGACGTCAATGCGATCACTTTTACTCATTTCGGTATGCGCCACCAAGATTACAGGTTTTTACAGTTGGATCCGCCCGGTAAAGCCTTTACCGGCGCTGGCGTTCGGCACCAAACTATAGATGCCGTACAGTTCCTGCCCGGCAGCGGGTCGGGGCCGTTTCATCCGGCAAGTTAGCAAACCTCTCGGGTAAAAACAATCAGAATTGACTGTTTATTTTCTATTCGCCACTGTGGCCATTCTGCTGCGAATTACAGCCTGGCCAGTTCCTCTCCCAGGGCCTGCAGAAACTGCGCACCGATGGCGCCATCGATAATCCGGTGATCACAGGACAGTGTCGCGCTGATCAGGGTAGCGACCGCTGGCTCACCATCCTTTACCACCACTCTCTGTTCGCCCTTGCCCAGTGCAAGTATGGCGCCCATGGGTGGATTGATAATCGCGGTGAAGTTGTTGACGCCGAACATGCCCAGGTTGGATACGGTAAAAGACCCCCCGGTAATATCTTCCTTGGTCAATGCGCCTGAGTTAGCCTTCTCTGCCAGCTGCTTTATAGCGGTTGCGATATCCGCAGGCGACATTTTTTCAGCCTGGCGCAGCGTCACCGGATAGAGACCATCGTCCGTGGCAATGGCGACCGATACGTTGGCGTTCCTGAACTGGTGAATATCATCGTTTACCAGGTTAACGTTTACCCGGGGCTCTTTCATCAGCGCACGAGAGACGCACCAGACGATCATGTCATTGACTGAAACCTTGACTCCCCCCGAGTCGTTAAGCTTCTTGCGATGGGCGATCAACTTGTCCAACTCGTACTCGGCGGTGAGGTAGCAGTGGGGAACGTCCTGTTTGGCGCTGGTGAGGCGCCGTGCAATGGTCTTTCGGGTCGGTGAGAGTGGAATAATATCTACAGCACCGTCCCCGCTGTGTTGCTGGTCAGGCGCAGCGGCCCTCACGTCGTCTTCGGTAATGCGACCGCGACGGCCTGTCCCGGTCACGTTATTGAGATCTACCCCCAGGTCCTGTGCAAGCTGACGCACGGCGGGGGTTGAGCGGGTGTTGGCATCACCGCCGGTTGCGGTGGGGGCGGCACTGGCTGCGCTCGCCGATGGTGTGTCCCCGGTTTTTTCAGCGGCCCCGGCGCCATTGGAAAACTCAGCTATAAAAGTATCGATCGCCTCATCGTCCACTTCGGCGGAGGCTATCACGCCCAGTAGCTGGCCGACCTGGTGCGTGTCGCCTTCCTCTGCCAGCACCCGACGCAGGATGCCGTCTGCAGGGGACTCCCATACGTTGACGATCTTGTCTGATTCCATCTCGAAAATTTCTTCGCCCTTGGCAACAGGGTCACCCACCTGCTTGTGCCACAGGTTGACCGTCCCCTCGACCATTTCGATGCCCCACTTGGGTACAGCTATGGGATAAATATCGCTCACCAGATTAACTCCTTAAATTGCGTTCCCGCGACCCTACGCAAGGGTCGCTTTTATCGCCGCTATGATTTTCTCGGCACTGGGGATGTATTCCGCTTCCAGCTCGGGCGAGAAGGGGGTGGGGCTGTGCGGCGCGCAGACCTGCTTGATGGGCGCCTTCAGGGCGTGGAAAGCTTTATCCGCTGCCAGTGCGGCGATGTCTGCGGTCAGGCTGCAGCGCGGTGGTGTCTCGTCCACTACCACCAGTCTGCCGGTTGCCTCGACGCTCTCCAGTATGGCCCCCTCATCCAGCGGGGAGGTGGTCCGCGGGTCGATGAGGTCACAGCTGATGCCTTCGGCTTCCAGGGCATCGATTGCGGCTGCTGCCCTGGGAACCATCTGTCCGAAAGCTACCACGGTGCAATCATCACCCTCGCGCAGGTAGGCGGCCTGGCCGAAAGGGATGGTGTACATCTCATCCGGCACCTCGCAAGCCTCCTGGTAGAGCGCTTTGGGCTCAAAGAACATGACCGGGTCATCGTCCTTGATAGCCTGTAGCAACAGACCCTTGGCATCGTAGGCGTTGGACGGCACAACGACCTTCAGGCCAGGGAACGCGGTGAGGATCTGGTACATGGCCTGGCTGTGTTGGCTGGCGGCTGAGAAACCCCCGCCGGAGGCAAAGCGAATCACGGCAGGGCAGGTGCTCTTGCCGCCAAACATGTAGCGAAATTTTCCCATCTGGTTGACGATCTGGTCCATGCAAACCCCGATGAAATCCGCGAACATTATCTCCGCCACCGGGCGCATGCCCACCAGGGCCGCACCGGCTGCCGCACCGACAATGGCGGATTCGGAAATCGGGGTATCGATGCAGCGGTTGGGACCAAAGGCTTTGTACAGGCCGCCGGTAACACCGAATACGCCGCCGACACTGCCGACTTCACCCTGGCTGCCATTACAACCTGCGACATCCTCGCCAATAACGAAAACAGAGTCATCTTCAGCCATGGCCTGATGCAGGGCTTCATTGATTGCGTCACGCATAGTTTTAACTGGCATACGAATTCTCCTATGCGTTACCGTAGTTTACGTAGACATCCTCGACCACCTGCTCGGCCGTGGGTCGTGGCGCGGCTTTCGCCGCAGCTACCGCTTCATCTATCAGTGCCAGGACGTCCGCGTCTATGGCGTCCAGTTCCTCATGGCTGACTTCGCCTGTTGCGGTGGTTTTGTTGCGGAACACCTTCAGGCAGTCGGAATTTTCCCTCAGGTCATCCAGCTCCCCTTCGGCGCGGTAGTATTGCGGGTCGCCAACGAAGTGGCCATGGAATCGGCCCTGTTCGGCAAACAGCCCGGCGGGACCATTCCCTGAGCGGGCGTGATTTATCGCCTTTCCCGCCGCTTCATATACGGAAAAGAAATCACAGCCGTCTGCCACGAATACCGGAAAGCCGAAGGCTTCGGTACGGGCTTTGAGATCGTCGCAACCCACCGCATAGCTGATGTTGGTATGCTCGGAGTAGTAGTTGTTCTCGATAACGAAAATGGCCGGGACCTTGAGCACCACGGCCAGGTTCATTGCCTCGAAGCAGGTGCCCTGGTTGACCGAGCCGTCGCCGGAAAAGGAAACAGCAACCCGGCCGTTGTCGCGGATTTTCGCGGCCAGTGCGGAACCAACGGAGATCGGCGGTCCGCCCGCGACGATACCGTTGGCGCCGAGAATACCTTTCTCGATGTCGGCCACATGCATGGAACCGCCTTTACCCTTGCACAAACCCTCGGAGGAACCGAACAGTTCCTTCATCATGCCGATCACGTCCGCGCCCTTGGCGATGCAGTGGCCGTGTCCGCGGTGCGTGGAGATGATGGTATCCTGCTCGTCCAGGTGCTCGCATACGCCCACCGCATTGGCCTCCTGGCCGGTGTAAAGATGGGTAAAGCCAGGAATCTGGCCGTTCATGATTTCTACGTGGGCCCGTTCCTCGAATTCGCGTATGGTCTTCATCTGGCGGTAGGCCCGCAACAGTTTTTCTTTTGGCATAGTCACATTATTGCTCCTGAAAATGTATTTTCCCGGGCCGGTTTACTGGCCCTGGAATTTAATGACGATTGACCTTGTAATCAGCCGAAGTAATCCACTCCCACGATTTCTTTCCAGCGCTGGGCGAAGGCTTCTCCCTGCAAGCGATTGGCTGCTATCCACTCCTCGTCGTCGACACTCGCGCGGCCAGCCAGGTTCTCTATCGCGTCCTGGCCCACCACGTACCGGAAGCGCGGGGTGTCGGATTCTATGGCGTCAGCAATAGCATAGGCCACGTCAATGGGCGCGGCGGGGTTCTGCATGGTGTGTGTGGCCCAGCGCCCCAGCCGCTCCATGCTGTTCATGTAGTGGCTGTCCGCCGGGGGCGGCTTGCCTTTCTCCCAGGCGGGAGTCGGGACACTGCCCGGCTCAATAATGGATACATGCACGTTAAACTCCGCTATTTCGAAGGCCAGGGCCTCGCTCAGGCCCTCCAGGGCCCACTTGGCGGCGGAGTAATGCCCGTGGCAGCCAAACACCATTCTGCCCGCCAGTGAGCCCACGGTGACAATCCGGCCCGCGCGTTGCTCGCGCATGATCGGGGTAATCGCCAGTAGCATCCGGACAGTGCCGAAATAATTGGTTTCGAAAACTTCCCGTACTTCTTCCAGCGGTGTTTCCTCTACCGCGCGCCCACCGCCTATGCCGGCATTGTTGACCAGGGCATCGATGCGACCCTCGCTTGCCATGATGGCGTCGACCGCACTGTTCACTGAGTCCTCATCGGTGATGTCGAGTTGAATGAGTTCAACGGCCAGCTCTTGTGCGGCGATCTTCTCTTTAAGTTCCCGGGCAGTATCCGGACTGCGCACGCCGGCAAACACCCGGTGACCCTTGCTGGCGAGGTGCAGGGCAGTTGCCTGGCCGATACCGGTACTGGCACCGGTGACGAGTATTACGGACATTTTTCGCTCTCTCTATTTCAGTCTTTGTTGGAGTTTCCGATGGGCGCCTGGCCCTGCCGGTTCTTGTAGTCGATACGGTAGTTAGCGGGTATCCCAACTCATGCGCACGGTGCATGAAGTCTCCGGGAGATGGGGATCGAACTCCATTTTCAGACCACCGTTGGCACCGTTGAACAGTGCTTCAAATGGTCCCTTGCAAATATACAGGCAACCCTCCTCGGGCAGCGCGTTGGGGTTGGGTAACCTGTCAGCCGGACCACAGGTGTGCCAGCCACAGTCCGGGATCTCCATTACGGTCAAGCCATTGGCCGGGTCAAACTCGGTAATGGTGGCCGGCCCGGTCAGCCAGTGGGCCGGGTTGAATGTTTCGAACAGGAAGGTGCTCCAGCGCCCCGGTTTTGTGCTGCCGTCCCTGGCCGGCCTGGCCTTCTTGTTCCTGTTTTTTTCCGACATGCTGTTCATCATTTTAAGGAACTCGGGAGAGTTTTCGTGGGACAGGGCCACCGAGGTGCCGATAACGATTTCCTCGTACTGTTTCTGGCTGTAGTACTTGCGCAATTCAAGTAGCGCCCACTCGGCCTCGCGTACAAAGTTGCCATAGCGCTTGCGCCATTTCTCCCTGGGGGATTCGAATAGTTTGATAGTCTCCCGCCGTGACTTGATCTCGTCGTAGTCGCGGTCTACCTGTTCCTTGTCCCCGGAGAGCCTCAATATGGGTACAAAGGTGTGGCTGATGATGGGCATGGCCTTTTTAACCAGCATGCTGTTGGACATCCACATATCAATCCAGGCCTGGGGCCCCCAGTTGTAGTACCAACCGGATTTTTTTACCGGGGGCACGCGGCCGGTGCCTCGGTCGGTGGAGATGATGGTGTCGTCAGTCACGGCAGTGTCCCCTACTGGATCCAGCGTAGAGTGATACCGTAAGTTGCCTCCGGTGCCACTATTCCAGCATAGCCACCCAGGGTGGGGATATCCAGGCCCCAGGAGTAGTACTCCTCATCCAGTATGTTTCGTCCCCAGACCGATACATCCCAGTCCCGGCCGGTGTTGGACAGCGACAGCCTGAAGTTCACCAGGTTCACCTCATCGTTTTCGAGATTTTCGTCGAGGTCCTGGTCCAGGTAGAAGCTATCGATATAACTGTGCTCCAGTCGCGCAATGCCCAGCAGACTTTCACTCAGGTCGAAGTCGTACTGCACGTAGGTACTGGTTGACCACTCCGGTGCGTTGTCCAGGGGCTTGCCTTCCAGGTCCTGGCTGCAGGTACTTGCCGTGCCCGGGGAGCCGTATTGCGCGTCGTCCACGATATAGTATTGGGTAAACACCTGATCAATCGTACACTGGCCATTGTCGAAGGATTCGTACTCCGCCTTGACGTAGCCGATGGAGCTGCCCACGGTCATATTGGCCATGGGGATAAACACCAACTCGAGTTCGGTGCCGTAACTGCGCAGGTCTCCGGCGTTGGTCACGCGTACCTGGGCTCCGTCAAAGGACTGGGCCTGGAAGTCCTCGTAATCCACCAGGAACAGGGTGCCGTTGAATTGCACGCGGCGGTCGTAAAAAGACGCCTTCCAGCCCAGTTCGTAGTTGGTGGCAGTTTCCTCATCGAACTCCCCGTCAGTGCCCTGGGCGACGCGCCGCTGGTCAAAGCCCCCGGATTTGAAACCCCGGCTTATCGAGGCGTAGCCCATGATATCGGGGCTGTAAAAGTAACGGAGGTTAAAGGATGGCGAAACAGCGGTATCACTGCGGTCACTGTCGTACTCGGTATTGGGTCCGGCGATGGGTGGTAGATCAAGGCCGAAAGGTGGTTCTGGATCGCTGACCTGGCTGCCATCGCGCTCTTTCTTCTCGTAAGTGTAGCGCATACCCACCGTGGCACTGAATTCCTCGTTTATGTTCCATATAAATTGGCCGAAGGCGGCGTAACTGGTGGTCTTGTAGGTATTGTCGTCAGTGTTGATCGACCCTTCCGGGAAAAATAACGCCAGGGACGCGTCTATGGGGGTGCCCTCAATCCGAATGGTTGCGTTTTCGTACAGACTCTGGCTCTGTTGGAATGTGCCTACTGAATCAAACTCGGAATAGTAGGCATACAGGCCTGCCTGGCCCTCAAACGTCTGGCCGCCTGGAGTGGCGATGCGCAACTCGGATGAATACTGGTCGAGATCGATCTTGTCTGTCGCGGTAGATGCATCGTAGGCGGTGAAGTCGCCGTCGAAGCCGCTATCGTTCTCATAGTACCGCCAGGAATTGATAAAGGTGAGCGTATTGTCACCGGCCAGCTGACGATTCCATTCGACCCCGACGCCACCCACCTCGATCTTGCTGTGAATATCACCATCCATCCAGTAGCTGTCATCGCTGAATGGGTCGGGATCCGGCGGCGAAAACCCTTCCGAATCCTCGAAAGCGTTGTATATAAGAACCGGCCTGCCCAGGTCGTTGAGTCCCAGTTGCTGCTGCCATTGGGCCGAGGGCGTGTTGGTTGCCGGTGTGTTCAGGGGAGAGAGGCCATTGTAAGTGATGACCGCGAAGGCGCAGCAATCCTTGTCTTCCTTGGTGTAGTCGAAAGTGACCAGAAACTCGCCGAGGCCTTCATCACCTCCCTCGCCCCTCATGTCGAACAGGACGCGGGCCCGGCCACCCCACTTGTTGGCGTCGTTCAAGCCCTTGCCGTTGTAGTTGTTTTCATACAGGTGGTCGCCATCGACAACGAAGGCCGACAGGCGCAGCGCATGTGCGGACTCTCCCAGGGGAAGGTTGACCATGCCGCGCACATCCAGCTGTTCGTTGCTGTCATAGTTCAGTTCCAGCAGGGACTCAAATGCGTCCGAGGGGCGTTTGGTGATCACACTGAGGGCGCCGGCGGCGGTATTCTTGCCGTAAAGAGTCCCCTGTGGCCCCCGGAGGATTTCCACCCTCTCTACGTCGACCAGGTCGGCGATGCTCATCCCGGCCCGACCCTGGTAGATGCCGTCAAGGAAAATACCGACACTGGGATCTATCCCGGAGTTCGTGCCCGCAGAGCCGATTCCCCTGATCCTGTAGGAGGTGGCACGAGCGCTGGGCCCGGGGGTGATCTTCAGGTTTGGCGTATACTCTTCCAGGCTCGTGAGATCGTTGATGCCGCTGTCCTGCAGGAAATCGCTGCTAAAAGCTGAGACCGACATCGCCACGTCCTGCAATTTTTCGGTACGTCGGGAGGCGGTAACCAGCACCTCCTCCAGTACCAGTACCTCCCTCGTGGCGGGCTTCTTCTGCGTGTCGTCCGCTTGTGATGCTGCCTGCTGTACAACAGACAAGGTCAGTAGCGCCGCACCAAGCACGAAACTCGTCTTAGCCATAATTTTATCCACGTGTATGTTTTATCGTTATGTCGCCAGCGGGCTTGTATCAGCTGCCAATAGGTATCAAATGGCACATTAGCAAATCACCCTTTTAAAAACAAACAGAATTGACTGATTTTAATTGGCTCGCTAATGTTGATCCCTGCCAACGACAACGACTCGAGGGCCGCTTATGGCCCAGCCGATGGCCACTGGCCCGTTTGCGGATGAGGGGGCGGGTTACTGGGGAGGGT